>ENA-ORTI01003615-ORTI01003615.1-human-gut-metagenome-genome-assembly--contig:-NODE-3615-length-11741-cov-2.991528_pt1 | contig 11741 bp, 18 predicted proteins | sample MGYA00242071_ERZ509191 | MGnify/ENA primary metagenome ERZ509191 (study PRJEB26280, sample SAMEA2338832) | human gut metagenome | biome: human gut; feature: human-associated habitat; material: faeces...
AACTGAGCATCTGAGTGCATACGACCCATAGTATCTGTCATACCGTAAGAAGCAGCGACCGAGCATCCCTGTAACCAGCTTAATTGACTATAAATCAAATCTATAGTGGCAATAGATAAACTCCGTGTAAATAAATAAAAGAACTAATTATAAAAATGGGCTGCATTATGGTCAAATTCCCAATGCAATTTCGTTTGTAAGAGAAATCCATATTTGGATTAAGACCGTGTTCTGATTTGAGTGTCGATAAAGTATAAATCACCGTCAATGCCATAAAGTACATTGTTAGGAACTACATCAAACACTTCATATTCTGAATTATGATATTCGTCGTAATAGTCCATTTCAAAGCCTAATGCTTTCATATAGGTAGCTATTTCATCTTCTGTAGCTTCTCGTTCAGCCAAAATGTAAGGTTGTATAAGAACTGCACAGAATTCTTGTTGGCTATTATAGGCGAAACCTATCATCTGATAAGGTACGTTACCAAATAACTTGTTGTGTGCATTTATGCGGATGAAGAAATTCTCCAAATCATCACCTGCGTATTCAAAATTATTCAGTTTAATAACGATATTATCTTTATTTCCTGTATAGACTTCGTTTTCTCCACCTTTACTAAGAAATTCAACATTTAGTTCAGAAAGAGAAATCCATAAATTGTTGGAATTGGCGAAGTCAATCAGCTCTTTTGTTTGCCCTCTCTTATAGCTCTCTGTTGGTTCAAGCGTTCCTGCTGTTTCCTTTTCTCTTCTAGCGATATAGGCTGCTTGCTCCAAGATGCTATTGATTGGCGAGTGCGTTCTATCCATTCTTTGTGAAATTCATTTATATATTCCATAAATCTTATGTTTATGAGTTCAAAACAAAGATAGTTATTCCTTTTTTAACTTCCATGATTGGTACGACATTTTATTTCTTGGGGCTTATAATCTGGATATTTCCTTAAAATGTAGTAGCTCTATAAAAGAAGAAACAGCATAAGAGTTTTTAGGCTCAAATGCTGTTCTTATTGCTTATGTATTATTTCTTTATATAAGTATTAGTTATATCTCCGCTATGATAATGTCCCTCTTCTCCAGTGGAAACTTCATTATAAGTTACTCGTACTACCATTCTATCAGATGTTAAACTCTCAATAACAGGATTTGAATAATAAGGTGAATCTTTTAACTCTGCTGTTTGACCATTAATCGTTCCTGTAGTACTTGGTTCATTGTACCAATTAGTACCTGTATAATAACCAAAAGAGAAAGAATATTTATTATCTGCAATTTTTGTAATTATTATTCTCTCACTATCGCTATTAAGGGTGCTAAAATCATAATCTTTATCCCATTCATCTTTTTCTGGGGCATTACTGCATAACTCCCAACCTTTTGAGTGAATAAGCATCCAAGTACCCTCTAAAGAGTTTAAATCAAGTGATTCTTCCTCATCACTACATGCTGTAAAGTTTACAGCTAACATGACTGTTAACAAGGTTATTCCTAAGAATCTTAATGTTTTCATTGTAATAGGATTGTTTATAAATAATTTATATTATTTATTTTATAATTGAATGAATTCTACATCATCAACTTGTAATTCTTGTTTGCCAAATGTATAGTAACCAAATCCAGAATATTCTAATGGCATATAACGAACTTTTAATATTTGTACTCCATCAACAATGAATGTAAGAACGTTACCATCGCTTATAAGTTCCCATTCTTGGTCAACTTTCTTTTTATCTTTCCATTTCACTCCTTGCTGAATGGCACCAACTACCAATCCATTCACACGACGTTCAAAGCGCACCATTTCATTGTTGAAGTTAAAACTGTAGAAGTTTCCCCCATCTCTATAGTTAAAAACCAGCCCTGTCGTGCGGTCATTTGCTAATTTTTGAATATTGACGTGAGTTCTTATCTTGAAAGGTTTCTGTACATCAAGTGGGGCATAGCAGTGTGTTTCAAAAAAGGTGTTTTCTCCTACTTTAGTGGCTACACCACTTAAGGCTGTAAGGGCAACTCCTAATCCTTTGTTTTCACCTTTTGAGATAATGGTCATTTTCCCTTCGTCAATAATAGCAGTTCCACTATTACTTTCATAAGCACATTCAGTCCATTCAAGTGAGTTTGCATCAAATGTTTCTTTAAAGCTTTGGGCATTTATTTGAAAAAATGTAATAAATGCCATTCCAATAGTAAATACTAGTTTTTTCATAATTTGTATATTAAAAAAGGATTTAAATTAAAGACTACTAACTTTACCAATTCGTGTTTGTAATTCTTCTATCAAAGGTTCCAACTCTTTAGGGATACGGTCAACTTCTGTAAATTCTCCATGTCTTGCAGCCATAGTTCCTGCAACTTCAGATGAAACCTTTATTTGAAAAGCAGCGCGTTTAGGAGTAGAAATATCTCTAATCGTTACTCTATTTCTAATTTGTTTTTCAGAAAGATTGAATGTTTTATATTGCCATGGGGTTTGCAAGTATCCTCCATATATATCTGTAGTGGCTATTTCATCAAAGTAATTTAGAAGGATTTGATGAAGTAATTTCCATGCACGTGAAACATCTACTTTATCTCCATCTATTTGGTAATAAATGGAATCTAAATCGATTGTGAAGTATTTATTTACAATACCAGACGCAGCAGAAGCACGATAAAACCCATCTTGTTGTAATGCAAAAGATATGCTGCTACGTTTATCTTCTCCATAGAACTTAGTTAGTATGGATTTATATTCATTGCATTCACATCGTATGATTATAACTTCATTCTTTTTCTTAGGGTGTGTAAATTCAGCGTATCCATAGCCTGCTAAAGTATTGTTTATATATATAGCCGCTTCTTTAGGTTCGACGGTTATTTTGACTATTTTAGGACGTTTGGCTGCTTGACATATTACCGTAGACACAAACAATAGCATTGTTAAAAATAATAATCTTCTCATAATTGACTTATATTATTTGATTTGAGGTTTAATTTGCTGTCCAGAAGAATAACGATAATCTTTGGGGATATCCAATTCAAATAATTGATTTTTCTTTCCTTTTACGTAGTAATTTCTATTGTATATTTCAATACCATTCTCTTTGCATGAAACATTGATATAATCAGTCCCTTTGGGAACAACATAGTTAATCAATCCTCGTCCTACGTATTCTTCATTAATATAAATTTCTATATGTTGTTCGTTACATAAAAGGCTTATCGGAATATTGGTAGCACATGAACTAAATCCCATGCTTAATGCAACCAATAATGAAATAGCCAGAAATCTAATTTCTTTCATTTCCGTATATCTTATAATTCTATTTGAAAATATTGTGTAGTTCCATTAGGATATGTCACTTTTACAGTTGTAGATGCTCCAGTTATATTTCCATGATAATCTCTACTAAATGATAGTTGCCCACCAGAATAAGTATATCCTTCATTGTTGAAGCCAGAATGTACAGAACCACCATTCCCGAAATGTATAGCTGTTACTACATCATTAGTTACTGTTACTACCAACTCATAAGTTGATTTTTGTCCAGTCGTACTACTATAATAAATAACGGCTTCGTATTTTCCATTTTCAATTTGATTATAGGACACAAATTGTCCTTGAACTTGCATTGGAAGTAAAGTAAACAAGCTTAATAATAAAACTGATAGAATTTTCTTCATAAAAAATATTATGCTTATCTATTCCCTATATAAGCTATTAATAAAAAATCATTGGGGAACACATAACCAAACTTTCATCTGATTATCAATGTTTAAATTTTTCTGCAAATATATTAATATATTATTTATCAAATAAACATAAAAGGAATAAAAGTGTATGAATCCTTGATTTTTAACAATCTGGAAAGGATTTGGAACATATATACTCTTTATGCGGCTATATTTTGGGCTATTTACAAACAGCTATTCCCAATATAGAATATAGTGGTTAAGGTGGTTCTAAAGTCTAAAAACTTATGGATTTGACCTGTTACTATAAGGCTGAAATGCCAAACACAAATAATCAGACTTTAGATATATCTGGAGTTTAAAATTTAGGTAGGACAAACTTTGATTGGGGTATATAAAGCTAACCTTGTTCTTGATTTGTCCTACCTGTAATTTAGAAACTCAAAGATTCATAAGTCTGCAATATTTCTTCCTGTCTTAATCCCAAGTATCTTTTAGTAATGGCAACAGAACTATGATTGAAAAGTTCCATGAGCTTTACTAATGCCAGCTCTGATTTTTCACTGTTCATATTATAGACCTGTCTGCCAAAAGTCTTTCTAAGTGAATGGCAGGAAAAGTTCTTAATCTTTAGCTTATATTTCTTCTTCACTTCTTTAAGAATGATATTTATTCTCTGGACTGAAAAGACTGTACCTTTCTGACTTACTAAGATAGGTGCATTTATTCCAACTGGCTTTATATGTTCGTAACATTCTCTGATATGTTCCTGTAATTGGGGATTCAGTCTTATAGTTCTTTGCTTTCCTGTCTTTTTCTCAATTACAGTAAATTCGTCTGTATTTAATATCTGTTTCCATCTTAAAGATAGAATATCAGAAATTCTCAATCCTGTGAAACAGCCAATAGCTATTAGAAGTGATATTTTATAATTATCATCTTTAGCCAGTTTTCTTATAAGGTTCATTGCATCTGACCAAACAAGATAGTCTGCTGTCGTGTTTGAATATTTAAGTGACATAATGTTCTGTTTTATAAGTAAATGAATAAGAGTGAATATTAATTTTGAGTTGGATTTACTAACTCACTGATTACTAAGGAAACAATTATTTTTATCCAAAGTGAATATTATTAATAAAGGACACCCAACTAAAATATTGAGTGCCCTTGTTTATGCTACAGCATTCCTTCATCAGCAAAACTGTAGTATTCTGCATCAGTAAGAATGATATGGTCTAAGACTTTTATTCGCATGAGCTGTGCTGCATCCCTTACTTGTTTAGTAAGTCTTATATCCTCTGGGCTTGGCTTTAAGTTTCCACTTGGATGATTATGTGCCAGAATTAAAGCTACAGAATTGGTAAGTAATGCAGCTTGCATAATTAATCTGACATCAGCACAGGTTTCTGTGATTCCTCCCTCTGAAATAAGAGTATATCCTAAAATCTGGTTGGCTTGATTTAGGAACAGGACTTTGAAATATTCCTTGTAGCATATAGTTTCTTTCTTATATGTAGAAAGCATATATTTATAAGCATCCTCTGAACAGGTTACTTTTTGCTGATTCTTGAATTTGGGTTTGTAGGAAAGCTTCACTTCTCCTACTTTATAATCTATATTCATAATGTCAATTTTAAAAAGGTTTGTTTCCATATTTATAATCCAGTATAGAATTACAGATTCTATCATAAAAGGAGAATCCGCAACCTGTATAGAAATATCTATGATAGATTGCTTGGTATTCACGCTGCAATTTGATGTTATTTCTAAGCATATCATCCAATTTATCTAAGGAATGTTTCAATGCCTGTACTACCTTTATATATCTAAGGTTGTTATCCACTTCACCCAAACGGTTTTCTAAATCTCTGATATGGTCTATAAGTTTATCTATCTGTTTATCCATGATTGTAAATTTTAGATGTTGGCAGAAATAAAAAAGGACAACTAACTTAATAGCTGTCCTTTCTTCAATATTAGTAATATGTGTGTTATTTCTTGGAATAATGGTATCTCATAGAGAATATATAAACCTCTATTATATCATCATGTACGGAGTAAACAATTCTATGCTCTGCATTGATTCTTCTTGACCATTTGCCTGCCAGTTCATATTTAAGCGGTTCTGGTTTTCCTATTCCTGTATAAGGATGTGCCGCAATATCTTCCAGTAAATTTTTGATTTTATTCAATATTGCTTTGTTACCGCTTTGGGTAAAGTATAGGTATTCTTTTCGTGCCTGTTCTGATAATGTTATTCTGTACATGCTACCCGTTTTAAGAAGTCCTCTATGCTTTCACCTTCATTCTGGGATATAGAGTTACCGTTCTTAATATCCTCTTCCCCTTTATGTATTGCTTCCATTGTATCGGGTGAGGACATGATGTATTCCGTTTCCTTTAGAGAATTGTATTCATCCAAAGAAATCATTACTACTCCTTTGCCATTACCACGATTGACAACTACAGTATCATAATCGTCAATGACCGCATCAATGTAGCTTTTCAAGTTGGCTCTTAAATCTGTGTAATTGGCTGTTCTCATAAATCCTCCTTTGTTATAGCACAAAGATATGTACTTATTTGCGTACTTACAAATATAAACGGTTAATTATTTGATATTTAAGAAAAGGACACCCATGAAGAATGCCCTTTTCTCTCTCAATCAATAAAGCTCATTTAATCAATGAACCATTTATATTTCTCATCACCATGTAAAGCTGAATTGATTCCTAAAGCCATTTCTGTAGCATTAAGAGAACGGTCTAAGAATGAATCAATATAGCTTGACTTGTTAGCTCCAGTCAATAGGTTGTAGAATTTCCACATATTAAGCTCACTTTCAAAGCTGCCAAAGTTTTCATCATTAATGTATGCTTTTGCCACACTGTTTATCTGTGTATCAGTAAGCAACATTCTGGGTAGTGCTTTCTGGTAGCCTGTTGGCAAGCATTGATAAAGTCTCATCTTGCCTATTATTTGACAGAACTGGTGTTCACTCATTGAAGTGTTACCTAATTGCTGCATCAGATAAAGATGTTTGGCTGGGTTGTAGTTACTGAAAAGTTCCAGTGCAGCACGATAAAGCTCTGTAGTGTTACTTACTTTCAAATCATCCTTGTAACCATCAGTAAAGATGCACATGTTACAGCAAACTTGATTTTTGAATCCGATAGCCAAACGGAAAAGTTCAGGAACTTTCTTTGAATATAGATTCATCTGGTTGTAAGCTCTTACTCCTACGATGGAGAGATTCAGCTTGTTTCCTCCTACTGTTTCATAAATGGTGGGAATATCAATGCTAAAAGCTGCCCTTTCATAATAGATAGTCTTGTCAGATTCCAACAGTTGATTGGCTGGTTTATGGATAGCTTCAGGGATTCTACCTTTGATAATGTGGCTTGCTCTGATTGTGGCTTGTTCCACCTTTTCACCACTAAAGAAAGATTGTGCTGCATCCTGTATTGTTTCTACAAACTGAGCATGATTGATTGTAAGTTCATTGTCTTTAGAGAACACTGGTGTAATGCAATCATTTTTCAAATGATTCAATGTTACCTCCTGTGTGTTGGCTTCGATAAAATGATTGGCTGGCTTTACTGGCTCGTCCATGATAATGGTAGCTTCTTCTGCATATTCACCCAAATTCATTCTCTCACGATTGTTTGCCATAGCTGGCATAATAACTAAATTTCTCATAATGATAAATTGTTTAAATGATTATTGATTGAATTAACTCCAGAGCAATGAATCGCCATGAAGCAATGAATTGCTTCGATTCCCTCTTGGTACGATTACAAATACTCTTGGTACATTTATAGGTGTGATACGATTAGGCTATTTATATTATCTATGTATTTGTGTATCATCCTATAAAGTCTATCAATGATGTGAGGTAAATAGTAAAATTTATAATGAATCTGGGGGTGGGTAGGTGCCTGCCAATTTTCATTTTTCCTTTGCTTGGTGTGAGGGGGGATAAAATTGGGGTATGGCATCCCGTACAACATTTTTGGGATTGGGGTTATAAAATCCATTTTTTACCTTAAATGTTGTATCTGTTAAAAAAATCAGACTTTATGTGCTTATAAAGTAGATTTAAGGTATTAAGAGGGGAAAAAGCTGTTTGTATTAATTATATAATATAATAGCTGTTTTCCCCTCTGATAGGGTTATTTGTGTTTTATAATGAACTTCGGTATGAATTTAGGAGTCAGCTCTGCTGTACTGGGGATTCTTTGATGTTTAAAATCAGTTTCTAATATGTATTCTTCACCTTTAAGAATCAGTTTGTCATTATGAATATCTATAAGGTCTTTCAACTTCAATTCCATAATGTATTTTTCATAGGTCTTTTTATCCATTTTTAGTTTCTCAATAATGTTGTTTTTGGATAGTTCAATATCAGCAAATCTGGATAATAGAACTAACTGCATGAAAAAGCCTATATATTCTGATTCAAGTTCAATTCCAATAATCTTTCTTGAAAAGGTAACGCATTTTAATTCCATAGGTGGAATGTGGTATATGCACCGTTTGGTCTTATTCTCAAATCCGTTATCCAGATAGTAATGCTTGATTCGTAAGAAGTCTTTAAACTGACTATTGAAATTGCTTAAACTATCTCCTGTGATTCTTTTCAGTTCATCTAAAGTCTTGCGTACATTGTAGTGTTTATCTCTGAATAATGACAGGCAGAAAAACCTAAATATATTGGCAGATTTGAAATGTGGCAGCATGGAATAATTAATCGTTGCTCTGTTCTCGCAATTTGTTGGTATTAATCTTTTCTTCATATTCATTAGTAGCTGATTGAACATTATTGGTAAACACTAAATCTTTCTTCTCTCGTTCCATCTTATAATAGTGGGCAGTCCCAAAGTATATCTTGGCTTCCTTTCTGTTGTGGAACTTTTTCCCTGTTGGTAAATGAATAATCATATCAGTTTAAATATTAATGAGTTAATAAGCCAACTTCTGCAATGATATATAATAGGTAGTAACTTTTCCATTTTTCTTTCTCCTTGTCTTTAGATAGTTATTAATATTAGCCCATAATCCTATATGAACTCTGTTATCTTTTACTCCTTGTCTTAATGCTTTTTCTCTGATTTGCTCATAGGTAAATTCCTGCATTTTAGAAATATTGAATGATTTGTAAATAGAGAATCTTGTTAGTGGGATTATCTACTGGAGGTAGTATAAAGGTAGTTACTTTATAGGTGGGGAACTAATCTTAGGGTCACACATTGGAAATTCAAATTTGAGGATATTCTGAATTTAAACTATTGGTATGCCTGTATTGTAGTTTAGAAGAAAATCCAGATAAATTGAATCTGGACTTTCATTTCGGGTAAGTACAACATTTTTAGAAAAGGGGTTATAATAAGAGGTTTTATGATAAAATGTTGTATCTGACTAAACTTTTTCATATTCCAGAAATAATGCTCTTTGTCTGTTCTTCCAATAATCTCTTAGCTCAAAAAAATCACTTAGAAAATCCTTTGGTTTCTTCTTTATAGGTGGCATATTCAATAAGCTGTATATTTCATCCCTGATTTTATTAATCTGAGATAATTCATAGGATTGTCCTGTCTTAAACTTGTTTTTCACCATTTCAATGAACTCTGTACCTGTCCGATTCTCATTGTACCTTTTAAGTATTATGGCTTCTCTTATTTGGGACTGGGAGTATTTCAGTTCCTCAATTTTTGTCTTACCTAACTCATCATAAGCCTGAACTATAAAAGCGTCAGTTCGGATAAGTTCTCTTTTATGTTCCATCGCTATGCTGGTTTCATCCCCTTTCAGAATTTCCAGTTGTTCCACAATTTCCCTACGCTTAGCTTTAATGCTTAGTGATTTGTTTTCTCGTTTAAGCCTTTCGGTGTCACTCAATTTGTAGGCGGTTGATTCATAATTCAATTTAAAGGATTTGCATTGCTTGTAGTGCTCTATCAATTTATCAAAACAGTTGTAATATCCCTGTACCAGATTTTCTGCCAGATAATTGTCTATCTTAAACCAGTTCTTTGTTCCATCTATGTTTAATAAAGGAGTGAGCGGATGATTATTAAGTATTGCTTTGACCGCATCCCTTAATTCATCATTGGTTGCATTGTCATAGTATGCCTTGAGCATTTTATAATTTTCTTCAAACACATTGATTCTAAACTGTAACTGGGCTTTTGACCTTACTTGAAATTTATAGTCTGTATTTGTTATATGATTTGCTGAAGCTATTCCATTTCTGAATCTTCCAATTATCTGTATGGTATCGGTAAACGGGTCTATTATGCTCTGGGTAGCCATAGTAACATCGGTTACAATAAAAACTTCTGGCTGGAAATCTAGTTCAATATCCAGAGCATTAAAAAATCTGCTTGTCAGAAAATTGTATTTATTCATCTTGGCTGCATCCCAATCTGAATAGGCTTGACTAAACTTCTTATCCTTTAGGTTCTTTACACTATTGTATGCACAGAATACTGTAGATTGTTCCAGAATATCCAGTTTATCCATAATTGAATAAATGGTTTCCGTAGAGTTGATAAAGAGAAATATCGGTTTTTCTGTATTGCCGATTCGTTTCTTTAATTCCTGTAGCACATTATTAGTATGGTATAGGTTTAATGGTTGGGCATATTCGAAATTGGGTTGAATCTCCATTATCTGAAATTTCTGCTTAAAAAATCTTGGGTCGGTAAAATCCAGCGGAGTAGCAGACACAAGCCCTTTGTTTTCGAACATGAAGAAATCATCGAAAGGTAATGTTATGTTTTCTCTATAGTCTACATCTTTCACAATCTTGTGACATTCGTCGAATAAAAGATAGCAGGTTGAATAAATGTCCCTGTCAATTTCTTCAAATGCAGCTTTAATCTTAGAAAAACTTTCTGGAGTGGATAATAGCTTTATATGTTTTTCCTTACTGGCTTGCAGGTATTTTACAATAGAATCTACCGTTACATTCTCGTAAACTCCCATAAGATTGTCCTTTGTGTGTTTCGGGTCTTTGCATTTACCTTTGATTACTGGAACATTTGGTTCTAGGATAATGGAATCTCTGTCAGCTTTCAGTTCGCCATAAGTTGCTCCCAGTCCTCTCAGTTTTTTATATAGTATAGTATTTGTTGGAATTTCTGGTAAGACTTCTGTCAGATATTGAACTTTTCCGTTCTTCTTTTCTATATTGATATATGTAGTATTCATCTTGTTTTCGTTTTAAAAGAGGGGAGTTTTTAGCTCCCACTCTTTAGGTTAATAATTATCAGATTATAGCTTCTTTTTCACGCAGGTAGTTCAGAAGTTCATCCGTGCGTTCCACTCGGAAGAATATCTTGCCACGGAGAAATGCGCTGGTTGCACTGATATAATTATTGACCTCACGAAACAACGGTACGAACTGCACACGTTTTCCAGATTCAATGAGCTGTTTCAATATGGATAACTGAAAATTGTTATCTTCGTTTGCTTTAAAAGGGGTAAGTTCAGTTGGCTTTATTCCTCCATCTTCACTTTCTCCAGTTGTCAGATAAGTGTATATCCATTTGAAAGAAGCTGGATTGACATAGTATTTGAAACCTGCAACATTATAAGATTCTACCCAAATGCAAGGATAGTTTTCCTTGTCGGTATATAATCTAATGCTTAGAGTTTCTTTTCTCTGCATCATTGACTTGATGGCATTGTGCGCACCTTGATTATCGTACTTCTCTACTTGTGGAATAACTGTTCCATTAATATTAAACTCCATGATTCTTCTTTTTTTAGTTTTTACTTTATTCCCATTCTGAGGGAACTGTCAGATAATCATCATTAAAAGGTGCGCACCGTTTTATTTCTGATTACGTTGCAAAGGTATGGGCTTTCTATCCTCGTTATAGGTAATAAAACTTGATTGCTTTTTATTACCCTTAGCTTAGGAATATATCTCATTTCCTTTGACTGTACAAAAGTAGAGTGATATGGAGTAAGGTTTAAGGAATAAAATATCCCACTACTTTATTCCCTTTAGAGAGAATAGAGTAATGGGATTTTCTAAAAAAGATAAACAATTTATAATCT
>ENA-ORTI01003616-ORTI01003616.1-human-gut-metagenome-genome-assembly--contig:-NODE-3616-length-11739-cov-3.196337_pt1 | contig 11739 bp, 10 predicted proteins | sample MGYA00242071_ERZ509191 | MGnify/ENA primary metagenome ERZ509191 (study PRJEB26280, sample SAMEA2338832) | human gut metagenome | biome: human gut; feature: human-associated habitat; material: faeces...
GACGGCGGTCGAAGCGACCTCGCCGTCCATGCTGTAGGTGAGCGTGCCGAGCACACCGATGAAATAGCAGGACTGAATACCTACGTATATGAGAAAGCGCATGAGTACGAGACAGCGCGCTGCCGGCGCGAGCGCGCGAGCCTCGGCAAGAATACGGTCGAGCATAGGGGCTCCTTGGATTCGAGCGATGGTGCGGGCAGAGAACGAACGCGGTGCGCCCGCTACGGTTCGTAGACGAATCCTTGTGTCATGCCACGTCCCCCATCATCCGAGGCCCCAGTATGGGCACCACTCTATCACAACGGATGCGCACCCTGGGCGGCAGGAGCGAGCCCCGCGCAAGCGAGGGGCTAGCTCAGCTCGAGCATGCCGGTATACAACTGGTAGTAGCGTCCATGCTGGGCAATAAGCTCGTCGTGGCTGCCGCGCTCTACAACGCGGCCCTGCTCGAGCACCATGATCGCGTCGGCATCGCGCACCGTGGAGAGCCGGTGGGCGATCACGAACGTCGTGCGCCCGCGCATGAGCTGATCCATACCGCGCCCAATGAGCATTTCGGTACGCGTGTCGATGGAACTCGTCGCTTCGTCCAAAATGAGAACCGGCGGGTCGGCCACGGCCGCGCGCGCAATGGCGAGGAGCTGCCGCTGCCCCTGGCTCAGGTTCGCCCCATCCGAGGTCACCATCGTGTTATATCCATCTGGCAAACGCCGGATGAAGCTATCGGCGTTGGCGATCTTCGCGGCAGCGCGCACCTCTTCGTCCGTCGCATCGAGCTTGCCAAAGCGAATGTTGTCGGCAATCGTGCCGGTGAACAGGTGCGTATCTTGCAACACGATGCCGAGCGAGGAGCGCAGCGCGCTCTTCGCGATGTTCTTGACGTTGATCCCGTCGTAGGTAATCTCGCCGTGCTGCACGTCGTAGAAGCGGTTGATAAGGTTGGTGATGGTGGTCTTGCCGGCGCCGGTGGCGCCCACGAAGGCCAGCTTCTGGCCGGGCTTGGCAAAGAGGCTGATGTCGTGGAGGATGGTCTTGCCCTCCTCATAGGCGAAGTCCACATGGTCGAACCGCACGTCGCCGGAGAGCTTGATGAGGTAGTAGTCCTCGCTCTCGACATTCCGGACCGGGCCCAGGATGGGGCGGTAGAAGGCCTTGCCGTGCTCCTGGTATTTCCAGGCCCAGGCCTCGTCTTTTCCAGCCTCGGGGGCCTTCAGCTCCGTGAAGGAGCCGTCCGCCTCTTCCCGCACAGGGACCATCACCATGTCAGTGCTGTGGGGGACCCTCCAGGCCCAGAGGTTGGTGCGCTTCTCGGACTCCTCCAGTTGGTGGCCCTCTTTGTCATAGGACACGTTTACCAGCGTCACAGTGCCGTGGTCCTCCTCCGGCTCCTCGTCCATCAGGGCGAAGATCCGCTCCGCGCCGGCCAGGGCCATGATGATGGAGTTGAACTGCTGGGAGATCTGGTTGATGGGGTTGGAAAAGCTCTTGGACAGCTGCAGGAAGCTGGCAATAACGCCCAGGGTGATGGTGGTGTCCACCCCGCTGAGGGCCAGAGCGCCGCCCACCATAGCCACGATCACGTACTGGACATTGCCGATGTTCACCATGATAGGCATCAGGATGCTGGCGTAGGTGTGGGCTTTGTCCGCGCTGTGGAACATTTCGTCGTTGACCCGGTCAAAGCCGTCCTGGGCCTCCTGCTCATGGCAGAAGACCTTGACCACTTTCTGACCGTTGATCATCTCCTCGATATAACCGTTGAGGGCGCCCAGGGTGCTCTGCTGGCGGAGGAAGTAGCGGCCGCTGCGGCCGGCCAGGAACCGTGTCACCACCAGGGCGAAGCAGACGCACACCAGGACCACAACCGTGAGCAGGGCGTTGGTGAACAGCATACCCAGGAAGGTGACCAGGATGGTCATAGAGGAGTTGATGACCTGGGGGATGCTCTGGGCGAACATCTGCCGCAGGGTGTCCACATCGTTGGTGTAGACGCTCATCACGTCGCCGTGGGCGTGGGTGTCAAAATACTTGATAGGCAGGGTCTGCATGTGGCCGAACAGGTCGTCCCGAATGGTTTTCTGTACGCCCTGGGACACCACGATCATGTTCCGGTTATAGGCGTAAGCGCACAGGGCACCCACCAGGAACAGGCAACCCATCATCACCAGGGCCCGCACCAGGCCGGAAAAGTCTGGATCCGCCGCACCCAGCAGGGGGGTGATATAGTCGTCGATCAGACTGCCCAGAAACAGAGAGCCCGCCACGTTGGCGATGGCACTGACCAGAATGCACACCAGAACAATGATGAAGCGGGCCTTGTACCCCCGTTTGATATAGCCCATCAGGCGGCCGACAATGTGCCGGCGATGGCCGGGCGCCTTGGCGCCGCTGCGGATCTGCTTACTGCTCATTGTCACTGCCTCCTTTCATTTGGGACTCATAGGTCTCGCGGTAGATATCACAGGTTTTCAGCAATTCGTCGTGGGTACCCATGGCCACGATCTGTCCGCCGTCCATCACCAGGATCTTGTCGGCGTCCTCGATGGAGGAGACCCGCTGGGCGATGATGAACTTGGTGGTATCCGGGATCTCCTCCAGAAACGCCTTGCGGATCAGGGCGTCGGTCTTGGTGTCCACGGCGGAGGTGGAGTCGTCCAGGATCAGGATCTTGGGGTGCTTCAGCAGGGCCCGGGCGATGCAAAGCCGCTGCTTCTGCCCGCCGGAGACGTTGGAGCCGCCCTGCTCGATATAGGTGTCGTACTTGTCGGGGAACTCCTGGATAAAGGAGTCCGCCTGGGCCAGCTGGCACATCCGGACCATCTCCTCGTCAGTGGCGTCCTTTTTGCCCCAGCGGAGATTATCCTTGATGGTGCCGGAGAACAGCACGTTCTTCTGCAGCACCATGGCCACCTGGTCCCGCAGGGCGTCCATATCGTAGTCCCGGACGTCCGCGCCGCCCACCAGGACGCGACCCTCAGTGGCGTCGTACAGACGGGGGATCAGCTGGACCAGGGTGGTCTTGGAGGTGCCGGTGCCGCCCAGGATACCTACGGTCTCACCGGACTTCACCGTGAGGTTCACGTTCTTCAGGCACTCCTTGCTGGGGTCCTTGGCGTAGGAGAAGCTGACGTTCTCAAACACCACGGAGCCGTCCTTGACCTCTTCGATGGGCTGGGAGCCGTTCTTCAGATCGCTCTCCTCGTTCAGGATCTCTGTGATCCGCTCTGCGGAGGCCCGGGCCATGATGATCATAGTCAGTACCATGGAGAGCATCATCAGGCTCATCAGCATCATCATGATGTAGCTGAACATACTGGTCAGCTGGCCGGTGGTCATGCTGCCGCCCACGATCAGGTTGGCGCCGATCCAGGACACGGAGATCATGCAGGCATACACACAGATCTGCATCAGAGGCATATTGAAGGCCAGGATGCGCTCCGCCTTGGAGAAGTCCATGTAGATCTCCTGGGAGACCTTGCCGAACTTCTCTACTTCATGGTCCTCCCGAACAAAGGACTTCACCACCCGGATGCCCAGCAGGTTCTCCTGCACCACGTTGTTCAGGTGGTCATAGCGCTTGAAGACCCGTTCAAAAATGGGGTGGGCCCTGGTCATGATGAGCGTCAGGCCGATGCCCAGGATCGGGATGACCACCAGGAAGATCAGTGCCAGCTTGGGGTTGATGCGCAGGGTGAGTACCCAGGCGCAGATCAACATGATGGGGGACCGGACCGCGATACGGATGACCATCATAAAAGCCATCTGGACGTTGGTCACGTCTGTGGTCAGGCGGGTGATGATGCCGCTGGTGGAGAACTTGTCAATGTTGGCAAAGGAGAACTTCTGGACATTCCGATACATCTCCCGCCGCAGATTCCGCGCGAAGCCCGTAGAGGCCTTGGCGCCGAAACGGCCGGACAGTCCGCCGCAGATCAGCGCCAGAACAGCCATTCCCACCACGGTGAGGCCGTAGGCGGCAATATGGTGCATGCTGCCGGCCTTGACCCCCTCGTCCAGCAGCTTGCCGGTCATCAGGGGGATCAACACGTCAAACGCCACTTCGCCGATGACGAAGATGGGCGTCAGGATGGTGGCTGGCCAGAACTCCTGAATACAGCTGGCCAGGCTCCTTTTTTTCTTCATAGAATACCTCCTTGTGTCTTTGCTGTGCCGGGGGAAGCGATTGAGCCGCTTCCCGGCGGGGCCCGGTTGGTCAAATGAGATTTTGCTTCAGCTTTTCCGCGATGGCCAGGAACTGGTCAATCTCCTCCTGAGAGATGCCTCTGGTCAGCGTCGCCTCTGTGGCGGCGATCCGCCGCTCTGCCTCCTGATTCAGCGCCTGCGCCCGGAGTGTGGGCGTGATCCGCTTCATCCGGGCGTCCCTGACTCCCATAGAGCGCTGGACGAGGCCCTCGTCCTCCAGCCGCTTCAGCAGCCGGGAGGCGGTGGAGCTGCGGATGCAGAGGGCGCGCTCCAGATCCTTTTGATAGATTTCCCGGCCCTGGCTGTGGCAGAGATAACCGATCAAAACGCCCTCGATCTCCGTCAGCATGCTCTGGGGATGGTCGGCAGGCCCCCAAAGCCGTCTGCGCAGGAGATTGGACAGTGCCTTGATCTCATACCCGACGTACCGCTCATGCTGCATGGAAACACCTCCTCCAACTGAACAGGATTATATTTTAGTTAGCAAACTAGCAAATGTCAAGAAGCAATCTGCCAAAATTTCTACGGGTCTTCCTTTAAAATTCGGCAGGCACCGAAAGAGAAGGAGGCGCCCCACACCGAAGGGCGGGGCGCCTCTGAAAAAACGGGTTGGAGGCTGCTGTTCAGCGGCCGCCCCGGGGGCGGTCCGGCAGGAAACAGAGGCAACCGGCCTGACGGCTGGCGTTCAGGTCGATGAGCCGCTGGTTGGAGCTGCCCCGGAACCGGAGGGTCAGGTCCTTCAGCTCCTCTACGAAGCGGCCGTCCACCAGCACATCCAACAGGGAGAGCATCTCGTCTGTCACCTCGCAGCGGGGATGAGTGCCGTCCGAGGTAAGCTCCTCATAGGTGAAGCCGGAGAAGCCCCAGATGGTCTTGTCCGGATACATCTGCCGGACCCGCCGGAGAAAGGGCACCAGGGCCCGCTGGTTCTCCGGTTCAAAGGGCTCGCCCCCCAGCAGTGTCAGGCCGTTGATGTAGACAGGGGAGAGCAGGGAGAGCAAATAATCCTCCGTCTCGGTGGTAAAGGGCTGGCCGTAGCAGAAGTCCCAGGTTTGGGGCTGAAAGCAGTTCTTGCAGTGATTGGTGCAGCCGGAGACGAACAGGGTAACCCGCACTCCCTCGCCATTGGCAATGTCGCAGTTTTTGATCTCACCGTAGTACATGGCGGTCCTCCCGAGGATGTGCCCGCAGACACATAACAAAATCCAATCGTTTTTCCCGGTGGCCTGCGCCTTGGGCCCCCCTTCTCGGCCTGCAAGTGCGCGCGGCAGGCCGCGGCTGCCTGCCCGCTCTGTGAGCGGGGGGCATCGCAAGAGCCGCGCAGCGGCGCGGCCCTTGCGTATCCAGGGGAACGCAGTCTCCCTGGAGTGTTTACAGGTGCAGCACCCGGTCCCGGATCTCCTGAGTCCGGCCCTGGTTCCAGAACTGGGTTCCGATGTAGCCGCAGGTCCGGCGGGCCACATTCATCTTGTCCTGGTCTGTGTTGCCGCACTGGGGGCACTTCCAGATCAGCTTGCCGTTCTCCTCCGCGATCTGGATCTCGCCGTCCCAGCCGCACACTTGGCAGTAGTCGGACTTGGTGTTCAGTTCGGCGTAGATGATGTTTTCATAGATGAACTTCATCACCTGGAGCACCGCCTCCAGGTTGTTCTGCATGTCCGGCACCTCCACGTAGCTGATGGCGCCGCCGGGAGACAGGGCCTGGAACTGGGCCTCAAACTTCAGCTTGTCGAAAGCGTTGATATCTTCTGTCACATGGACGTGGTAGCTGTTGGTGATGTAGCTCTTGTCAGTGACGCCCTCGATGATGCCGAAGCGGCGCTGCAGGCTCTTGGCAAATTTATAGGTGGTGGACTCCAGAGGCGTACCGTAGAGGGAGAAATCGATATCGCTCTCCTCCTTCCACTTCCTGCAGGCGTCGTTCATGTACTGCATCACCTGCAGGGCGAAGGGGGTGGCGGAGGGGTCCGTATGGCTCTTGCCGGTCATGTACTTCACGCACTCGTAGAGGCCGGCGTAGCCCAGGGAGATGGTGGAGTAGCCGTGGTAGAGCAGCTTGTCGATAGTCTCGCCCTTCTTCAGCCGGGCGCAGGCGCCGTACTGCCACAAAATCGGGGCCACGTCGGAGAGAGTGCCCTTCAGCCGGTTGTGCCGGCACATCAGGGCACGGTGGCACAGCTCCAGCCGTTCGTCAAAGATCTTCCAGAACTTGTCCAGGTCGCCGCCGGAGGACAGAGCCACGTCAGGGAGGTTGATGGTCACAACGCCCTGATTGAAGCGGCCGTAGTACTTGTGCTTGCCAGGCTCATAATTGCCGGCGTTTGCGATGTTGCCGATGCCGGCATCTGTGAAGCGGTCCGGCGTCAGGAAGGAGCGGCAGCCCATGCAGGTATACACATCGCCCTTCAGCTCCAGCATTTTCTTGGCAGAGATGTAGTCGGGCACCATCCGGCGGGCGGTGCACTTGGCCGCCAGCTTGGTCAGGTAATAATAGGGGGAATCCTCGTGGACGTTATCCTCCTCCAGCACATAGATCAGCTTGGGGAAGGCGGGAGTGATCCACACGCCCTTTTCGTTCTTCACGCCCTGGTAGCGCTGCTCCAAGGTTTCCTCAATGATGAGGGCCAGATCCTTTTTCTCCTGCTCATTCTTGGCCTCACCCAGGTACATGAACACCGTCACGAAGGGGGCCTGGCCATTGGTGGTCAACAGGGTCAGCACTTGGTACTGGATGGTCTGGACGCCGCGGCGGACCTCATCCCGCAGACGGGTCTCCACCAGCTCCTCGATCTTCTCCCGGGTGGGCCGGATGCCCAGGGCCTCCATCTCCTGCTCCACCAGCCGGCGGATCTTCTTCCGGCTCACATCCACGAAGGGGGCCAGGTGGGCCAGGGAGATAGACTGCCCGCCGTACTGGTTGGAAGCCACCTGAGCGATGATCTGAGTGGCAATGTTGCAGGCGGTGGAGAAGCTGTGGGGCCGCTCGATCAGGGTGTCCGTGATGACGGTGCCGTTCTGAAGCATATCCTCCAGATTCACCAGGTCACAGTTGTGCATGTGCTGGGCGTAGTAGTCCGAGTCATGGAAGTGGATGATGCCCTCCCGATGGGCCTCCACGATGTCGGCGGGCAGCAGCAGCCGCTCGCTCAGGTCCCGGGAGACCTCGCCGGCCATGTAGTCCCGCTGGGTGGAGTTCACCACCGGGTTCTTGTTGGAGTTCTCCTGCTTGGCCTCCTCGTTGCAGCACTCGATGAGGCTGAGGATCTTCTCGTCGGTGGTATTGCTCTTGCGGACCAGAGAGCGGACATAGCGGTAGGTGATGTAGTTCTTGGCCACCTCATAGGCCCCGTGAGCCATGATCTGGGACTCCACCAGGTCCTGAATCTCCTCCACAGAGGGGGAGCGGTTCATCTTCTGACAGCTGAGTTCCACGGACTCCGCGATCCGCTGGATCTGGACCGGGGTCATCCGGGCGTCCTCCTCGATAGTGTTGTTGGCCTTGGTGATGGCGGCGATGATCTTCGTGATGTCGAAGATGACCTCCGTGCCGTTCCGCTTCATGACTTTCATGGGACTCTCCGCCTCTCTTGTAGAATCAATCTCAATTGTAATATATCTAGTAAGCATTGTTATCATACCACACTAGATATGGGATGAAAAGTTGCATTTACCATAGTGTCTTCCAAAATTCGGCGGGGAAATTTGTGCGTTCCGGAGAAAAGCTGTCGATGCGGAAAAACCGCCCCGTGCGGCAGGGCGCGGAGCGGTCGGGATCCGGAGAACAGTTAGGTCAGCTCTGTGTATTTGGCGGCGCTGCCCCGGGCCTTTTCCACCGGGTACTTGGCGGCGTTCTGATCCATCTTGGCGTTCAGGATCTCATCCAGATCCAGGCCGCACACATCGGCCATCAGGACGCAGTAGCTCAGCACATCCGCCAGCTCCTCCCGGATGCGGCCCAGCTTGTCCCGGCATTCCAGGTCCGCGCCGCTCCACTGGAATATCTCCAGCAGCTCCGCCGCCTCCAGGGACAGGGAGATGGCCAGGTCCTTGGGGGTGTGGAACTGCCGCCACTCCCGGTCGTCCCGGAACTGGATCACCCGACGGATCGTCTCATCCCGCAGCATGGATGTCAACTCCTTTTCCATAAAATCAGGATTCACTCCGCCCGGACAGCCCAGCGCAGCTTGGTGGAGTGGGCCCGGGGGTTCCGGCGGCACTCCTGAGGGGAGGGACGGGTGACCTCCTGGGCGATGTCGCTGTAAAGCCCCTCCCGGTACTGCTGGCGGAAGGCCTGCTTCACCAGCCGGTCCTCCCCGGAGTGAAAGGTGAGGATGGCCGCCCGCCCGCCGGGCTTCAGCACATGGGGTAGCTTGTCCAGAAAGGCGTACAGCACCTCGAACTCACTGTTCACGTCGATCCGCAGCGCCTGGAAGGTCCGCTGACAGGACTTCTTCACCGCCTCCTTCCGCTCCCCGGCGGGGAGGAAAGACAGCGCCCCCTCAATGAGGGCGTACAGCTGGCGGGTGGTATCCACAGTGCCGCCCCGGCGGAACACCTGAATGACGGCCTTTGCGATGCGGTCCGCGTAGGGCTCGTCGGAATTTTCCACCAGCAGGTTCTCCAGCTCCTCCTGGTCCAGCTGCCGCAGCCGCTCCGCCGCGGTGACGCCGGAGGAGGGGTCCAGCCGCAGGTCCAGGGGACCGTCCTGCTTGAAGGTAAAGCCCCGGGTCGGGTCGTCGATCTGCATGGAGGAGACGCCTAAATCCGCCAGCACGAAGTCGAAGAGCACGCCGGGGGCCACCTGGTCCACGTCGGCGAAATTCCGATGCTGGATGGTGAGGAGCTCCGGCCCGAAGCCCGCAGATGCCAGCCGGGCGCGGGTCTTTTCCATCTCGATGGGGTCCACGTCCGTGGCATATAGGTGTCCTTGCCCCTGGAGCTGTGCCAGCATCCGGCGGGTGTGGCCGCCGTAGCCCAGCGTGGCGTCGTAGCCGGTCTGGCCCGGCTGGATCTGAAGGACCTCCAGGATCTCGTCTACCAGAATGGGGATGTGCATCCCTGCCGGGGTCTTGCCGCTCTCGATGATCTTTTCTACATCGGAGCGGTACTTCTCCGGGTCATGCTCTTTGTACTTCTCCTGAAAGGTGCGGGGGTGGGTGCCCTTGTACCGGGGGCGGCGCTTGTGCTCCTGCTCCATGGGATCAACTCCTTCTCTGAACCGCTATCATATCACAGCCGCAGCCAAAAGAAAAGTCCCGCCGCATTGACAGAGCGGCGGGGACCGGATACAATAGACATTCAGCAAGGAGGCAGATTTTTATGGTAACTTTGGCACAGCGCATTGAGGAGCTGCGGACCGCCAGGGGCCTGAGCCGTCCGGCTCTTGCCGCCGCCCTGGGCTTCCCCCGCACGGCGATTGAAAAGTTTGAGACGGGCCGCCAGACCCCCACCCAGGACCAGCAGAACAAGCTGGCGTCCTACTTCGGCGTGTCCCTCTTCTATCTTCGGGGAGAGACCAACGACACCACCCAGATGTCCGACTGGATGGACGGGGCGTTTCTGGACGAGCCCGCCCCGGTTCCGGCCCCCAGGCGGGCGGCAGTGAAGCCGGCGGTGGCGGCGTCCTCCGGCGGGGAGGGCGGCACCATGTTCGACGCGTTCCTCACCAGCAAGAAATTCCAGGAGGCACTGCGCACCGCGGTGCTGGATACTCTCCGCACGCCGGAGGGCCAGGAGCTCCTGACCAAGGCCATCCGGAAAGAGCTGGCGAATCGGCAGAAGTGATGTGCGGCGGCGAAAGGGGCGGGGGATCGTGATCTCCCATCCTGTGTGTGCTCCGGGTGTATGGGGGAGGCGAAATGCGGCCGGAGAGAAAATCCGCGGAACGCTTGCCAACATCCGCTGCGCATAATACCATACAGAAATCAGGAGGGAACTGACGGATACAGACTGGGGGGCAGGCTCAGATGAAGAATGTTCTGTATATAATCAAAGTGGTGGCACTGGCCTGTGCGGCCGGAGTGATTATGACGATCCTGGGGGCTTTTCCGCCTCTGTCGTTCCTGTATAACTGGCTTGTGGGCCACGGCCTGCAAAATGTATGGGTTGGACTGATGGCCGGTGTCATCGCCATCTGCGTGTCCCTGTACAATATGCACCACGCAAAAAAGAAACGGAAGTGAGCGATTTGCGCTCAGTCCGGCTGAGAGGCTTGGATGCTCTGACCAATCAAAAGAGCCGCGGGAGTTTGATCCCGCGGCTCTTCTTGCGCGTTTACAGGCTCTTGATGAACTTCTCGATCCGGTCCAATCCCTCTTTCAGGTCCGCGTCGGAGTAGCAGTAGCTCAGGCGCATGAACCCCTCGGTGCCGAAGTGGATGCCGGGGATGACGCCCACCAGGCCCTCCTTCAGCATCCGGGTGCAGAAGGTGTTGGAGTCCATGCCGAACTTCCGGATGTCCACAAACATGTAGAAGGCGCCCTCCGGCTTCTCCACGTCCAGGCCCATGTCCACCAGGCGCTGGTAGACGTAGTCCCGGCGCCTGCGGAAGATCTCCACCACATCGCTGGTGTCCGTCTCCAGGGCCGTGACGCAAGCCCGCTGGACAAAGGAGGGCACGGAGGTGACACAGTACTGGTGGAACACCTGGATCCGGTCCATCAGCTTGGCGTCCGCCATGCAGTAGCCCAGGCGCCAGCCGGTCATGGCATAAGGCTTGGAGAAGCTCTGGACCACAATGATCCGGTCCCGCATGTCCTGGTACTCAGCAAAGCTGTGGTAGTCCTCACAGTAGGTCAGAGTGCGGTATACATCGTCGCACAGGACAAAGATGGGCTTGTCCCGGAGGATGGCGTGGACGGCGTCCAGGGTCTCCTTGGTGTAGACGCAGCCGGTGGGATTGTTGGGGGAGGTCAGGATGATGGCCTTGGTCCTGTCGGTGATGGCGGCCTTCAGTTCCTCCGGCACGATCTGGAAGTGGTTGTGCTCTGTGGGCAGGGAGACGGGCACACCGCCCTGCAGCTGGACCAGCGCCTCATACAGGCCGAAGGCAGGGGTGGGGATGATGACCTCGTCCCCTGGGTTCAGGATGGTGGAGAAGGAGGCGAACAGCGCCTCCGTGGCGCCCACCGTCAGGATGACCTCACTGGGGGCGTAGTGGAGGCCATGGGCCTCAGCCTCGAATTTGGAGATGGCCTCCAGCGCGTAGGGATAGCCGTTGCCGGGGGGATAGTGGGTATCGTTGGCGTCCAGAGCGGCCTTGGCGGCCTCCTTGATGACGTCGGGGGTGTTCAGATCCGGCTCGCCGATGGTCAGGGCGCAGGCGCCGGGGGTATCCCGCACCAGATAGGTGAACTGCCGGATGCCGGACAGCTCCACGCCCATAACGGCATTGTTCAGAGTCAGGTCCATGGATTTTCACGCTCCTTTTTGTTCATGAAATTCAGTATATCCGGATAAAAAAGGGATGTCAACGGCAGTTTCCACAAAAAGGGAGGCACCGAAAAGAAAGCGGCCCCGCCGCAATCTGCGGCGGGG
>ENA-ORTI01003619-ORTI01003619.1-human-gut-metagenome-genome-assembly--contig:-NODE-3619-length-11733-cov-3.735742_pt1 | contig 11733 bp, 12 predicted proteins | sample MGYA00242071_ERZ509191 | MGnify/ENA primary metagenome ERZ509191 (study PRJEB26280, sample SAMEA2338832) | human gut metagenome | biome: human gut; feature: human-associated habitat; material: faeces...
AGGGGTGGTTTCCCGCTGCCAGGCTAAAAATTTGCAGGGAACGACACCTGCATCGTCCCGCATGACGGGCTTTGCCGGGTATTTCACTTCATTACCCGGCGCACACCTGCGGGCGCACACTGTGCGCCCTTACGTCTCTACAGGGGAAAACGGCATTTGCTGAACGGTGCCCCTGCTCATTTTCTCAAAACGCCTTCAATTCCACCCCGGCTGCCTGCAGGGCCGCGCCGATCTTTTCTACAAAGGCCAGAGCCTTGGGGCCGTCGCCGTGTACGCAGACGGAATCCGCCTGGATGGCAATGTCCGTACCGTCGTTGGCGGTCACTTTGCCCTCGGTTACCATGCGGATCACGCGGGCAATGGCTTCGTCCTCATCCTCAATCATAGCGCCGGGGGTTCCGCGGGGCACAAGGCTACCATCCGGGCGGTAGCCGCGGTCGGCAAACACCTCGTTGGCAACCGGCAGGCCGATGGCCTGGGCCGCTTTGACCATCTCGCTGCCGGAAAGCGCCAGCAGCACTGCGCCGGGGGCGCTCTCCTTCACTGCGACGCAGATGGCATCCGCCAGCGCGCGGTCCTTGCCCGCCATGTTGTACAAAGCGCCGTGGGGCTTTACATGGTGCAGCGGCACACCGGCGGCATCGCAGAATGCTTTCAGCGCACCGATCTGATACTGCACACAGGCCTTGGCTTCTGCCGGGGTCAGCTTCATCTGGCGGCGGCCAAAGCCCTGCAGATCAGGGAAACCGGGGTGCGCCCCCACCGCCGCGCCGCTCTGTTTGCACAGTGCCACGGTGCGCTGCATCACCAGCGGATCGCCTGCATGGAAGCCACAGGCCACATTGGCCGATGTGATAAACGGGATCACCTTTTCATCCATTCCGATGGTATACGCGCCAAAGCTTTCGCCCAGGTCACAGTTCAAATCAATATGCGGCATGGCTCAATCCTCCACTTTCAGGCATAAGGCAATGCTTCTGCCCCGCAGGGGCGCACGGTGTGCGCCCCTGCGGTTTTTACTATCTGCTCTTAATATTTCAGCTCCACATTTTTTACGTCGGTCACAAACATGTGCCCCGGCGCATGGGTGATGCAGAACTCCGGCTTGGAGTGCATCACAACGTTCTGCGGGGTCACGCCGCAGGGCCAGAACACCGGTGTTTCGCCGGGGTTGATGGTCACGGCATCGCCGTAATCCGGGTGAGCCAAATCATGGATGCCGATGGCTTCCGGCTCACCGATTTGCACCGGCATACCGTGCACGCGGGGCATGCCCGCTGTAATGGCAGCTGCCGCCGGGACCTGCCGGGACGGGATGGGCCGCATGCTGACCACCATGTTTCCGCTGAACATCCCTGCCGGGGTACAGGGAATGTTGGTGTTGTACATCGGCACATTCACGCCCTCTTCGATCTGGCGCACCGGGATGCCCGCTTCCAGCAGTTCAGATTCAAAGGAGAAGCTGCACCCGATCAAAAAGCTGACCAGGTCGTTCCTCTCCTCAAAGAATTTGCTCACATCGGTGTATTCCCCGGTCAGCTCGCCGTGTTCGTACACCCGGTAGCGCGGGATATCGGTAGCAATATCGCTGCCTTTGCCAAATTGGGCAAAGGTTCGCTCGCCTGCGTCCGCCACTTCCAGCAGCGGGCAGGCTTTGGGGTTGCGCTGGCAGAACAGCAAAAAGTCCCACGCCAGCGCCTTGGGCAGCACCACAAGGTTGCCCTGGGCATAACCGTTGCACATGCCGGTGGTCGGGCCGGTCAGTTTGCCCTTGCGGATCAGCCCGCGCAGGTCGGCCGGTTTCATGGCTGCAAAGTCCATTATTTCATCCGCTCCCTGATTTTGTCAAGCACGGCCGCCTGCGCCCTGGCTCCTGCAACAGCCTGCGCCGCGGTCACATATTGGAACGCCAGCTTTTCGCCGGGGCGCAGCTGCGCCATGGCCGAAAGGTCAGCGCTGATGACGGTTGCAATTTTGGCATACCCGCCGGTGGTCTGGTGGTCAGCCAGCATCACAATGGGCTGCCCGTTGGCCGATACCTGCACCGAACCCGCCACAATGCCGTCCGATACAATGTCCGACCCATCCACAGTCTCGATCTGCGGCCCCTGCAATTTGCAGGCCATGCGGTCACAGTCTGCTGTCAAAGCATATACCCCGTGTACAAATGCGGCCTGCCCCACTGCGGTAAAGGCATCGGTCTGGGGGCCGGGCACCGCACGGAACAGCGGCAGCTTCCGCCCGCCCAAAAAGCGCCACGGCCTTGCGGGGGTGCGTGCCGTGCCCAGCGGACGGTTTGCCCCTTTGGCGCAGATCTGCTGCCAGCGCTGTTCCACCATGGCGGGTGCCGCCCCAATGGGCAGCACATCCCCAGCTTTCAGTGCGCGGCCATCCAGCCCGCCCATCCGGCATTTTAAGTCGGTGGAGCGGCTGCCCAGCACGGGCGGGGTATCCACGCCGCCAAACACGGCCAGGTAGCCGCGCAGCCCGCTGCGGGCCGCGCCGATTGCCAGCACCTGCCCCGCGCGGGCCAAAAGCGGCGTATAGGCGGGCACCGGGCGGCCATCCAGCGCGGCGGGCATATCGGCCCCCGCCAGGGCAAAAACAGCGTCCCCGTCAAACTGATACTTGCCGCCCTGCAGGGTCATTTCCAGCACGGCGGCACCGGCTGCCTGGGGGTTGCCCGCCAGCAGGTTGGCGGTCCGCATAGCGTAACCATCCGCCGCTCCACAGGTGCGGAACCCCCGCGCGGCATAGCCGGTGCGGCCTGCATCCTGCACGGTGGTCAGCGGGCCGGGGCTTATCACATGCAAGTTCACAGTGCCGCCCCCTGTTCTTTCTGGATGGTTTCAAACTTCTCCGGGCTGATGGGCACAAACCGGATGCGGTCCCCCGCCGCGTAAGGCAGTTTGCCGCCGCCAGCCGGGTCAAACAGGCGCAGCGGCGTGCGGCCGATCAGCTGCCACCCGCCGGGGGAAGCCAGTGGGTAGATGCCCGTCTGCTTGCCGCCAATGCCCACCGCCCCCGCGGGGATCTTGGTGCGCGGGGTCTGCAACCGGGGGCAGACAATGCGTTCATCCATGCCGCCCAGGTACGGGAACCCCGGCAGGAACCCCAGCATAAAAATGCGGTAGTCCCGCCCGCAGTGGATGTCGATGACCTGCTGCTCGGTCAGCCCGGCGTGCTGTGCCACAAAGGCCAGGTCGGGGCCGTAATCTCCGCCGTAACACACCGGCACCTCCACCAGCCGCCCGGCCGCGGTGCTGTTGACCGGGAGCAAAGCGTCCCACAGGCGGCGCAGCACGGGGATCAGGGTATCGGCATCGGTCTGCAAAGGGTCCAGCGTGACCAGCAGCGCCGCATAGGTGGGCACTGTTTCCACCACGCCGGGCAGCTGCGCCGCCTGCACAGCGGCATCCAGCGCCATAACCTGCGCGTTCACCTGTTCACTGATCTCACTGCCGCAGACGGCCAGCACGCCGCTGTCCCCCACGGGGGTAAACTGGATCATAACAAAAATCCCCTTTGCGTCCGGTATTTTGGGGCTGGTCAGGAAGTGTGCTGTATCGCGGGCGCACATTGTGCGCCCCTACGGTCCCTAAACGTGCCGTTTAGGGTTCACTGCTTCCTGACCAAGGCCAATGTGCCTATTATAGCACAACCTGCTTTATGCCTGCTCAAAAAATTTCTTTGCCAGCACCGGGCCGAACCAGTGGTCCGAATTGTGGGAATACCGCACCGCATACGCCGTGCACTGCCGCATCATGCTGACAATGCCAACGTTCATGCGGGTATCAAACCCATCCACACCCGGCAGCAGCGAGCCTGTCATATCGATCATGCCATTGCGGGAAAGCACCCGCATGACCTCGCTTTCCATCTCCTCCCGGTGCAGGATGTCCATATCCTTTTTCAGGTAGGCCAGCGCGGCCATCAGCGCATAGCAGCCCCAGTCAGAGCAGGTTGCCGTGATGATGTTATCGGTGCTGCTTGCGGCCAGAATGCCGCCGCAGCAGCCGTCCTGGCATTCGCCGGGGGCGGTGAAGGGCACATATTTTTTAATGTGCTCCCCAATGGTGCCCATGCCGATCTCATTGCCCAGATCGCCGATGGCCACATTGGGCACGCCGCGGGCGCGCAGTTCGTTCCACAGCACATCGCTTTTGGCTTCCAGTGCGGTCACATCCTTGCCCACCGCATTGTGGTAAACACCCTTGGCGTTGCCGCCGCAGGCTTCCACCGAGATCACCACTGCGGGTAAAATCTTATCCGCCAGCGCTTTGGCCTGGGCGGGGGCTTTGGCCTTATCTTTGGTAAAGGCCACAACGCCAAGGCTCAGCGGCAGCTCCATGGCGGTATCCAGGTCCTCATACACATGCAGCCCCACCACATTGCCGCATTTCTTAAAGGCTTCCACGCTGTCCTGCGGGCAGACGATGATCGGCTTTGCCCCAAAGGCCAATACCAGAGACCGCGCCAGCAGGATCGCGCTGACAGAACCGTCCATTTCCGGCACCTTGTGGGGCAGCAATACAAACCCGACCAGGATATACACCGGGTCGCCGGGGTGGATGGCTTTGCACAACGCTTCGGCTGCGTGCATGGCGGTCGGCTCCCCGGTATATGCCCGGCTGCCCGCGTACAAAATGCGGCACACCCCGTAACCGCGGGGGTCCAGACACATGATGGCATCCAGGTTTTCGCCTACATTGCGTTTTTCCAGTTCGTCACGGGTCATGGTGTTTTCCCCCTTTTCAGCCCCACAGACTTTCGCAGCCGGTATAGTCATAGAACTCTTTCAGCACTTCGTCCTGGATGGCTTTCAGGGTAGCGGGGTCCTTGCCGCCGGCGGGCTTGCCCTCAAACTCGCAGGCATGCAGACAGAAGTTGGAGGAGGAGGTCACGATGATCTCATCCGCATCGCGCAGGAAATCCACCGTGAACGGTTTTTCCATCACGGTAATGCCCAGGCGGTAGCAGGCCTGCAGCATATGGGTCTTGGCAATGCCGCGCAAAATCAGTTCATCGTTCGGGTGGGAATAGAAAATCCCGTCTTTCAGCACTGAAACGTTGGAGTGCGCACATTCCGTTACAATATCCCCGCGGTGGAACACGGTCTCGCTCATGCCGGCCAGCTTGGCGCGCTGGGCGGTCATAACACTGGGCAGCAGGTTCAGCGTTTTGATGTTGCAGTGGTAAAAGCGAGTGTCCTCCTCAGAGTTCAGGCGGATGGGCTTGTCGGGGTCGTTCAGGGTGTTGGGCCGGATGGAAACCCACAGCTTGCCGGGCACGCCTTCCTCATACACATGGTTGCGGGGCTCCACACCGCGGGTGACCTGCCAGTATACAAAGTTGACCTTGCTGTCCACCTTGGCCAGCAGGTCGGTCAGCAGCCTGCCCAGCTCGGCCTTGCTCATCGGGATGTTGATATCCAGGCCTTGGCGCTGGTAAAAAAGCGGTCCAGGTGGTCCTGCAGCAGGTATACCTTGCCGTTCGCGCCAACGGTGGCATCGTAGCAGCCATCGCCAAAAAAGTGAACGCGATCATTGAACGGCACCATCAATTCTTCCGGTGCGCCGATTTTGCCATCATAATATGCAATGGATTCCATTTTCCCTTACTCCTCTCATCTTGGTTGCCTTTATGTTCAGCCGTTATTTGGCTTTCCCATCAAATTTCAGTTCAATCACTTTTTTAATCAGCTCCACGCAGTTATCCAGCCCAATGGCGGCGGAATCCAGGCAGAGGTCATAATTTTCCACCCGCTTCCACTGGCGGCCGGTGTGGTATTTGTAATAGCTTTCACGGTAGCGGTCCAGCTTGTCAATATAGTGCTTGGCCTGGTTGCTGCCAATGCCCTGGCGCTTCATCTCGCGCTCCACACGCCAGTCATAGGGGGCATCCACATACACGGTCAGCACGTTGGGCTTATCCCGCAGAACAAAGTCCGCCGCGCGGCCCACGCAGATATAGCTTTCCTCGTTCAGCAGCTCCCGCAGCACCTTGGCCTGGTAGTTGAACAGGTTTTCATCGCTGATAAAGTTGCCGCTTTCCGGCGGGATGATGCTGCCGTCATACACCCGTTCCGAAACCCGGTACAGCATGGTTTTGCGGGTGTTCTCATCGGCGTGGGCAAACAGTTCCTCGCTGATGCCGCTGTCCTCTGAGGCAAGGCGCAGCAGCTTGCGGTCATACAGGTCAATGTCAAATGCCTTTGCCAGCTGCTTGCCAATGTAGCTGCCTCCGCCCGAACCACAGGTGCGGGTAATGGCGACTGCAAAATACGGATAATTGGGATACATTTTCCACCCCTCCTTACTGGCCCAGATAAGCTTTCTTCACGCGCGGGTCGTTCAGCAGATCCGCGGCGTTGCCCTCAATGCTGATGTTGCCGGTTTCCAGCACATAGGCGCGGTCCGAGATGGCCAGCGCCATCTTTGCGTTCTGTTCCACCAGCAGGATCGTGATGCCCTGCTTGTTTACTTCCTGAATGATGGCAAAGATCTCTTTGACCAGCAGGGGCGAAAGGCCCATCGAAGGTTCATCCATCAAAATCATTTTGGGCTTTGCCATCAGGGCGCGGCCTACGGCCAGCATCTGCTGCTCGCCGCCGGAAAGGGTGCCCGCCAGCTGGCGGCGGCGCTCTTCCAGACGTGGGAAGCGCTTATACACATCCTTCATCGTCTCTTCCATCCCGGCCGGGTCGGCATAAGCGCCCATTTCCAGGTTTTCTTCCACCGTCATCTGGGGGAAGATATGCCGCCCTTCCGGCACATGGGCCAGCTTGTAGGTAATGATCTTGCTGGGTTCCGCCTTGCGCAGGTCGTGCCCGTCAAACATCACGCTGCCGGACGCAGCTTTTTCCAGCCCGGTAATGGTGCGCAGGGTGGTGGTTTTGCCCGCGCCGTTTGCCCCGATCAGGGATACGATCTCGCCGTCATCCACATGCAGCGATATGCCGTTCAGCGCGTGTACCGCGCCGTAATTGACATGAAGGTCTTTTACTTCAAGCATCCGCTTCGACCTCCTCCTCTTTGTCTTTGCCCAGGTATGCTTCAATCACATGGGGGTCATTGGCGATCTCTGCCGGTGTGCCGGAAGCGATCGTGGTACCAAAGTCCAGCACCTGGATTCGCTCGCAGATTTTCATGACCAAACTCATGTCATGCTCGATCAGCAGCACCGATACCTTGAATTCGCTCCGGATATAATCAATAATCTCCAGCAGTTCCTCCGTTTCAGTCGGGTTCATACCGGCGGCCGGTTCGTCCAGCAGCAGCAGCTTCATGTTGGTGGCCAGCGCGCGGGCAATCTCCAGGCGGCGCTGCTCACCATAGGGCAGGTTGTCGGCCTCCAGGTTCTCCTTGCCGGAAAGGTGCACCACCTGCAGCAGCTCTTTGGCGCGTGCGGTGGCGGCGGCTTCCTGCTGCCAGTACGCCTTGGTGCGGAAGATGGCCTGCGGCATGTTGTAGGTCAGTTCTTCCAGCATGGCAGCTTTGACGTTTTCGATCACCGTCATTTTTTTGAACAGGCGGATATTCTGGAAGGTTCTAGCAATGCCTGCATGAACGATCTGGTGGGTCTTTTTGCCGTTCATCCGCTCACCATTCAGGTAAAGGGAGCCTTCGGTCGGCTTATACACACCAGTGATCAGGTTGAACACGGTGGTTTTGCCTGCGCCGTTGGGGCCGATCAGCCCCATCAGCTCGGATTCGCCGATTTCCATATTAAAATCATCCACGGCTTTCAGGCCGCCAAACTGGATGCCAAGGTGCTGGCATTTCAAAACGGGTTGTGCCATGGTTCAGGCCCCCTTTTCTGCTTTTGCTTTTACCGTGCCGCGGCCGGTCAGTTTTTCCAGCGCGCGGGTCAGGCTGAACTCCCACCGGCCAAAGATGCCGCCGGGACGGAACAGCATGACCAGCACCAGAACCACCGAGTAGGCCAGCATGCGATAGGTAGAAAATTCACGCATCAGTTCCGGTAAAGCGCTCAGGAACGCTGCGCCGATGATGGAACCGGTCAGCGAACCGGTGCCGCCGATGATCACTTCGCTCAACAGCTCTGCGGAATAGTTAAAGTTGAAGTTGGTGGGGATCATTGCCGTCATGTAATGGGCATAAATACCGCCGCCAATGCCGGCAAAGAATGCGCTGATGGCAAAGGTCATGACCTTGTAATAGGTCACGTTGATGCCGGAAGCCGAAGCCGCGATGTAGTCCTCACGGATGGCCTGCACGGTGCGGCCATATTTGCTGCGGACGAACAGGTACATGATGGTAACGCAGACCACCATGATCCAGAATACCCGCGGGAAGGTGGACAGCTTGAGGATGCCGCTCATTGTTTTACCGCCGCCGGTGATGGAAAAGTTGCAGAAGCAGACGCGGATGATTTCGGCAAACGCCATGGTGACAATGGCGAGATAGTCGCCGCGCAGGCGCAGCGCCGGGATGCCGACCAGTACGCCCATGATGCCCGCAGCCAGGCCGCCGACCAGCAGCGCGATCAGGAACAGCCCCAGATCCGAAAGCCCTTTGCCTGCCAGCGCGCCGGATACAATGGCGGAGACATAAGCGCCGACCGAAACAAACCCCGCATGCCCCAAGGAGAACTCGCCCATAAAGCCAACCACCAGGTTCAACGATGTGACCATGATGATGGTGTAGCAGGCGGTGGTGCAGATGCCCTGAATATAGGTGGTGGAGGTGCCGAACGCATTGGCGGCGAACAGCCCTGTCAACAGGGCAAACACCAGCGCCACGCCCACAGCGTTCAAAAGATAGGAGCCTTTTATTTTTTTACTCATTGCTCTGCTCCCTCCCTTACACTTTTTCGCCGGTGTTCTTGCCCAGGATACCGGCGGGTTTGACCAGCAGGATCACGATCAATGTGCCGTAAGTAACGGCTTCGTACCAGCCGGGGGCAAACAGCTTGACAAAAATTTCAATCAGGCCGACCAGAATGCCGCCGATCATGGCGCCGGGGATGATGCCAATGCCGCCCAGAACTGCGGCGATGAAGGCTTTCATGCCCATCATGGAGCCCATATCGGTGGTAACGCGGGGGTAGGTAGAGCAGTACATCAGCGCTGCCACCGCCGCCAGACCGGAGCCGATGGCAAAGGTCAGGGTGATGATCTTGTTCACGTTGATGCCCACCAGGGTGGAAGCATCCTTATCCTGCGGGACGGCGCGCATGGCCTTGCCCAGCTTGGTCTTTTTTACAAACAGCTGCATGCAAAGCATCATCGCAACGCCGATGCCAATGGTCAGCAGCACGTTCAGCGGCAGCGATACCCCGCCGACCGTAATGGTGGGCAGGCTGAAAATAGCCTGCACGTTGTGCGGCTTGGCGCCAAACAGCACCATGGCCAGGTTTTCCAAAAAGATGCTCATGGCCAGTGCGGTAATCAAGGCGGACATGGGCCCGGCCTTGCGCACCGGGCGGTAAGCCAGGATCTCAACCAGCACACCAACCAGCGCGCACACCGCAACGGCCACAATCACGGCCATCCAGGCGGGCATTCCCGCATCGACCATCAGCGGGATGGTGTAAAACAATGTGTAAGCACCGATCATGATAAAATCGCCGTGGGCAAAGTTGATCATGCGGATGATACCGTAAACCATGGTGTAGCCCAACGCGATGATGGCGTAGACGCTGCCCATGGACAGGCCGTTGACCAGGTATTGGATAAAGACCGTCATGTTCCACATCCCCCTTTCGAATAGGTTTCCAGTTAATGTATGAAACAGGGACGTTACATCGTCCCTAGATACCAAGCAAGCAGGGAAGGCCAAAACCTCCCCTGCTTGGGATCAAAACCGCTCTATGTAAGGCGGCCAATTAGGCCTGTACGTACTTGCCGTCGGTGATGACGTACGCCGTCGGGTCCTTCTGGACCTGGCCCTTGTCGTTCCAGGAGAGCTTGCCAGTCAGGCCGTCAACAGTAATGTTGCGCATAGCCTCGGGAAGCTTCTCGGCAACCTCGGTGGGGTCGGCGTCGACACCAAGACCGGCCTCCTTGAGGGCCTCGGCCACCGCGTGCACGCCGTCGTAGGCGTCGGCGGCAAACTGGTCGGGGGTATCGCCGTACTTATCCTTGTAAGCGTTGACGAAGTCGGCGTTCTTCTCGTCGTCGGCGGAGAACGGGGTCATGAGCAGCAGGCCCTCGGCAAGAGAGGTATCGAAGCCCTCAACGCCCAGGATGCCGTCCATGCCGTCGCAGCCCATCATCTTGACGTCGTAGCCCATGTCCTTGGCGTTCTTGAGCAAAACGGACGCCGGCGTGTAGTAGATCGGCGCAAAGATCATGGTGGCGCCGGCCTGCTTGGCCTTGGTCAGCTGGTTGGTAAAGCTCGTGGCGGAGTCGTCCTTAAAGGTCTCCTCGTCGACAATCTCGAGCTTGGACTCAGCGGCCTGGGCCTTAAAGGAATCTGCGATGCCCGAAGAATAGGCGTCGCCGGAGTTATAGAACAGCACGAACTTCTCGTCCGCATACTTCTGCGCCAGGAACTTGGCAGCGTTGACACCCTGGTTGGGGTCGGTGAAGCAAACCTGGAAGACGCAATCCTTGCCGTCGGTGACGTCCTCGGAGGACGCGGACGGGGTGATCATGAACGTCTTGGGGTCGTTACCACACTCTGCGGCAACGGCAACCGACGCACCCGTGGTGGTCGGGCCGACGAGGGCCTGCATGCCCCAGTCGAGCAGGGTATTCAAGGCGTTGACGGCCTTCTCGCCGTCAGCCTGGTCGTCCTCGGCCTTGCTGGCAAGCGGCAGCTCCTTGGTCGAGAAATCCTTGCAGCCAAGCTCGACGCCCTGGGTAACGGACTTGCCGTAGGACGCGTTGGCGCCGGTCAGCGGGCCGATGGTGCCGATCTTAAACGAAGCGTCGCTCGAAGCGGAACCGCTGTCGCCGCCGTTGGAGGAGCAGCCAGCTAGAATGGACATCGCCCCCAGACCTGCTGCGCTCGCGATAACGCTCCTGCGATTCATAACAGGGTTCAATGACTTACCGGTGAGGCTCGACATGCGGCTCTCCTCTCAAATCTCGTCGGGTTTCGGTTACCCGACAGGCCATCCTTCGCCGTGTTCGGCGTTCGCAAAATAGTAGACGCTTTAGTTAAGAAAAGTGGCGATTATTTCAACTTTTCTTTTACTTTGTCCATTTATCCATATTTATGCGTATTTCTATTACTTTATGCAGTAATGCCACTTTATTGTGTAAAAGTAATGTTTCCATTCTGTTACAGGCGTCCTTACCCAGAATAAAACGGCCCCACCGTTCTCGTTGTATATGCACTTAGGCGGCGATGTACTTGCCGTCCTGAATCACATAGGCTGTAGCGGGCTTTTCGACCTGGCCCTCGTCATTCCACGTCAGCTCGCCTGTCAGGCCCTCGATCTTGATCTTGCGCATGGCCTTGGCAAGGTCGCCGGCAATGTCGGCACCGTCGGCCGTAATGTCGATGTCTGCCTTGTCGATGGCCTCGACGATGGCGTGGACGCAATCGTAGGCGTCGGCGGCAAACTGGTTAGGTATCTCGCCGTAGGCGTCCTTATATGCCTTAACGAAGTCGGCATTCTTCTCATCGTCGGCAGAGAACGGGGTCATGAGCAGTACGCCCTCGGCAAGAGAGGTATCGAAGCCTTCCACAGAGAGCAGGCCGTCCATGCCGTCGGTACCCATGAGCGTCATGTCGTAGCCCATATCCTTGGCGTTATTGA
>ENA-ORTI01003632-ORTI01003632.1-human-gut-metagenome-genome-assembly--contig:-NODE-3632-length-11689-cov-6.262936_pt1 | contig 11689 bp, 9 predicted proteins | sample MGYA00242071_ERZ509191 | MGnify/ENA primary metagenome ERZ509191 (study PRJEB26280, sample SAMEA2338832) | human gut metagenome | biome: human gut; feature: human-associated habitat; material: faeces...
ATCCGTACTCCACGGCCCAGCCCCAGCCGATCGTGAATTTGTGGTAGCGGAGCATGTCCATCACGCCCACGGCGGGCAGGCAGACGGCATAGAGGTCGGGACGCTGCACCTCGCAGGCGCCGACCAGCAGTCCGCCGTTCGAACCGCCGCGGCCACGGCCTCCGCCACGGCCACCGCGCCCACGGCCGTTATTGACGGCAGGATTGTATACGGGGCCCGCGCCCACGCTGGCCGGCAATTCGGCCTTGCGGATATCCCTCTCGATGAACTTCTCGATCGCACGGAACTTCCCCTGCTCCTCCTCGCAGACGAACGTCACGGCGCTGCCCGTCGCCGCGGCGCGCGCCGTGCGGCCGATGCGGTGGATGTAATCCTCCGGGTCGTGCGGCACGTCGTAGTTGATCACCAGTCCGATGTCCTCGATGTCGATGCCGCGCGCCACGATGTCGGTGGCCACCAGGATATTCACCTTGTTGTTCTTGAAATTGAGCATCACCTCCTCGCGCTGCGCCTGCTCCAGGTCGGAGTGCATGGCCGCGACGTTGAGCTTCATGCGCTTGAGCGTATGGGCCAGCTCCTTGACCTTGAGTTTCGACGAGGAGAAGATGATCGTCTTCGACTCGGTGGGCTCGGCGAACATTTCGCGGATGATGCCCAGTTTCTGACTTTCATAGCAGATATAGGCCGACTGGTCGATGGCCTCGTTGGGTTTCGAAATGGCGATGTTCACCTCCGCGGGGTTGCGCAGGATGGTCTTGGCCAGCTCGCGGATCTTCGGAGGCAGCGTCGCCGAGAACATGATCGTCTGCCGCTCCTTGGGCATGTAGGAGACGATTTTCATGATGTCGTCGCTGAAACCCATGTCGAGCATCCGGTCCGCCTCGTCGAGAATCAGGTACTCCACGTGCGAAAGGTCCACGCCGCTGTTCTGCAGGTGGGCGATCATGCGGCCCGGCGTGGCGATCACGACGTCCGAACCCATCAGCATCCCGCGTTTCTGGGCGTCCCAGCCCTTGCCGTCGCCGCCGCCATAGACCACCGTCGTCGAGACGGGCAGATAATACGAGAAACCCTGGAACTGCTGGTCGATCTGCTGCGCCAGCTCGCGCGTGGGCACGATGATGATCGATTTCACCACATTGTCGGGATTGCCCCCGACGAGCAGCTTGTTCAGCAGCGGCAGCGTATAGGCCGCCGTCTTGCCCGTTCCGGTCTGGGCGCAGCCGATGATGTCGCGGCCCTCCAGAATCACGGGAATCGTGTGCTCCTGCACGGGAGTCATTTCATGGAAATTCATATCCTCGAGACCGTCGAGGATCTCATCCTCCAGGTCGAGTTCGTCAAAACGCATAAGTCCGTTATTTTAATTGTAAAAAATTCATTGTCTCCCCTCTCCTTTCCGTTCCGGCGGACGATCCGGGATCGTCCGGCCGCGGAGACGGACGGTCCGCCGCAGTTCACCCGGCCGCCGGGACCTCCTCGCCGAGCAGCGTCGCGGGCGTGCAGCCCGTGATCCGCACCCGGACGTAGTCCCCCACGCCGTGCGTGCCGCGGTCGAAGACCACCACCTTGTTCTGCGACGTGCGGCCCGAGAGCTGCCCCGGGTCGCGCCTTGATTCGCCCTCCACGAGCACCTCGAACTCCCGGCCCACGTCGCGCCGGTTGCTGGCGAGCCCCAGCTCGTTCTGCAAAGCGATGATCTCCTGCAGACGGCGCGACTTGACCTCGTCGGGCACGTCGTCCGGCAGATGCTTCTGGGCGAAGGTCCCGGGACGCTCCGAATATTTGAACATGTAGGCGAATTCGTAGCCCACCTCGCGCATGAGCGACAGGGTCTGGAGGTGCTCCTCCTCGGTCTCCCCCGAGAATCCGGCGATGAGGTCCGTCGTCACGGCGCAGTCGGGCAGGTAGCGGCGGATGGCGGCGACCCGGTCCAGATACCATTCGCGCGTGTATTTGCGGTTCATGCGCCCGAGCATCGACGTCGCGCCCGACTGGGCCGGGAGGTGGATCGCCCGGCAGATGTTGGGCATCGAGGCCATCGTCTCCAGCAGCCGGTCGCTCATGTCCTTCGGGTGCGACGTGGCGAAGCGCACGCGCAGCAGCGGCGAGACCGACGCCACGCGCCGCAGCAGCTCCGGAAACCCGACCTCCCCGGCGCGGTACGAATTGACGTTCTGTCCGAGCAGCGTCACCTCGCGGTACCCGTTCTCGAAGAGCGAGCGGGCCTCCGCCACGATCGTCTCCGGATCGCGGCTCCGCTCACGGCCGCGCGTGTAGGGAACCACGCAGTAAGAGCAGAAGTTGTTGCAGCCGCGCATGATCGCCACGAAGGCGCTCACGCCGTTGCGGTCGAGCCGCACGGGAGCGATCTCGGCGTAGGTCTCCTCGGCCGAGAGGCGCACGTTCACCCCTTTCGACCCCGCCTCGGCGGCGCGCACCAGCCGCGGCAGGTCGCGGTAGGCATCGGGCCCCGCGACGACATCCACGCCGCCGGGACCCTCCGTGAGCCGCTCGCGCAACCGCTCGGCCATGCAGCCGATGACGCCCACCACCAGCCCCGGACGCTCGCGCCGGTAACGCTTCATCTCGGCCAGCCGGCCCCAGATGCGCTGCTCGGCGTTGTCGCGGATCGAGCAGGTGTTTATCAGGATGACGTCCGCCTCGGCGATCCGCTCCGTATAGACATACCCTTCGCGCTGCATGAGGGCGACGACGATCTCCGTGTCGCCGACGTTCATCTGGCAGCCGTAGGTTTCGACGAAAAGCTTGCGGCCCGCCCCTTCGAGCGGACGCAGCGTATTGAAATTCATTGCCATCGTTTCAAATCATTCTAAACCGCCGCATGAGGCGTCCCGCCCCAGCGGGAACGCCCGGGCGGAAGTGCGGCCGGAAGGCCCCGGCGCATCCCGTCCCGCCACGCGCTACTCGGCCTGGATCGTGTTCTTGTCGGGGAACTGCTTGAACCCCTCGCCGAAGGTCTCGTAGGCGTCGGTCACGACGACGAACGCCGTGGGGTCGATCTCCCGGATCTGATGCTGCACCAGGTGCACCTCCTTGCGGCTCACCACCAGGAAAATCATGTCGCGCGGAGCGTCGGTGTACATGCCCTTGGCCTTGATATAGGTGGCGCTGCGGTCCAGATCGTCGATGATGAAGCGCTTGAGCTCCTCGTGGTGGTCGCTTATGATGAACAGCAGCTTGTCGTACGAGGCGCCGTCGAGCAGATAGGCGATCACCCGCGAGGTGGTGTAGATCGTGATGAGCGAATAGAGCGTCAGCATCCATCCGTTCGGGTCGGCCTCGCCCGTTCCCAGTCCGAAGCCGATGACGACCAGTCCCGACAGGACCACGAAACCGTCGGCCAGGAAGATGCCCGTCGAGAACTTGATTCCGGCGAACTTCTGCAACAGCATGGCCACGATGTCCGTGCCGCCCGTGGTGGCCTGCTGACGCACGACGATGCCCTGCCCCACGCCGATCACCACCGCTCCGAACAGGCAGGTCAGCAGCAGGTCGTTCGACAGGTCGAGCCGACCGCCCAGCAGCAGCGCCGGATCGAGCGACTCGACGGCCGCCGCATCGGGATAGACCAGCCGTGTGAGGACGTTCATGAAACCCGGCGTGAAGAGCGCCGCGACGACCGTCCGCGTGCCGAACTGCCCGCCGAAGACCAACAGCGCGGTGAGCATCAGCGGAATGTCGAACATGTAGCCGAACGTACCGACCTGCACCGACGGGAAAATGTTGTGCAGCACGATACCCATGCCGTAAACGCCGCCCGGCACGAAGTTGTAGGGATTCACGAAGAGCACGAAACCCGTGCCCATGAGCACGCAACCCAGAAAAATCAGCATCCACGAGCGCCACCACGCCCACGATCCCATCGGTTCGAGAAAAGCTTTCGTATTCATAGTCGTCCGTTCAAATCGGCCGGCCCGGGGAGCGCGCGGCCGCAGCCGGAGGTTTCCGTCGGGACGGTAGTTTTCGAAATTGATCCGCACAAAGGTAACAATATTCTCCGGAAAAGCCTTCCCCGCACGGGCGATTTTTCCCGCCGGACGTCCGGTTCCGGAATTTTTTCGTATATTTGCATGTAAAACCCTGCGCAAACAAGAGATGATACTGACATACTACACCGCTACCACCATGATTGTCATAGCCTATCTGCTGGGCTCGATTCCGAGCGCCGTGTGGATCGGCAAGAAATACTACGGCATCGACATCCGCGAGCACGGCTCGAAGAACGCCGGCACGACCAACATGCTCCGCGTGCTGGGCCGCCGGGCCGCGCTGCCCGTCTTCGCGCTCGACTTCCTGAAGGGATTCGTCGCGGTGACGATCATCGAAATGCTCAAATACGACGTCCACATCGGCGACAACGACCTGATAAACCTCAAGATCGCCGCCGTGTTCGCCGCCGTGCTGGGCCATATCTTCCCCGTCTTCGCGGGATTCCGCGGCGGAAAGGGCGTCGCGACGCTCGTGGGCGCCGTGACGGGCATCTACCCGCCGGTGGCGCTGCTCTGCTTCGGCGTCTGGTTCGTGGTGCTGATGGTTTCGCACTACGTCTCGCTCGCCTCGATGGCCGCCGGATGCTGCTTCCCGCTCTTCACGCTCATCTCGCCCAAGGTCAATCAGTCGGTGTCGTTCGTGGTCTTCTCGTTCGTCATCGCCATCCTGCTGATCTACACCCACCGCAAGAACATCGAGCGGCTGAAGGCCGGAACCGAGTCGAAGACCTACATCTGGAAACCGCGGCGCATCCACCCCGCGGGAGCGGCGCCCGGAAAGGACGCGGCCCCGGAAGACGCACCCTCCGGAGCGGGGCAGGCCCCCGACAAGCGGGAGAAGTAACCGCGGGACACATTCCGTAACACAAAAAACAGATGTTCGCCATGCTGGAGGAAAACCTCATCAAAATCTACGAGCGGAGTTTCCGGGAGAACCGCGAAATGTCGGCCCTGACCGACTATTTCAAGGGCGAAACCTTCTCGTACTACGAAATGGCCAAGGAGATCGCCAAACTGCACCTGCTCTACAAGAAGGCCGGCATCAGACAGGGCGACAAAATCGCGCTGATCGGCCGCAACAACCCCCGCTGGTGCATCACCTATATCGGAACGGTCACCTACGGCGCGGTGATCGTCCCCATCCTGCAGGACTTCACCCCGGCCGACATCATCCACATCATCAACCACTCCGAAAGCCGGCTGCTGTTCCTGGGCGACAACTTCTGGGACGTGATCGAGGAGGACCAGATCAAACAGATCGAGGCGGTCTTCTCGCTCACGGACTTCCACGTGATCTACGAACGCGACGGCAAGGCGCTCACCAAGTTCCAGCGCGACATCGTGAAGAACTACCGCTCGAAATACCCGCGCGGATTCAGCGTCGGCGACATCAAATACCCCGACATTCCGAACGACCGGGTGGTGCTGCTCAACTACACGTCGGGCACGACGGGCTATTCGAAGGGCGTGATGCTCACGGTGAACAACCTCACGGGCAACGTCACCTTCGCCATGTCGGCGCTCAACACCCAGACGGGAACCTACTATTTCCAGAAAGGGGGCCGCACGCTCTCGTTCCTGCCGCTGGCCCACGCCTACGGCTGCGCCTTCGACTTCCTCGCACCGCTGGCCGTCGGCGGCCACATCACGCTGCTGGGGCGGATTCCCTCGCCGAAAATTCTCGTCGAAGCCATGGCCGTGGTCAGGCCCACGATCATCTGCTGCGTGCCGATGATCCTCGAGAAGGTCTATCGCAAACAGGTGCTTCCGCTGCTGGAGAAGGGCCCCATGTCGATCGCCGTGAAGATTCCGCTGCTCAATGCGGCCATCTATTCGGTGATCCGCAAGAAACTCATGGACGCCTTCGGCGGCAACGTCTCGATCTTCATCGTGGGCGGCGCGCCGATGAACCAGGAGACCGAGGCGTTCCTGATGAAGATCCGCTTCCCGATCACCATCGGCTACGGCATGACCGAATGCGCCCCGCTCATCAGCTTCACGCCCGACAACGAGTTCAAGGCCGGATCGTGCGGCCGCTACCTGAAGAACCTGCTCGAGGTGCGGATCGACTCCCCGGACCCGGAACACGAAGCCGGCGAAATCGTAGTCCGCGGCGAAAACGTCATGGCCGGATACTACAAGAACGAGAAGGACACGCAGAAGGTGCTCGACGCCGACGGGTGGCTTCACACGGGCGACATGGGCACGATGGACCCCGACGGCACGCTCTACATCCGCGGCCGTTCGAAGACGATGATCCTCTCGGGCAACGGGCAGAACATCTACCCCGAGGAGATCGAGGACAAGCTCAACAATATGTATATGGTGCTCGAATCGCTGGTGCTCGACGCCGGCAACGGGCGCCTGCGGGCGCTGGTCGTCCCCGATTACGAACAGGCCGACGCCGAAGGGGTGGACAAGTCGGAACTGCCGCAGATCATGCAGAACAATCTGCAGGAGCTGAACGCCCAACTGGCCGCCTACGAGCGCGTCTCGGACATCACGATCTACCCCACCGAATTCGAGAAGACCCCCAAACGGAGCATCAAACGGTTCCTTTACAGCGCGTCGCTGCTCGACAGTTGACCGGCGCGCCCCGCACCCCGGCATGAAGATCCAGAGAAAGCAAACCATAGGCGAAAACCTGCTCTACGTGATGGTCTGGTCGGCCATCATCCTGGTTCCGGTGCTCAACTCGCAGATGATGTCCGAAATGCACATCAATCTGGAGAACGTGCTCATCGCCTGGCGGCAGATCGCCCCCTATCTGATCATCTTCCTGATCCACAACAGCCTGCTGGCGCCGCGCTACATGCTGCGGCACAAGTACGGCAAGTACCTCGTACTCAATATCGCACTCATCGTCACCGTGTTCTGGCTGGTGGACTTCTACGAGGAGCGCCTGCTGCGGGACATGACGCCGCAGAGCGACCCCGCGACGATCGACGCCTACCGCAAGGCTTCGTTCTCCAACCTCGAAATCTACTGGAACGTCGTGCTGGGTTTCTTCATGACCGGAGCCAACACCGGCATCAAGCTTATCTACCAGTCGATGCGCGACGAGCAGCAGATGGAGGCCCTCAAGCGGCAGAACCTGCAAGCCGAGATGGACTACCTGAAGTACCAGATCAACCCGCACTTCTTCATGAACACGCTCAACAACATCCACGCGCTGATCGACATCGACGCCGACTCGGCGAAGAACGCCGTGATCGAGCTTTCGAAGATGATGCGTTACGTGCTGTACGACTCCGGGCGGGAGATCATCTCGCTCAACCGCGACATCCAGTTCCTGAAAAACTACATCGAGCTGATGCGCATCCGCTACACCGACGACGTGGAAATCCGCGTGGAGTACCCCGAGAATCTGCCCGAACAGGTTTCGATTCCCCCGTTGCTGCTCATCGTCTTCGTCGAGAACGCCTTCAAGCACGGCGTGAGCTACAACCGCCCGTCGTTCATCCACCTGCGGATCGACTACGCCGACGGCCGGGTGACCAGTACGCTCGCGAACAGCCGCCACGCGGCGCCCGCCGACCGAAAGGCCGACTCCGGCATCGGACTGGAGAACGTCCGCAAACGCCTCGCGCTGATCTACGGCGAGAAGAACTACACGCTCGACATCCGCGAGGAGGAGAACTTCTATACCGTGAAACTCGTAATACCGACGCTCAATGCTTAAATGTATCGCCATCGACGACGAGCCGCTTGCCCTGCGCCAGATCACCGGCTACATCTCGAAAATCCCCTACCTGGAGCTCTCGGCGACCTTCAACAACGCCATCGACGCCCAGCAGCGGCTCACCGAGGAGCCGGCGGACCTGATCTTCGCGGACATCAACATGCCCGACCTGAACGGCGTGGACTTCGTGCGCGCGCTGCCCGACCGGCCGATGGTGATCTTCACGACGGCCTATTCGGAATACGCCGTCGAGGGATTCAAGCTCGACGCCGTGGACTACCTGCTCAAACCCTTCTCGTTCGCCGACTTCAGCCGCTCGGCAGCCAAGGCCAATTCGCTCTACGAACTGCGTCAGAACCGGCGGTCGGAACCGCAGGAGACCGCTTCGGAGGCTACGCCCCGGGACAAGGAGTACATTTCGGTGAAGGCCGACTACAAGGTGTCGCTCGTACGCATCGCCGAGATCATCTACCTCGAAAGCGAGGGCGAATACGTCCGCATGCACCTCGCCGACGGTTCGACCATCACCACCCTTTTCCGGCTCAAGAACATGGAGACGGCCCTGCCCGCCGAATCGTTCATGCGCGTACACCGCTCCTATATCGTCAATCTGCGGGCGATCAAAGCCTACGTCAAAGGGCGCATCTTCCTCAGCGACAACGAATACATCCCCATCGGAGAGAACTACAAGGAGGCCTTCCAGGCCTACATCGACAAGAATTTCAGGAATCTGTGACCCGGCGGCTACCTTGCGCCGAAACGGGGAAAGGCCCCGAGCTGCACGTACTCTCCGTCGCGCAGCTCGCAACAGTAGTGCTTCAGTCCGTTGGTCAGCACCACGTAGCGGGCCTTCAGCACGGAGTTGTAGCGCACGGCCTGCGCCAGCGTCTGCCGACCGACCGGAATCCCCGGCGCCTTGCACTCGGCCACGAGCAGCGGCTCCGCGGCATCGTCCACCACCACCACGTCGGCCCGCTGGGCCTGCCCGTTGAGCGCCACGGCGTACTCCTCGACGATCCGCTTGGGCGGCACGCCGCAATGCGTCACCAGATAGGCCACCAGATGCTGCCGGACCCACTCCTCGGGAGTCAGCACGAGGTAGGTCTCCCGCAGGGAGTCCCACACCTCCACCGCATCGCCGCGGCGGCGGGCGCGCAGGCGGATGGCGGGAAAGTTGAGTTTAGGCAGTCCGGACATCGCAACTATCGAAAATTTTCGTATCTTTACGCTGACAAATATACGAATATATGCGGATCATCCTTTCGATCATAGCCCTTTTTTCCGCCGGCGGACTGCTCGCCCAGGAGTACGTCCCCACCTGCGGCCGGGAGTTGCCGCGCAGCCGCGTGACGGTCTATCCCACGGCGCAGGAGGCCGCGGCGGCGGCCGGCGGCAAAAACCGCTACGTCACGCCCCTGGACGGGTGGACGCGGCAGGGCAACACGCTCTCCGCCCCCTTCACCGTGCCTTTCGCATGGATCAACCGGCAGGTGATCCTCCGCATCGACTGGGTTTCGGGCCCCTACACGGTGCGGATCAACGGCCGGGAGGCGGCCTGCGACACCGACGGCAACGCACCCGCCGAATACAACGTCACGCGGCTCGCGCGGGAAGGGCGCAACGAACTCGAAATCGTCGTCGCGGAACCTTCGCCGACGGCCGTGCTCGAAAGCTGGAAGGAGTCCCCTGTCCCGGCCGCAGGCCCGGCGCTGGTGATGAGCCAGCCGACGCTGCGCGTCCGCGACGTCGAGACCCGCACGCGCATCGGCGAGGACGGAGACGCCACGGCCGAGGTGGGCGTCGTACTCAAGACCCATTCGCTCAACCCGCGCACCTCGCGGCTCCGCTACACGCTGCTCTCCCCCTCGGGCCGCACCGTCACCACCGGTTCGAAGGAGCTGACGCTCGACATGCGGCGCGAGGACACCGTGCGTTTCCTGGCACGCATCCCTTACGACTCGCTCTGGTGCGACACGCTTCCCACGCAATACCGCCTGCAACTCGCAACGCAACACGACGGACGTTACGAGGAGTACCTCGAGCTGCCGCTCGGCTTCCGCACCGCAGAGGTGCGCGACGGCCGCATGACGATCAACGGCCGGGAGGTCGCCCTGCGCTGCCGCGAGGTGCCGGGCTCGTTCCCCGCCTCGGAGGTCGCGTCGCTGCGCGCCGAAGGGTACAACACGCTGCGCCTGCTGCCCGGCCCGGTTTCGGAGGCGCTGCTCGACAGTTGCGACGCCCGGGGGCTCTACGTCGTCGTACAGGCTCCGGTGGACACCCGGCGGAGCGGCGATTCGCGCCGCGTGGGCGGCAACCCGTCCAACGACCCCGCTTGGCGTGAGGCCTACGCCGAACGCGCCGCGAACAGTTACCACACGACCAAGCTGCACCCGTCGGTCATCGCCTTCTCGCTGGCGACGCACTCGGCCAACGGCATCAACCTCTACGAAAGCTACCTCGCGATGAAGCGGCTGCACGAGACGCGCCCGTTCGTCTATCCCGAGGCCGAAGGCGAATGGAACAGCGACCCGCTCCCGCTGGAATAGCTCCGCGGGAGGCCCGGAAGACGGGCATGAAAAATATTTTGGAATTTTTTTGACGTTTTTTTTGGAGAAACGAAAATTATAGTTACCTTTGCACTCGCAATCGAAAAGATTGATGCCTCTCTAGCTCAGTTGGTAGAGCACGACACTCTTAATGTTGGGGTCCAGGGTTCGAGCCCCTGGGGGGGTACAGAAGAAACGGGCTGACAAAGGACATTTGTCAGTCCGTTTTTTCATTGCGACTAACCGAAAAATTGTGAATCAATATGTACAGCTACGACAACCGGGTGGTCATCACCCTCGATGCCGGCGGAACGAATCTGGTGTTCGGCGCCATGCAGGCCAACAAATTCATCGTGGACCCCATCACGCTCCCCTCGCACGCCGAGGACCTGGATAAATGCCTCGCCACGATGGTGGAGGGATTCCGTCAGGTCATCGACAAGCTGGAAACCAAGCCCGTGGCCATCAGTTTCGCATTCCCCGGCCCGGCCGACTACCCCAACGGCATCATCGGCGGCTACCTCCCGAACTTCCCGTCGTTCCGCGAAGGCGTCGCCCTCGGGCCCTTCCTCGAGGCGAAGTTCGGCATTCCGGTCTTCATCAACAACGACGGCGACCTGTTCGCCTACGGCGAGGCGCTGGGCGGCGCACTGCCCGAGGTGAACGCCCGGCTCGAAGAGCTCGGCTGTCCCAAGAAATACAAGAACCTCATCGGATACACCTTCGGTACGGGACTGGGAATCGGCGTGGTCGTGAACGGCCGGCTCAACCGCGGCGACAACTCGTGCGTCGAGACCTTCTGCCTCAAGCACAAGAAGATGCCCGACATCATCGTGGAAGACGGCGCCGCCATCCGCGCCGTCAAGCGTGTCTACGGCGAACTGACGGGCAATCCGGATCACGGTCTCGAGCCCAAGGACATCTGCGACATCGCCGACGGCAAGCGCGACGGCGACCGGGAGGCCGCCCGGAAGGCTTTCGCCGAAATGGGCGAAATCGCCCGCGAAAACGGTTGGTATCTCAGCCTTTCCGGCACATCCAGCTACAAAGGCAACGACGGAATCCGCGAATCGGCGAAACTCGTCGGCATGAGCCACGTCATGGTCGAAACCGATGCCCCCTACTTAAGTCCGATGCCCTACCGCGGCCGCACCAACGCGCCGTATATGATCCCGTACACCCTGCAGGCGCTCGCCGACTATCTTGACAGACCGTTGGCTGAAATCGCCAAAGCCACGCGTGAAACGACGCGCGAAGTGTACGGCATCTAAAAAGAATGGCGATTTCGCGGTAATCCCGTGGCGGTTCCGTGACGGTCGCATGGGCCTCAACGTAACAGTTGCGTAATCGCCAGAAAATAAGCAAAATACAAACGATTAAGCATATGTGAATTTCATGCGTGACGTGCCGAATCACGTGTGAAGATTTGACAATGGTTTGCCAAGCTC
>ENA-ORTI01003639-ORTI01003639.1-human-gut-metagenome-genome-assembly--contig:-NODE-3639-length-11673-cov-3.295059_pt1 | contig 11673 bp, 9 predicted proteins | sample MGYA00242071_ERZ509191 | MGnify/ENA primary metagenome ERZ509191 (study PRJEB26280, sample SAMEA2338832) | human gut metagenome | biome: human gut; feature: human-associated habitat; material: faeces...
TTTTATTTACTGCCAGAGCCGCTTAGGCTGGGCTAATTTTTAACGAACTATTGCTGTATTGGATACCCCAATTATTTTATTATACTTCTGATAGGATTGTTTTTCGTCTTGTTTATTCTTATAAATTGAGGTTATCCAATGATTATTAATTAAGTCAGTATGAGCCCAAGCTATCTTTTGGGCTTTTTTATTAGTGGAATGTGAAAGAATCTTCGTACAAAAGCCTTCAACAAAAGCTATTTCTATATCATTTTTTTTAGGTATAAAGAGGGTATAAATCAACTGAGAAGGTAAAATTCTATATATGAACAAATACAGAATTTTATATACTATTTTACCCAATAAATTTTTCTTTTGTAGATTACCTAAAACAGATGTGTACTTTACGTATTTTTTGACTTCTTCAGCATAGATTCCAGTATCGACAATCGTACATAAAGTTATGTCGAATTTCGTTTTATCTAAGTGCTTAAGAAGTACAGAAAGTACTTTTTCAGCTCCTCCGCCGGATAGTGATTCTATTAAAAATAGAAGCTTTAATTTCTTCATGAATAAGAAATCTATGTTGTTTATAAATAAGAAGTATCTTAATATGAATTATATATTTTATGTTGTTTCTATATACGATGATATGTTACAAGCCATTTTTCTCGGATTATAGATGATTTGATTGCTATATTCTCTGCAAAAGCATTTCCGAAGCAGTTTTCATCTTGGATAACAGAAAATGATAAACTAGATTTTTCAGTGGTATGCCTTTTTATATTTCTTTCTGCTATGTCAAATACAATTTTATACTCTCCATCTGATAATGTAAATGGGGGAATTTCGAATATAAATTTATAACATCCAGGAGTTAATGAAGTGAGTTTATTTTCATCGTTATAATCAGCCCTTGCTAATGGATATTGGAAGGAACTGAATAAATTGAATCCAATGACTAATGATGGTATTGTTTTTATAATATGCACTTCAAATTCAATAGTTATCGGAAAGGAGTTATAGAATATGGTTCCATTATCTGATGAAACTCTTGCTTTTGATAAATACAAGATTTCTGTATTTCCATCAATACCTTCAAAACAGTTTTGAACGATTTCGTCTGATTGATATTTTTTAATAGTATCATTTATGTTTCCAATAAATTTTATTTGACCATTTTCGAGAAGAACTCCTTGATTACATAATCTTCGCATACTTCCCATATTATGACTAACAAACAATACAGTTCTTCCTTCTCCTGTAGATACATCTTGCATTTTTCCTATGGCTTTCTTCTGGAATTCGGCATCTCCTACAGCCAGTACTTCATCTACCACGAGGATTTCGGGTTCCAGAAATGCGGCCACTGCAAAGCCTAAACGTACGGTCATACCGCTTGAATATCTTTTTACCGGAGTATCAATGTATCTTTCCACACCGGCAAAATCGATAATTTCATCAATTTTCCGTCTGATTTCATGACGGGTCATTCCCATGATGGAACCGTTCATATATATGTTTTCCCGTCCTGTCATTTCCGGATGAAATCCGGTTCCTACTTCCAGTAAGGAGGCTATTCTTCCTTTTGCACGGATTGCTCCGGTTGTGGGTGAGGTTACCCGGGAAAGAAGTTTAAGCAGGGTGGATTTACCGGCACCGTTTTTTCCAATAATACCTACTACATCACCTTGATTTACATCGAATGAGATGTCTTTCAATGCCCATACAAACTCGGAATTTCCTTTTTTGGAACGGTCATTGGTCTCTCCTATCTTGAGATAAGGGTCTTCTTTCCGTAAAATGGTGGTTCTCCACCATCTGTTTAAATCGTGAGAAAGGGTTCCGGTACCTACGAGTCCCAAATGATATAATTTTCCTATATTGTCAAATTGAATGGCTATATTACTCATAGATGCTTCAAGATTAAACAGTATCCATAAAATTTCGTTCTACCCGATTGAATATTATAATGGACAAAAAAAGAGTAATTAATAAAACTATAAAACTATAACATAATCCAATCCAATCTAAGGAACCGCTTCCCATGCAACTGTATTTAAACGCCTCAAATATAGGTGTTAAAGGATTAAGGGATATAAACATACGATACTTTTCAGGAGCCGCACTCAGCGGATAAATAACCGGTGTCAAGTACATAAACAATTGAATTCCGAAGGTTACCAACTGGGTCAAATCACGATACTTAGTGGTTAATGCCGAGATAATCAGTCCCCATGACATGGCATGAAAAGCTATCATAAAAATCAGAACTGGAAAAAGTATTATTGTCCAGTTAATAGCCAAATTCATGCCTTGAATATAATAATATAAATAAATAACTATGAACAGCAACAGTTGAATACCGAATTTTATGAGATTGGAAGTGATACTGGATAATGGAACAACCAAACGTGGGAAATATACTTTTCCAAATACACTGGCATTAGCTGTAAATACATTGGAGGATCCCACGAATGCAGCATTAAAATAGTTCCACAACAAAATACCGGACATATAAAATAAAGGTTGCGGTATTCCATCTGTTGATATACCGGCCAAACCTCCAAATACAAACATATACATAACAGTTGTCAGCATAGGTTGTATAAGAAACCACAAAGGACCTAAAATGGTTTGTTTATATACAGTTATAATATCGCGTTTTACGTACATGTAATATAAATCACGATATTTCCAGATCCCTTTCAAATCAATATCCAGCAATCTTTTCTTAGGTTTTATTTCTATTGTCCAGTCTTCCTCTCCTTTATTTATATCTTCAATAAAATTCATAACCAGTTTATTATCAACAATAAAAACAGATGCCTAAAATTTCCATAGACATCTGTTTTTACTTTACTTATAATATATCCTAAGATTACCGCATCATATAATGAATACGAACCTTAACACATCTGTTCAATTTGGCATTAAGCCCACGTGTACTCTTATCGTTTACCGTACGTATACCGTTCATGTGACCAACCAAGTAAATCTGTGAAGCTACTTCTTTCATGTGCTCGTTGGTTTTCAGCCATGAAATAACGGTCTGTGCTCTGTTTTGTGAAAGAGCAGTATTACGTTCTATACCTACCTGCTCTGCATTGGCACCGGTATAGTTATCTTGGCTGGTAGCCAGACCTTCCACCTGAATCATGGTTATCACACCGTCCTTGAATACATGTTGTATATGTGAAACACTTGCAGTATCTGTAAACTGTGAAATATACCCTTTATTTGAATTCATTACGGCATATACATCAGCAAAACTTACAAGTTCTTCATTGCCGGCCAAATCCATATGCTCGCGGATAATATCCAGACCACTATGAGCATTCAGTCCATAGGAAGCTGTTTCTGCATAGTTGTCATAACTTAACAGTTGTTGCTTGAGTGTTTCATTGTCTATACGATACTTCCAAGTATGTAAACCATCATAAATAGGGGCATAATAATAACCGGCTTTTTATAAAAATCACTCATTGCGTTTGCTTCCAAACTGTATGCCAATGGCTGGTCTTTCAACATTTCGTAACCACGTGGCACAAAATTAATCTCAAAATCCCGATCGGCTGTTTCCGTCGGCAAATCCAAAACTGCTAAAGATTTCATTGATATACCTTTTTCGAGGCATGAAGTTACCGCACTACTATTTGCGTATTGTTTTTGTGTAAATATACCGCCTGCCAAATAATCCAATGCATTAACGGCAGAACCTTGTATCTGTGGGGCATCATTTCTTCCAGAATAGTTGTTAGGATAAAATACATAGAAAGTGAGAGTACCATATTTAACCGGATTTTCTTTTTCACGTACAACCAGGATTTTACGTTCTCTATAATCACGTTTATACAACTGAGTAGTTGCACGGTTCCAACCATTGGAACGCTGCTTTCCTAAATAATAGGTAAAACCGACATCTATACCTAAATTACAGTCCCATTTATTAGCTGCATAATCAGCCTGTCCATATTCCAAATCAAAGTTGGTCTGATAAAATATACCACGAGCTTTTATATCCAATGAGAAACGTTTCTTGCGGTTAAAAAAACGACTGTATTGCAATTCTACGTGTCCGCTCCATTCATTATCAGACCCATGACTATGCTCGAACCCAAGATGATGTACGCCTCCAATACCAATATTGGCCATAAACTGGTTCATCAATCTGGGACTATTATATCCTTCATATCCTAAAAATAAACGGGATAAGTTCAATATCGCACTTCCACTAATATCCCACCAGCCAGTCTTCATCTTCCGATAAGGAGTTCCATCTTCTTTATACAACACATCACCATATCCATAATGCCCTGTGGTATAACCGGTATATCCACGAGAATTTGAACGGATAAACTCTACTTTTAAACCAATTCCAGGAGTAAACCATTTACCGATACCTATACTCCAGTCGGGAGAAAGCGTTCCAGAAAACTTTCCCATAGTTGAATAATCTCCCCGGAAAGTATGTAAACCACCTGTAGCAAATACAAACCAGTTCTTACCGAATTTATTGGTTACTACACGCAAAGGATCTAAAATGGTATCCTTTTTAACCTGAACTTCTGTGGGAGCTACATAATCTGTAGTGTCACGATATACCTCCCTATAATCCTTGAACCTATCTTCTTGAGCAAAAGCTAATTGACTCAAAGAGGCTACTCCTCCAACCAGGAAAAACGCAGCCATTTTACGTAATACATCTGTTAATTTCATAGTTATTTATTTCTTATTTCTTTCTAAAAATCGCATGCTGATATTCAGGAACTATTTCCTCCATCATTTGAATGGTTTTCTCCACATTATAAGTACGGGCAGTTTTTATTAATTGATCTATTTTTACTTTTACAAAATCAAAGTTATATTCTTGAGCTTGTGCAATTTTTATTTTATCATGAGAAGTCGACTTCAACTTCTCCATATCATTCAACAAATCTTCATAAAGTTTTTCACCTGGTCGTAATCCAGTATATTCAATCTGAATATGTTTATTTCCACTTAATTTAATCATCTGTCGAGCCAAATCTACAATGCGTACGGGTTTTCCCATATCAAATACAAAAATCTCTCCCCCCTTACCGATACGACAGGCTTCTAATACTAACCGGCAAGCCTCAGGTATCAACATAAAATATCGTACAATATCCGGATGAGTGATCGTCACCGGCCCTCCACCACGTATCTGTTTACGAAATATTGGAATTACAGAACCGTTTGAACCCAGAACATTTCCAAAACGTGTTGTGATAAACTTACAACTATTTTCATTAATCGAAGACTTTGCCAAACTTTGGCAATATATTTCACAAATACGTTTAGAACATCCCATCACACTCGTTGGCTGAACAGCCTTATCTGTACTGATCATTACAAATTCACGTACACCATACTTTACGGCCAAGTCTGCTAATTTCCGGGTTCCGTCTACATTGTTCAAAATACTTTCTACCGGATTATTTTCCATCATAGGAACATGTTTATAAGCTGCCGCATGAAAAATAACCTCAGGTTTATATTGGCTGAAAATAGACTCCATACGATGCCCATGGCAAATACTAGTCACAATGGTATGACATTGCAAGTTAGGACAATTATGGGTTACAGCCAATAAGACTTCGTGTAAAGGTGTTTCGGCCTGATCTATCAAGGTCAGACCAGACGGATTACACATTGCAAGCAATTTGACCAACTCACTACCAATACTACCTGCAGCCCCTGTTACCAAAATTCGTTTTCCACATAATTTCTGACGAACGGCCTCCATATCTATGGTGATAGGTTCGCGCGGCAATAAAGCCTTCATTTCCCACTCCAACAAAGCACTTTCATCCCAACCATATGCATTGCCAGCTACTATATTATGTTTCAAATAGTAATCATAAAATATTTTGGCTATAGTCCGTAGTCCGCACATTCCAATTACAGATAAAGTCAACTGAAATAACAAGTCCCGAAAATAAATGGTCAAAAAAACAGTATCTGTATACAAAAAGATACGTAAAATCATTATAAAGACCAGACCTGTCAATAAGGAAAACACTGAATAAACCAAATCAGCAAAGGATGATTTTCGTATAATGCCACTATAAGTGTGAAAAATACGAAAACCGACTATAAAACATATTTCATAAACCAGCAATGTATATAACAATGTTCCAAAATTCTGCGCACATACAGATAGGCCGTGATTGATGGCATAAGCTATCATGCCCGAAAGAAAAACAATGACACAGTCTGTCAAAAATACGCACCAATAAGGAAAAGCCTTTCGCGATAAATACCAGTCTGTTATTTTTTTATACATTTCTTTATTTCATCAGTTATCCATAAAACATCTTTTTCCTGCACATAAGGCCCGCTGGGTAAGCATAAACCCTCAGAAAAAAGCTTTTCACTAACCCCATTTACATAACAAGATACTTCTTGAAAAAGCGGCTGCAAATGCAAAGGTTTCCATAAAGGGCGGCTTTCAATACCTTTTAACTGTAAATATTGTCTGACTTGTTCATAATCCGTACCTGTAATTGCAGGGTCAATCAGTATAGTGCTTAACCAATAATTGCTGGATTTTTCTGAATCCGGATTAACGTGTACAGAAATACCCGGTATCCCTTTCAGAAACTCCTGATAGCACATTGCCAGATATCTATGATGAGCAATATGCTCACGAAGTACATGCATCTGTCCACATCCGATACCTGCACAAATATTACTCATACGATAATTATATCCAATACATTCATGCTGGTAATATGGATAAGGTTCACGAGCTTGAGTAGCATAAAACAAGGCCTTTTTACTCATTTCTTCAGTAGGACAAATCAACGCACCTCCTCCGCTTGTAGTAATCATCTTATTCCCATTGAAACTAAAGATGCCATAGGCTCCCAAAGTTCCACAAGGACGACCCTTATACTCAGAACCCATGGCTTCTGCCGCATCTTCTATGACAGGAATAGCATAATAATCTGCTATTTCCATTATCTCATCCATCATGGCGGGCATACCATACAAATGGACTACTACGATAGCCTTGGGCAGTTTTCCTGTTATTCTAAATCGTTCCTCTATTGCTTCTTTTAAAAGCACGGGGGACATATTCCACGTACCGGTCTCGCTATCTACAAAAACAGGAGTAGCTCCCTGGTATAAAATCGGATTGGCTGAAGCTATAAAAGTAAAACTCTGACAAATAACCTCGTCTCCAGAACCGACACCTAATAAAATCAATGCCAGATGAAGTGCTGCTGTGCCTGATGATACTGCAGTTATGTGTTTACCATTCCCTACAAAAGTTTCCAGCCGTTTTTCAAATTCATTGACATTAGGTCCTAACGGAGCAACCCAGTTCCCGGCAATGGCTGCATGGATGTATTCTTGCTCTAACCCACTCATATGAGCCAGACATAAATGTATTTTTATATCCGACATATTGAATCAGAAATTAAATGACAAAGTCATACCGGCTCCCTCAGATGAGGCTGAGGGCAGCACCTGTAACTTAGGCTTTTTAACAACCACGTGCCTGCTTCCTTTACTGACTGCCGCATCAATCAGGTTATAAACATATAAACAACCTGCTACTCCAATACATAAGTTACGCATTTGTCTCCATCCCAAAGATTTGCTTCTCCAACTATCTGCAAATTGAGGCTGTTTTTCTATCTGTCTGTCGCAAAAATGTTTTTTAAAATGAAAAGCTACAGCGGAAACTGCCAATGTAGCTTCCATACCCAAAATAGCATAACCTTTTATTTTCTGTCCTTTATAAATCTGTCCTAGACCTGGAACCAATGAAAGACACAGAGCTTTATGACTATATGTTCTTGAAAGTTTAAATTCATCAAACACAGGAACTGAGTCTCGCTTGGATACTGCATACAGCTGATAATATTCAAATTGATAAGTATTATCCGCATAATCCTCAAAAGAGCAATACTCATCAACTTTTTGAGCATAAACTACAGCATTGCCAACAGAATCGGTAAATGTAATACTATAAGTCATTTTCGATGAGTCATTATCTAAATACAGGCTATCCAACTTCATCTCTGACAGTTCTGCCTGATAATGCTCACGAACATGATCTAAAAGAGGATGAAAGCGCTGTTTTTTTAATAGATTTACATCTTCTCCATAAGTGTGAAAGACTTTGAAGTAATAATTTTCATTCGTTCTTTCTTTTGCTAAAGACTTTTCTCCATTTTGAATCCAAAGTGGTTTGGTTTGTGTCTGAGCCATTACAGAAAAAGACAAAAGCAAACAAACCATTAAAAAGAAACAACTTGGCATTCTTTTTAAGTTCATATACATATTCTATAATTTAAAAATGAATACTCCTATCATTACCAATAAATAAACTGCATAAACAAAGTAAAACCACAATACGCCAGCAATATCCAACCTGTTTTCTGATCTTGCTCTTTCCATACCGGAAGATTGACAAGTGGATAAGCAATTACAAGCGGATAAAGAAACCATGACAAATATGCAAAACGATTGCTAAATGACGAGCGAATCACAATAATCCAGAATGCATTACACAAGCAATAGGTGACACACAATGCATTATACCAGTTGTCCTGAATCTGCCGTTTTACACATACATACCATGCCATCCAAACCGGCATTGCGCTATATAGCAAGAAATCCCAACGAAAACCCATAGAAGAGAACTGTGACATGTCAGCATCCGGGGATGTATAACTTGCCATTCGGTCATCAATCCCCAAAGAAACAAAAAATGATGTAAGAGTACCTCCTGCCACCTGAGATAGGCCTATTGAAGCAACCCAGAAAGCAATAGCTATCTTAGGGTTACGAATCAAAAACATTCCTGTCAATACAGCAGCAATCGGCAATATAACACTACGATGAATCCCTAATGCCACCAGACATAAGACTCCTCCTGCTATATACTTGTCTTCAAATAAAAGAGCCATTGCCAATAAAATCAAATGACAAGCCAATCCGTTGCGCAAGCCATTGGTTCCAAAAGTAAAAAACATTAAAGAAGCCCAAACAAACAGCATACCTAACATAGGATGTGTGGGTAAGAATTTCTTTACAGCCAGCCAAACAGATATAATATAACCTGCTTCAATCAAAGTAAAATACAAGTGAACATCACAACCGGCCTTTTTACATCCCATCGTCAACCATTGCCAAATCCATTCACTCTGCCAGTCTATTTCTACAATATCGGGTTTCATAGTAGCATAACCCAATGCATAGTTGACTGTATCCCCGAACGCTCCACTTACGGGACGCATTCCAATCCACAATACAAAAAACAGACTCAATATGAAAGGGAACAGCCATCCCTCCTGTGTTTGTTGTAGAAGATTACCGGAAGAAGCAAGATAACGACAGCCAGTCATTAAACACAGCAGCGTTATAACAAAAAGAAATATCGGTTGATACAACGAAGCCTCCATACAATATCAGGAATTGCTTGTGCCATAATTCTTTCCGTAATAATATCCATATTTATGGTATCCATAATACCCGGAAAGCGTTTCTGTAGCATTTAAAATGACAGACAGGTTCTTATACTTCTTTTCATTGTACCAGCGTTCAATATCTGCAAGAAAAGAGCGATCCAGCATTTTTGCACGAATAATAAAAAGAGTCAGATCAGCATAATGACTAATGATTGCAGCATCAGCAACAATCTCCACAGGGGGACAGTCTATGAAAACAAAATCATACACTTCACGTAGCTCTTCCATCATCTGTTGAAAACGAGGTGAGAATAACAATTCTGACGGATTGGGAGGAAGAGTTCCACAAGGTAAAAAGTCTATTCCATTCTGACTGACAATCAAATTTTTATAATCATCCTCTTGTCCACTTAAATAATTTGAAATACCACGATGAGGAGATTTTACATATTCAGACAATGCAGCTTTACGCAAATCCAAATCTACAGCCAATACTTTTTTATTCTTTATTCCCATAGCCACAGCCAAATTGGCGGTAATAAATGTTTTTCCACTTCCGGGATTAATAGAAGTCTGCATGATAATACGATGATGGTTATCATTAAAGCCCAAAATAAACTCCAGATTAGTACGTACCACCCGAAATGCCTCATTCATAAGATTCCGATTTTTATCTGAAACAAGAACTACCGGTTTTTCTTTCATACTATGTTTCTTTAATAAACGGATACCTTTTTGACTTGCGTGTGCTAAAGGAATCTCACCCACAAACGGAACATTGATTATTTCTAAATCTTTCCGGTTACGTATAGAAGTATTCAGAACTTCCTTTCCAATTACAATAAATGCAGGAAAAGCCAATCCTAAACAAAAAGCGTAAAGCAAAATGGTATTCTCTACCGGTGCTGTAGGAGCCATACTTCCATGTGGAGGTTCTATTAACCGGGTATTATATGCAGTAAAAGCCTGAGAAAGTTCGTTTTCTTCTCGTTTTTGCAATAGAAAAAGATATAATGATTCTTTCACTTTTTGCTGGCGCTCTACTGATAACAAATATTTTGCCTGCTGAGGGTTAGAAGCGATTTTTGCAATAGCTTGATTATAATCAGCACGTATGTTTTTTTGCTGAGTCGTCAAAATTGCCAATTCGTTATCAAGTGACTGTATGATAGAACGACGCAATGTAGCCAAATGCTGATCCAAATCCATCACCAACGGATTCTGAAGAGACGAGTTGGCCAAGTGGTTATTACGCTGTAACAAGATTTTATTATACTCTTCTATCTGCCCTCCAATAGTAGAGCTTCCTATCCCTGAATTGGATGGCAACAATTGATTCTCGTGCCTTCCATCCAATAGATAGCTGCGAATATAACGCACCATATAAATCTGATTACTCAATGCATTTGACTCCTGTTCTGCAGCGCTGGCCTGACTGATTGCCATACTTCCAACCTGCTGTATATCAGGGACAAGATGTTCTGATTTATAATTGGAAATATTCTGCTCTACATGTCCCAACTCCTGCTCAATAACAGCCAAACGTTCTTTTATGAAATCATTCGTACTAATAGTTATTTGATTACGGTCTTTTACCCAGTTTTCATTATAAACCGTGATGAGCGCATTTAATACATCTTCTGCACGAGGTATGGATACATCGGTGTAACTGATATCAAGAATGGTCGAATTATTATTACGTAACCTAACTGAAATACGTCCTTTAACAGAACCGGCAACAGCATCTACGGTTGAACGAGAAACTTTAATCCGGTCGGTCATACCATGCCTATAATATGGGGATGGCAAAACCGTAATTCCTCCTATCGGAGTCTGTTTAGTTTCGCCCAGTTTCATAGTTACATTGTCATCAAATACCTCATTATTACGCCTCATATCACTCAAAACCAATGAACTGTCGGCATTTAAAGTAACATATAAAAAAGCTGTTTCATTGTCATTCAAGTCCTCAAATAAAATCGTAACAGGTTTATGAATTCCATAAATTACTTCATCATGAAAAGTGCCTTCATGCCAATAATTCACTTCAAGATTCAATAAATTAACAATTTCTTTTGCAATCGGTGTAGTCTGCAAGGAAAGAATCTCATTCGTCACATTGGATGGACTTTGCATAATACCAAGTTCCTTTAACTGCTGGTCAGAACCCGTCCCGCCATCGTTTGGCTTTATAAGAGCTGAATTCAACTTGCAAATGCAACAGAATTCTGATTAATAATTTGTTTAA
>ENA-ORTI01003655-ORTI01003655.1-human-gut-metagenome-genome-assembly--contig:-NODE-3655-length-11616-cov-2.672606_pt1 | contig 11616 bp, 10 predicted proteins | sample MGYA00242071_ERZ509191 | MGnify/ENA primary metagenome ERZ509191 (study PRJEB26280, sample SAMEA2338832) | human gut metagenome | biome: human gut; feature: human-associated habitat; material: faeces...
AGAATTTAAGTTGGGAGGGAAGCAGTATGCAACATATGACGTTAAACAAGATTTCTATTGAACACATTACACTCGAACATATCGGTTTTGTTCATCACGGATTCGGCGTTGACTTACCTGATTATCTTCTGTAAGAGTCGTTTAGTTTTATTAAAGGAAACGGAACCGAAAGAAGGCATTATGTAAAACTACTTCGTATCACTGCACGATAAATGCTCAACCGCATCTATCGCTTGCTAGAGCGTGTTATTACATAATGCCTTCTTTCGATTCCTGTCTTTAACAAATTACTATTTAATACTCTTCAATGCCACCATTCCGCCTCTCTTATACATACCCGTATTCCAAAGTCTTTTAAAATCAACAGACAGAGCTTCTCCATATGTATGATAATTTAAGTAAACTCTTTCTTCTAAGTTGATGCCTTCTTTAATTTTATTTTTATTCATTTCATTTGCCTGAATGGAAGCTGTGTGGATACAAGAATTTTTTATTTGACGCTGCTGGACTTCTTCTTTTTCTGTTTTATATCCTGTTATACAAAACCAATGCCAATTCAGATCCTTAAATTTCTTATCCCGATGACGAAGCATGAGATAAATTACCGGAAGATTTCTCTCGATTGCATTTTTCACAAATTTCTCAGCTTCTTCATATGGTTTATCCCCATCTAGAGTCTCAAATTCAGCCCGATATCCACAATCCTTTAAATATTGTCCACACCCATCTGTAAACATAGAAAGTTTTGTGACTCCTCCGACTCTTGGATGAATATAGGGCTTCATTTTCATGGAGAAGTCCACATATTCTTTTCTAGTGAGATTTAATGCATCGCCGGGATAACATTTTTTCAGACCATAATTTCTCGCCAGGCAAATAGATAAATCGCAGGCAGCTAATGCACCACAGCCGCCAAGATACATCCAGAAGTCTGTGCACCATTCCTGATTGCCGCCGGGGGTTCCTTCTATCTGAAAATAATCAATATTTTTTTCCTGTTTCATAAAGTGTTCCTCATTTATTACTTTTCCAACTTCTATATTTTCTTGTTATTTCTCATATATTCTTTATTATAGTAATTACGCTTAATACTATATTGATTAAATCACATAATCAATTCCGTTATTGCCACGCTCGCCACCGCTCCTGCTATCGTCGCAAACATCGCTCCCGGTAAAGTCCAACGTGTTTTTTTAATATTTACACTCATGTAGTAAATCGTAATTGTATAGATTACCGTCTCTGTACAGCTCATCATGATTGAGACGATCATTCCAAGCCTTGAATCCGGACCATATTCTTTAAAAATATCAAGGACAAAGCTGACCGCTGCCGATGAAGAAAATATTCTTACAATAAATACGGGAATAACTTCTACTGGAATGTGCAAAAGCTTTCCTGCGGGAGCAAGCAGTTCTGAGAAAGAATCTAATGCTCCTGATGCACGAAAGATTCCTATCGAAACGAGTAGTGCTATCATTGTCGGCGCGATTTCAATAACAATCTGAAACCCCTCTTTTACTCCCTTTAGAAAGCTTTCATATACATCATTGCGATTAAAGAAGCCATATACAACAATATAGAACATGGTAAATGGCACGATAAAATCCGAAAAATAAAGAAGAAACTTCACTGTATCCATCTCCGTTTCTTCTTATTTTTTCTATTATATTTCTTTCCATTGTATCTTGTTATTTCCATTATTTTAATGAATACAATTCCTGCTATGGTAGAAATCATTGTCGCACAGATTGCTGGAAGTACAACCGCGGCTGGATTCACGGAACCGTACTGGCTTCGATAGGCAATGACATTAACCGGTATCAACTGTAATGATGAAATATTTAAAATCAAAAATGTACACATTTCATTGCTGGCAGTCCCCTCCTGCCTGGCCGCACCGCCTTTCCTGCGTTCCTCCTCCAGTTCTTCCAGCTCCTTCATCGCCGTAAGCCCCGCCGGGGTCGCCGCCCAGCCTAGCCCAAGAATATTAGCTGCCATATTAGCCGCTATGTATTCATTAGCTTTATGGCGGGGTGGTATGTCTGGAAATAGCCAGTGGATAAAGGGATACATTGTCTTTGCAATCTTTTTCATAAGACCACTCTTTACCGCTATTTCCATCATGCCGTTCCAGACACCGATAACTCCAAGCATAAAAATACATAAATTCACTGCTTCTGTTGAAGATGAAATAAAACTTTCTGTTATCTGCCCCATTGTGCCATGAAATGCCGCAAAGAAGATTCCTCCAGCAATCATAATCACCCACAATATATTCAGCATAAACCACTCAAACTCTCTCAACCTTTTTCTTCATTATATTGTTCCTGGCTTGTACGGTATGCTTCCATATCAAAGTAACCAAACTGATTCTTAACGGTATGTTTAATCTGATACATCGCAAAATCCGCATACTGCATAAATATCTTGCTGTCTGTCGTATCCTGTATGAATGTCCATTATCTATCTTTTATACACTCTAGGAACTCTCTTTCCTACATCACAAACAAATTCATAGTTAAAGCTTCCGGCAAGGTTCGCCATATCTTCAACACTGATATAATTATCCCCGTCTTTACCAATCAAGGTAACAGTATCTTCAAGCTTCACATCTGGAATATCTGTAATGTCTACCATCATCTGATCCATGCACACTCTTCCGACAATCGGTGCCTTCTGTCCGTGAATCAATACCCAGCCTTTGTTAGAAAGACTTCTTGCATATCCATCCGCATATCCAACAGATACTGTAGCAAGACGGCATGGATGTTCAACAATATAAGTCGCTCCATAACTTACACCTCGTTCCATCTCTGGCTCCATAATATTTACTACATGAGAATACCAGCTCATGGCCGGTGTCAGATCTAAATTAGAGAAATCCACTTCATCAGAAGGATACATTCCATAAAGAATAATACCCGCCCTTGCCATATCATAACGATGGTCTTCATATTCCATGATAGCGGCACTATTACAGATATGTTTTACTGGAATTTCAATTCCCGCTTCATCAAGTAACTGAACAAAATGATCATATCTCTCCATCTGACTTTCTGTGTATGCCTTATCTGTCATATCTGCACAGGATAAATGGGTAAATAACCCCTCAATCTTTATATTGGGCAGCTCTGCAATCTGCTTTACAATCGCAAGCCCTTTCTCATCTGGAGATAAACCGATTCTTGTCATTCCGGTATCTAATGCGATGTGAATTCTCGCCGTCTTTTCTGCCTTTACGGCAGCTTCAGACATTGCCTTAGCCGTATCATAGCAATAAATCGTCTGATCTACACCATACTCCAAATTCTTATAATAAAGAGAGGGGGAATTATAGCCAAGAAGCAAAATTGGCTGTTTTAATCCAGCCTTTCTCAGTTCTACTCCCTCATCAATTGTAGCAACACCAAAATAATCTGCAATATCATTTAAATAATGTGCTACTTCCACTGCACCATGTCCATAACCGTCAGCCTTTATGACAGCCATAGTCATCGCATTATCTCCTGTTTTCTTTTTGATATTTATATAATTCTCCCTGATTGCTTTTAAATCAATTTCACAATAGGTACGCAAGTATTCTTCCATGTTTGTCCTCTTTCCCTTACTTCTACAGTAATCCTGTAAAATCATACTTTACTCAGGTTACTGTACATATCTATATTATGTCACATTTGGTATACTTATAAATGGGCGCAAAACACCCCTTATAAAAAAGTCTATAAACAAATAAATTCTACCACATTTTTTCCTATTGTGAAGTTTTTTATATGTAAAAAATTCGGGAAATATAGTATCTCCCGAATTTTTCAATTATTTTGCTTTTATTATTTTACTTTTACTATAATTACTTTCTTTTTTCCATCACTGGTCTTTACAGTAATTTTACATTTACCTTTTTTCAATGCCTTAATAACACCTTTTTTTGTTACTTTGGCAATCCTCTTATTGGAAGAGCGATACATAATCTTAGCAGTAGAAGATGCCGGAATCTTCTTGGCTTGTATTTTATATTTCTTTCCCTTCTTTAAAGTAACTTTTGTTTTCTTCACTTTTAAAGACTTTGTTTTTATTGTTTTCTTAACTGTAGAACCTGAAGCTGGCTTCGTCTCTGGCTTCTTTTCGGATGTTCCCGGCTTCGTATTTGGCTTATTCTCGGATGCTCCCGGCTTTGTGTCTGGCTTATCTTCAGAGCTGCCTGGTTTCGTATTATCCTCTTCATCAGAACCATTTACTTCTATCACATACTTGCTCACATCTGGAACTTTTGTAATACTTGACCAGTACAACTCAGAAATTGTTCCATAGTTATCCTTGATTTCCTTGCCGTTTAGTAATGTCCGATTGGATGTCTTAGCAAGCGTTACCCCATCTGCGATTGCTTTTCCCGCAGTAGAACCTGTTTTTGGTATACTGCTGCAGCCACCTTGTGCATAAACATTTTTTACAGAAACAGTACCATTACCGCTGATAGCATCTGCGCCATCATCATATGTACCGTTACCGCCAAATGCAATTAATGTTCCCTCACCGGAAATACTTCCATTATCTAAAATAATTCCGCTGCCGCCAACAGATGTTGTTGCGATATATCCTCCACCAAATACCGCTACTACGGAATCTTTTTTAATATCTAAGGAACCATTCTCAATACGGATCGCCGGCTGACCGGAAAGACTTTTTCCTGTTGTTTCATCCTGTCCGGTTGCTGCTTCATCTCCCTTTACAAATACCTGCCCATCTACGGTAACCTTTCCTTTTACAACAATAACAGGATTCGTATTCTGTCTAATCATATGTCCATTTGATATAAAATTGGTGTTAGAATAAATAGATGAATTTTCTAAAATTGCTCCATCATTTAAAATCAACTGTCCATTAATTGAAGAACCAGTGAGAAACTGACTGCCATAATCATCATAGTTTGATGAGAACTTACCGCCATTCTTCACTTCAATATTTCCATGAATAGAAGAATCACGAAGAACAAGCTTTCCGCCATTCTCTACAACAATATTTACGCTGCTGAAAACTTTCATATTTACAAGAGTAAGATTACAGCCATCTGGAACAATCAATGTCTGTACTGGACTACCATCTACAGCATAACCAAGTTCTCCATAAGTTCCACTTGTATGAGAACCGTACCATGCCTTAATATCCTTTGGTACCGTAACTGTTTCGTTCTCTCCGCCAAAAGAAGCAATTGCCCATGGCTCCATATCATACATATACTTTCCATCCGCTGTCTGCTTACAATTCTCAAGTTTAAGCTGCTTTGCAAGTACTTCTGTACGAGTATAAACTTTAAAATTCAGCTCATTACTTGTTGCAGTACGACCGCTCTCATCCGTTACTGTTACACTAATTGGATAAGAGCCGGCTTTTAACGGTTCCCCTGATAAAGAAAGAGAACTGTCGTGGACAGAATAAACACCTTCCATTCCGCAGGCTTCTGTATCAATATTTATCTTTGTTCTGTTCTTATTTACTGTGATTACTTCACTTAACGGCTTCCAGTCGCTGTTCTTCGGCTCCTGTCCATCAGGAAGAACTGCTGCTTCAACAATCACATCACTATTTTTATTTGTCGTAACAGAAGTAGAAGCTCCACTGATTGCATCATATTTCTTCTGTCCTTCTAAAGCACTTTCAAAGCTTCCTCGTATTCTTACATGAAGCGTATTAATTCCATCAGAAGGTCCTGAAGGAGTCTCTGCATCTGAATCTGTCTTTTTAACAGTAAATGTATCTGCTGTTGCCTTTATCACACGTAAGTACAGCGTTTCATATCCTTCACTCTCAATCGTGAGAATATTTCCACTCTTTAACATGCCGTCAGAAGAACCATCAAAATAAAGTTTATTTTCATCTGTATTTCTGTAGTATGCTTCTCGTCTCATTAAAGATAAACGAGAACTTGCTTCTTCCCACTTTGTTTTATTTACAGAAACACTTTTTATTCCTTTGACATAGTCAGGTGCATCCGCAAAAGAAAGACTCTGAAAATCATAAACTACATTTTCTTTCATTGCTTCTATATTGCCGACACTTGCAGGATTGGCAGAGTTTGCCGCAAATGAAGGAATAAAGGATACTGTAAGTAAACACACTCCCAAAACAACACTGGCTAATAACTTTCTAACCTTCTTATTCATATCCGGTTTCTCCTATTTTACAGTTACTTTAACAACTGCTTTCTTTCCACTTGCTGTCTTAACAGTAATCTTGCATTTACCTTTTTTAACAGCTTTTACAACACCCTTCTTTGTTACTTTGGCAACCTTCTTGTTAGTAGACTTAAAGGTAACTTTTTCTGTCGCATTGGCTGGTTTTAATTTTGCTTTAAGTTTAACTTTTTTGCCTTTCTTTAACACAATACGCTTTTTGTTAACAACAACTTTTTTGGCTTTTACAGTTTTCTTATCTGGCTTTTCTGCTGGTTTTGTATCATCTTTTTTACTTTCTGTTGTTTTGTCTGCTGGCTTAGGATCTTCTTGCTTTAAACCTCCATATTCTGCTCCACATACTTCACAGACTGCTCTCTTTGTTGTTGTAGCTTCGCCACCTTTATGTGCTTCTTTTTCAGTCGTAGTATCACAACCTTCATTCTGACATTTCTTCCAGTGATAAGATCCGTCAGACTCATATTTATCTCCATAGTTATGAGATGCGTACTCACCGTATTCTTCTCCACAGAATTCGCAAACTGCTTTCTTCGTACAAGTAGCTGTTCCACCCGTATGTTTTGTGTGGATGGCAACTGTTTTATAATCTTTACCTACTTCTAATACTAAGTCTTTATATCCTTCTGCAGAAATAACAACTTTGTTAGTATCTTTTGTAAATTCCTTATTTCCTATTGTTATATTAACCATGTTCACATATGCTCTAAATGTATCTTCTTTCATAAGAAATTTATTATCTACTTTAGTATAAGGTTCTGCATCATTTACTTTAATAGATGTAATCTTTTCCATCCAACTTTTTGTATTTTCTGAATTTGCAGTATATTCAGGATATTGAATAAGATACCATTCATAACCAAAATCTTTATCAAGTGTTGGAGTTTCCGTTGGTGCTTCCTTTAATTCTACCGTTGCTGTCTCCTCAGCCTGTACCGCTACCTGTGGTGCAACTGTTCCCACTACTGTCATTGACAGGCACATTGCACATGCCATAATGAATGAACTAATTTTTCTCATTTGTTTCTCTCCCTTTCTCTCTCTCAAATAAACTTAATAAAAAAACAGGTTGCCACTTAAAACTAATTTATGTTACTTAGTTCTAACATTAGTTAGTTTATTTTAAAGACTACCTGTTTTTATACTCCATGTCAATTCTATAGTTGATAACATTTCTCAACTATAGAATTCTTAAGAATTCATTTATTTAATTTTTAGAAAAAAGGATTACTTTTTTAACAATTCCTGATAAACATCCCTTTTACTTACTCCGCGGTCTTTTGCTACCTGTTTCATCGCACTCTTTTTATCCATCCCTTTTTCAAGATAATGATCCATATGTTCCTGCACAGTAAGCTGATTCCACTCCTGTTGTTTTTCCTCTTTCAGTTCCTGTAAACTCTTTCCCTCAAAGATTAAAACATACTCCCCTCTTGGCTCGTTCTCCTCATAATAAGCAATCATTTCATCGAGAGTTGTCTTGCGCTTCTGCTCATATCGCTTCGTCAGTTCCTTACATACCGTCATATTTCGGTTACCCAGATATTCCCTGCACTCTTTCAAAGTCTTCTTTAAATGATGCGGCGCTTCGTAAATAATAATCGTTCTTGTCTCATTGCGAAGATTCTCCAAAATCTGTGCTCTTTCCTTCTTGTCATACGGTAAAAATGCTTCGAATGCGAATCTCCTTGTCGGCTGTCCGGACATAGTAAGTGCCGTAATGCAGGCACAAGCTCCCGGAAGTGATGTAACATTAATTCCTGCTTCATAGCACTGTCTTACAAGTTCCTCTCCTGGGTCAGAGATTCCCGGTGTTCCCGCATCTGTGATTACTGCGATATCCAGTCCTTCTCTTAATTTATTTACAAGATAAACTGCCTTATCGACTTTGTTGTACTCATGATAGCTCGTCATCTTTGTTTTTATCTCAAAATGATTGAGAAGCTTGATACTGTTTCTCGTATCTTCTGCCGCTATCAAATCCACTTCTTTTAAAATTCGTACTGCCCGATAGGTCATATCTTCGAGATTTCCAATCGGTGTCGCACATAAATATAATGTTCCTGCCATTTTAATTCTTCATTTCTCCATATATCTGATAAATCTCATCGGTATAAGAACCATCCTTATTGTATACAATTAATGGGGGTTCTACCGTAATCCTCTGCTTACCACCTTTTGCAGCATCAATCAAAACCATATTTGGCTCTTTATCTACATAAGGATGTACGAGACGCATCCTCTTCGGCTCTAATTTATGCTGTTTTAATGTATAAATAATCTCCGCTAAGCGAAAAGGTCTGTGCACCATATAAAAATGGCCGCCTGTTTTCAACAGCCATTTTGCTGCCTTTACTACATCTTCAAGGGAACAGGTAATCTCATGTCTTGCAATTGCCTTTGCATAATCTGGATTCGTCAGACCATGTTCTCCTGTCATATACGGAGGGTTACAGGTCACCCAGTCAAAACTCTCCCTCTCATAGTCTGTCTTTATATTACGAACATCCCCCTGTACAATATGCACTTTTTCTTCCTGACCATTCATCTTCACAGAACGCTCTGCCATCTTGGCAAACTCTTCCTGATACTCTAACCCCTCTACATAAGCAAGCGGATATTTACCCTCCATCAGTATTGGAATAATTCCTGTACCGCTACACAAATCAATCCCTTTACTTTTCTTTTTAACTCTGGCATAATCAGAAAGCAGTACCGCATCAATCCCGAAGCAAAAACCATCTGTTTTCTGGATAATACGGTAATCCTTTATCTGGAGATCATCAATACGCTCATTTTCTTTAATTTGTACATTCTCCATATAAGTATCCTATTTTAAATCTTCATTTTCAACTACAATTAAGTGAAGAACCCAGCAATTATACTACCAAAGAACTCTTCTTAATTTTTCAAACTTCTTATATCAACAAAACCAAAATTTGAGTATTATAAAAAATTATGAGGAATAAAACAATAAAAATAACAGTAATTTTTATTATTTAAATTCTCTTCCCTTATTTCTCTTCGTTTCATTAAAGCTTAGACTTTCTTTCCTTCTTCTCCATCGCCTCTAATTTTTTAAGCTCATCATCCATTTTTACTTTTTCTCTGCGCTTCCGAGGACGGAAAATCAAATCATCCACTTTATAATCTACGAGTTCTTTTTCTCCCTTTTCATCAGTAACTACGAGCTTCACTCTCTGTCTTAACACGCTGACTTCGTGAACAACACCTTTTACTCCCGTATTCGTCTTTACTTCATCACCAACATTCGGAAGCTTACTGTTCAGATACTCATAAGTATCCTGCTCATTTTTCAGGCAGCACATCAATCTTCCACAAACTCCTGAAATCTTTGTAGGATTCAGAGAAAGATTCTGCTCCTTCGCCATTTTAATTGATACTGGCACAAACTCAGATAAAAATGTATTACAGCAAAGGCTTCTTCCACAAATGCCGATACCACCTTTAATTTTTGTCTCATCTCTTACACCAATCTGTCTTAATTCAATTCTTGTCTTAAAAACTGAGGCTAAATCTTTTACCAGCTCACGGAAATCAATTCGTCCGTCCGCCGTAAAGTAAAATAATACTTTATTATTATCAAATGTATACTCACAATCAATGAGCTTCATTGCAAGCTTATGTTTTTTTATCTTCTCAATACAGATTTTATAAGCTTCTTTGCTCTTTTCTTTATTATTTTCCTGAATCTTATCGTCTTCTGGTGTTGCGATTCGGATAACTGGCTTTAAAGTTGCAATAATCTTCTCATCATGAATCTCACGATTTCCTAAAACAACTCTGCCGTATTCTACTCCACGCGCAGTCTCCACGATAACATTCTGTCCAACTTCTACCTCAAACTGCTCTGAGGCAAAATAATATATTTTACCATTATCTCTAAAACGAACTCCTATTACTCTGGCCATTTCTACCTCCTGTTCTTCTTAAAACTCTCTTCTCGCTTCTACAATAAGCAACTCTAAAGTTGCGTCAAAATTCACATTAGACTTTATGCGGACTCTGGCACGATGAATTTTGCCTATAACATAATCAATTGCCTCTAAATCTAATTTATCTACCTGCTTTTTCAGATACGCATACTCATTTTTAAAAATAATTTTCTTTTTGGCAGCTTCAGCATTCACTGAATTATCTGCTTTCAGTAACATAATATCCCGAAACCACATCAGAAAAATATCGAAAAAGTCCTCAATTCTGTTTTTATACTTTTTATATTCCTTTACTTTATCTGCAATCTCGTAACTTTCTATCTCATGGATATACCGCAAAATGGACAGAGTCAACTCCTTTAAATCCTGAAATTCTTCTGAAGAAACGATTGCTTCTGCCTTTCCTATATTTCCAAGAGAAAATCCTGCTGCAAATTCTGCTTCTTCCTTAGAAACGCTACATTTTTCCACCAAGTATTTCTCAACAGCTGTTCCGGGTACCGGTCTTGTGGCAAGAAGAATACATCTTGAAAGAATTGTGTCTAAAAATGCTCCTCTGTTCGTAGTAAGTAAGAAAATAACTGCATATTCCGGCGGTTCCTCAATCGTCTTTAAGATGGCATTCTGCGCTGCAGCATTCATCTTTTCCGCCTCATCTACGATATAGATTTTATAAGGCCCCTTATATGGCATAATTTCTACCGTATTAACAATCTGCTCCCTTATCTCACCAACACTAATCACATTGGGCTTTTCATGAGAAACCCAAATTACGTCCGGATGATCATGGTGTTCCATCTGTATACAAGATTCACACTTTCCACAGGATTCCACCAAACCCGTAGTTTCCCGGCCTTCACACTGCAATATTTTAGAGAAAGCCTCGGCAAGCATTTTTTTCCCACTTCCCTTATCCCCCTCCATAATATAGGCATGAGAAATCTTGCCTGATGCGATCGCATTTTCTAAATGATCCACGATCTGCTCTTGTCCGTAAATATCTTTAAAGTTAGGCATATCCTTACCCCTTTTCGTTTCGCACATTATGATATTTGTTTTCACTTAAGATAATTCTCTCTTGCAATTGCCAGATGATGTATGCTTCTATGGAAATCCATCGTTTCTATGTAAAAATATCCAGTAATAATCCCCGGATCTCACCGATCTTATTCAGTATCGCAATATGATCTTTTTCATCCTTTACAAGCTCTCTTGCAAGTTCATCCAGCGTATCATCCACCTGTTTGATGATCCCATAAACACGGTGTCTGCCCCGCCTGTCCAAAAAATTTTCTCTGGAAAACTTATGGCTTCTTGTGACTACTTCATTTAAAAAGGATTTCACGAGCGAACGATACCTGCGCATATCTTTGATATCCATCTTTTTGGAAATGCGGTCACCCTGTCTGGTGATCTCCTCCATCATGGCGGTAAGACGAACCTGCAGATCCTGCTCTTCAATATGGCTGGCC
>ENA-ORTI01003656-ORTI01003656.1-human-gut-metagenome-genome-assembly--contig:-NODE-3656-length-11610-cov-12.965902_pt1 | contig 11610 bp, 10 predicted proteins | sample MGYA00242071_ERZ509191 | MGnify/ENA primary metagenome ERZ509191 (study PRJEB26280, sample SAMEA2338832) | human gut metagenome | biome: human gut; feature: human-associated habitat; material: faeces...
TTTCTGCGCGGTTCGCAACAGCGGCCTCGCCGACTATATCAGTGCGAATGATGTGGATTGCGTGGCCTTTGCCTTCTGCTTTTAAAAAAGCCGGAGGTCAATCCTCCGGCAGGCCCCACAGGGCTTCCGACGCGTTCTGCTGGGCGACGACTTTACGCTTGAGTTCGTCCAGCTCGTCCAGAAGTTCTACGGTCATGTAGTAGAGTTCTTCATAGGCTTGGCGCTGTGCATCGGTCATGTTGACCACCTCCTTTGAGGGGATGATACCACAGAGGCCGGGTCGAAACGCGTCGGAATGTGGGGCAACAACAAATTAAAATCGGTTGAAGATTCAACCGAAAAAATGAAAGGGGTATACATTATGGAAAAGAAGTTTGCTGAGATCATCAACGAGGGCTGCAAGAGCGGCAAGACCATCGAGGCCATCAACAAGGAGCTGAAGGAGGCGGGGGCCAACTTCCACCTGAATCCTGACGGCGGCGTGGCCAACTGGACCGAGGCTGAGATGGCCGAGGGCTTTATCCCCGCAGAGACCGAGCCGGAGGACGTGAAGCACCTCCACGATTACATGCGGCGTGACCCCGCCAAGGCCAACACCGAGGAGGAGGTTTGGACGCCGGAAGGCCATTACCGTATTACCTTCGACGAGGATGGTCGTCCTGAGAAGGCCGTGCGGGTGTGACCACCGAAAGGAGGTACACAATGAACGCTTTACACATCAAAAACACGGTGTTGGCGGTGCTGGCTGCGGCTGGCTCCGCCATCGCCCAGGCTCTGGGGGGCTGGGATATGGCGCTGAAAGTGCTGATCTGTTTCATGGTGCTGGACTACGCCACCGGCTGGATGGTAGCAGCCATCTGGCATAAGTCCAGCAAGAGCGGCACCGGGGCGCTGAGTTCCGACGCCGGGTTCAAGGGGCTGGCGAAAAAGTGCGTCATGCTGGCGCTGGTATGGATGGGGGCATTACTGGATCAGGCCACATCCAGCGATTTTGTGCGGGACGCAGTGTGTATGTTTTTCATCGCAAACGAGGGGCTGTCGATTTTGGAGAATACGGCAGTAATGGGGATCCCCTACCCCGCCTTTATTAAAAATATGCTGGATGCCATTCGTCAGGCCAGCGATCAGGGGAAACAGAATTCGGAGGCTCACACATGAGCACGAGAGCGGGCACCGTCCCGCTCTCCGATCTCCAATTCATCAAGATCTATTTCAACCAAAAGCGTCTCCGCTCCACCACGGCCAACCTGAAAAAGATGCTGGCGGAGGCGGGCGGGGACGCTATCTGCAATGGCTCCATTTTCCTGCGGAACCAGACCCCGGCCTGTCATTTGAAGGCAGACGGCAAGGTCTACAAGGCCCCCAATTACCGGGCGTGGGCCATCAGCTGGGACACCCCGGCAGACTTTGGCGTGAAAACCGTGTCCAACGGGGACCGGAATTATATGGAGTGTGTCCACCTCATCATCGGCGGGAAGAAGATCTACCCCGTCACTTGCGGAGCGGATATGAAGTACCGCGCTCCCCGGACGGCCATCGGCACCAAGGATGGGCGGTTCGCCTACTATGTGAGCAAGGACCGGCGGACGCCGGAACAGCTCCGTGACCTGCTGGCCGCGTCCGGCTGGGACAACGCCATCATGATGGACGGCGGCGGGAGCACCTGCTTCATGGACAAGGACGGCAAGGGCTTTACCGGGGATGGGCGGGTGATCCCGTTCTTCCTCGTGTGGAAAAAGAAACGCGGGGACGCGTGTGAGCCGGAAGGAGAAAAACCCATGGTAGAGATCAACGCCTATTCCAAGGCGAAGGACGGCGGCAAGAAGCTGTCCACAAACTTTAAAGTGAAAGAATTTGCCTGCAAGGACGGCTCTGACGCCGTGCTGGTAGCCCCCCGGCTGGTGATGGTTTTGCAGAGCATCCGCAGTCACTTCGGCGCGGCTGTGACCATCAACAGTGGGTATAGGACGCCGCAGTACAATACCAAGGTCGGCGGCGTGGCCCACAGTCAGCACTGCTACGGAACGGCGGCGGACATTTCCGTGCGGGGCCAGACCCCGGCGCAGGTGGCGGCCTACGCCCGACAGCTCATGCCCGATTGGGGCGGCGTGGGGGTATACACTCAAAAGGGCTTTACGCACATCGATGTGCGGGAGGTCCGGGCAGACTGGAACGGATAAGGAGGACCAAATATGGCAGGCTACTACGATAAAAACAAGGACTACTCCAAGGAGCTTCAGAGAACGGATCTGTCGGCTTCCGAGCGGGACCGACTGACCAAGGAGCGCGAAAATAAAATCGCTGACAAGTACGGTGGCAGGGAACCGAACATGATTGGCTCCGACAAGACGTACAGCCAGACCTATGACAAGGGCGGCAACCGGCGGGACACCAGCTCTTCCGGCGGCAGCTCTCAGGCGGCAACCGGTGGGACACCTTATATAAAAGGCCCCGGCTACGGCACCGGCGGCTATACCACGCCGGGAATTTACGGTGCGGCCAATTTGCAGCCCACGGATCAGGCAAATTACTGGAAGAAGATGACCGGCGGCGCGGATATGAGCAGACGGCCCGATCTGGCCGGTGGATATTCCATTTCCAACGGCTACACCGTGTTTTACGATGAGAATGGCTACGCAAAGAAGGCTGTGAAGGGCGTGGCGGACTACACCCCCCATCAGGACATCAACGCCGGGAACGGCAGCTACGGCAAAAGCGGTGCGTGGACGGACAACGAGATGATGTCCGCACTGGACCGCTCCAAGATTCAGGACATCCGCAACCGGCTTCAGCGGGGCGAGATCACCGGCGATCAGGCAAACCAGGCAGCAAACGCCATCCGGGCCGGATATGGCTACACCATTGATAAAAACGGCTATGTGACGGACAGCGGCGCTCTCTCCTCTGTGAATGATCTGCGGCGGCGGCTGGGTCTGGATGTCAGCCCGGAAAGCGCAGAGCTGGCCTACTACCGCTATCTCATGGGCACGGATACCTCCCCCTCCGCACAGGTAAATGGCAAGGTGCAGTCCTTTGGGGACTATCTGGCGGAGAACGGCGGCGTACAGGCCGGGACTACCGGCTACGGGACCCCGGCATACAGCCAGCAGCAGCGGGTCACGGATATCAACGCAGGCAGCACTCCGGCCAGCAATTTCACGGCGCAGGCCGGAACGAGCTTTGACATCGGGGACGGCAGCGACTATCTGAAAGAGCTGTACGCCAAGAAGGTAGCGGCGGAGCTGGCGGCGCTGAAATCCGCCTACGAGCAGAACACCGCCACGCTGGATGCCAGCCGTGCGCAGATCGCGCCGGTGTATGACATTGCCCGGAACAGCGCGGCCAACCAGAACGCACTGAGCCGTGGCGCGTTTCAGGAGATGGCAGTTGCCAACGGCCTGAACACTGGCACCACCGGACAGGCGGCGCTGGCACAGGACGTTGTGCTTCAGCAGAACCTCTCCCAGATCGACCGGGAGCAGGCGGAAAAGACGGCGGCTATCGACCTCCAGCGGAGCCAGCTTGACACGGAGTACCGGAACGCCATTGCCAAGGCAGAGGCAACGGGAGACGCGGAGCTGGCAAACGCCCTGTACGAGGAATACGTCCGCCAGCAGAATCTCTACGCCAAGTACGGCGGGCAGACCGGCGGCTCCGGTTCCGGCATCTCCGGCGGCAGTGCCGTGGTAAAACCCAATCTGACCGCCAGTCAGGTGCAGTCCGCGTTGAAAAACGGCATCGTGACGGATGATGTGATCTCCGCTTTCGATTATTACTACGGGCAGGGGGCCTACGATTCCCTGTACGGCACCGGCAGGTTGACGGCGGGGACAACCGGCACTGCCAAAACCGGCAGCAGCACCGGCAAAAAGAAGGGAAGCTATTCCAACGGTTCCCTGACCAATCAGCAGGTGAAGCAGCTCCAGAAATACTACGGCGTGTCTCAGGACGGCAAGTGGGGGGCCAACTCCAAGAAGGCCGCAGGCGGCCTGACGGCTGATCAGGCATGGGCGAAGTATCAGGGCGGCGGCAGCGGCGGCAAGTATGAAAACGTCGGCAACCTTGCTGCATGGGCGTCCGGCCTGAATACGGACCTGAAGAACGGCAACACCGAAAAGGTGGGCCGGTGGCTGGATAACAACTGGTCTAAGCTGACGGCAGAGCAACAGCGTCGAATCAACGCAGAAGTTTTGAAGCCTTACGGCATTGTTTACAAGGGGTGACAGTATGGGTAAGCTGGTGTATATCAAAACCGGGCAAGCTGTGACCGGCGGGCAGAGCGTTCCGACATCCGGGCGGGGTCTGATGCACTTAGACGGTACGCCGGTCGAGCGAAAGAGTGGGACACAACCCGCCAAGGCCAAGGAGACGAGGGCCGTTACGCCTTCTGCCTCCCCCCGGCCTATGGAGAACGCCAGCACCGGAAACAGCCGACCTAACAGCCGCCTGCTGGCAGACGTGCGGACGGGCGGCACCGTCCCCCCCTCTCTGGATAACGGACGGACGGGGAAGGTGCTCTCCGGCGCGGCGAAGTCCGTCGGCTCCGCTTTCGCGAATTTGGGCGGTGTGCTGGCAGAGGGGGCCGGGTATCTGAACACCCGGATCGCCAACCAAAACGCCGGGGATTCCCTGCAAAGCGACCATGACGCGGTGAAGCGGTATGAAAAGATGCTGCGGGATGTGAAGTGGGCCAACGGCAAGCCCATGACGGCGGCGGACGTGAAGCAGGTGCAGAGCTACCTCTCTGCCGCAAAACGCCGCATCGCGGCCCATGAGGGCTACACTAAGGCGGTGGAGCAGTCTGACAAGGCGGTGGCGGACAAGGCGTATCAGAAGGCGGACCGACTGTCCCAAAGCTCCGCCGCGGATGTGGCGCAGGCCAAGGAAGGGCTGGGTCCGGTGGGCCAGTTCGCCGTGGATCTGGGCGTGCAGGGTGTGCAGATGGCGGGGGATGTTGCGGCCAGCGCCGTGATCCCCGGAGCCGGTCTTGCCCTGATGACGGCCCGTTCCGCCGGAAGCAGCGCCCAGCGGGCCAGACAGGCCGGGGCCACCTATGACCAGCAGCTTGCCTACGGACTGGGGAGCGGTGCGTTGAGCCTTGCCACGGAGAAGATCAGCAACGTGGCAAGCCCCTTCAAGAAGGCGTTCGGCGGCGGTGTTCTGGACAACGCCATCAGCGGTGCGCTTTCCAAGCTGAATAACAGCGCGGCGGGCCGTGTGGCCCTCTCCATGATCTCCGAGGGCGGTGAGGAATTTCTTGAGGACGTTTTCCAGCCCATCTTGCAGCGGGCCACCTATGACCCCTCTGCCCGGTTCGATCTGAGCGAAGCGCTGTATGACGCGGCGGTGGGCGCGGCCATGGGCGGCATTGGTGCGGGAGTTGACGTTATCCGGCAGCGTGGAAACGGTCAGGCGGACGCACAGCCCACGCAGGAGGCGCGCCCGGAGGTGCGGGAGGGTATTGATACCCCCACCCCCGCAAACGCCGCAGAGGGTACGCAAAACGCCGCCCCCGGTGTGGAGACGGCGGGCAGGCTGACGAGCACGGACAATATGCTGCGGTATCGAAGCGATATTGACAAGGTTTTTTCGGGAGACTATCCAAGCGGCAAATTGCTGTCTGTTGGGGACACGCCGGAGCTTTTGACCCGTTACGGGGCAAACCCGCTTCCGATGACAATGACGCAAGATGCAGCTTATAAAATCGCATACCCGGAAGGGTATATGGGCGGCAAACATAATTTGGGTATGTCTGTTCTAAAGCAGCTCCCCTATCAAATCGAAAACCCAGTTGCGATTTTGAAGTCGAACACACAGCCAAGCAGCATTGTGCTGCTGACCGCGTGGAAAGACGGCGACAAGAGCATTATTGTCCCGCTGCATCTGGACAAGCAGGGAGCAATCAGTGTGGAAAATAGAATTGCCAGCGCTTACCAGACAGGCCACATGCAAAGCTATCTTGGAGAAGCAGACAGCAATGTGCTCTACACAAAAAACAACGAGGACGTCCATCAGCTTCTTTCCAATGGGGTACAATTCCCCAAGGCGATGGCTGATGACATCCTCGCTAAGAACAATATATCACAGGCAGAAGCAAAAAGCAACCGGGATATTCTCTCTGAGGTTCTGTTTGGGAAGAAACGGGCGGATATGGATGCCATGACGCCGGAGCAGCAAAACGCCATATATCAGGCCAATGAAGCCGGAACCGTTGGCATGGACGCCACCGGCAAGGTGTTCCAGATCGACCCGGAGCAGCACATCGACCGGCGGCGAATGGAGACGGTTGGCAGCAGAGACGTGAACGCCTTCCAGTTCGACCACCCGGAGCTGCACCGCTATTATCAGGAAGCGGCCAACGCCCTGATCGCGGACGCGGACCTGTCCCTCCAGCAGCCCATGAGCCGCCGTTACGAGCGGACCATGGAGGGCAACGCCGTCCAGCAGGCGGCGCAGACCTCACCACACCTGCGACAGGCCATGGATGAAACCGGGCTTTCCCGTGACGCCATTATCGATGCAGCCCAGCGGATCATCACCGATCAGGGGCAGGAGAACGTGGCGGCAGCCAAGCGGGTGGAGCTGATTCTGGACGATATGCTCTCCCACGGCTACACCACCATGACCGGCGAACAGGTGGGACCCAACAGCGGGTATCTTACCGCCAAGCAAAGCATTCTGGGCGCGGGCGAGACGCAGGCCAGAGGGAACGGGCTGGATGGGGTTGACGGCTTTGACGGTCTTGGCAACGCAGACGCCGGGACGGTGAATACGCCCTTTGACACCATGCAGGCCAAGAGTGAGGAGTTTTACCCGGTCAACCCCAACAGCGCCCAGCGCATCCAGGCAGAACAGCGGCGGGCACCCTCTGAGGTCCCCGTTGTAAACCCTGACACCGGGCGGAATGTGGAGAAAACGGTCTCCACCATTCTGAACAGCCCCATGACCTCCCCGGAAATGGCAACCGTGTATGAAAACGCCATTTCCGGCGGCGCGTTCGATTATGACGTGGTGACGGACCGGAGCGCCGTGCAGCAGGCGCAGGCCAAGATCGCGCGGGACGGTTGGCGCGAGGTGGCGAACAGCTTCATTGCCAAGGCGGAGCTGGGACAGCGGATCACCAAGGCAGACACCGCCGAGGCCATCAGCGCCTACAACCTTGCCATTTCCGAAGGAGACCACAAGGCCGCCTTTGAGCTGGCAACAGCCATTGCGGACGCGGCCCATGACAGCGCACAGATGGTGCAGGCCATGAACCTGATGAACCGTCTGACGCCGGAGGGCCGTCTGCTGACGCTGCGGCGGCTGGTAGACCGAATGAATGACCGGGCGGCACGGCAGAACCGGGCACCCCGACAGAACACCACCAACAGCGGAGACGTGGAAGGCGCACGGGTGGACTACATCGACAAGGTGACGGGCTTCACCCTCTCTGACGAGCTGGCAACCAACTACCTGATGGCAGAGACGGATGCGGAGCGGGCGGCGGCGTGGGACGCCATCACCACCTCCATTGCGGACCAGATCCCCAGCACGTTCCGGGAAAAGGCCAATTTCTGGCGGTACACCTCCATGCTGACCAACCCAACCACCCACATCCGCAACATCATGGGCAACGCCATTCAGATGGGCGCACGGAAGATCAAGAACGGCATCGGAGCCGCGCTTGAGCGGGCGGTCATCAAGGACCCCTCTCAGCGGACAAAGGCCGTGAATGTTGACAAGGATCTGAAAGCCTTTGCCAAGGGCCAGTATGAGACGGACCAGAGCGCCGCCATGGGCAGCGGAAAGTATTCCGACGCCACGGCGGCAGGCATTGAGCGGGAGATCCAGAGCAAGCGAAAAATGTTCAAGGGGGAGGACGTTCTCTCCCGGTCTATCCAGTGGATAGGCGAAAAGAACAGTGAATTGCTGGATCGGGAGGATGTGCGATTCAACAAGAGCGCGTATGTGGACAGTTTTGCCCAAGCACTGCAAGCCAAGGGCGTGACGGCGGCAGAGGCCCACGCAGGGACCAGAGCCGCAGATGTGGAGGCGGCACGGGCCTACGCCATTGAGGAAGCGCAGAAGGCCACTTACCGCAACACCACAGCGCTTTCCGAGGCGCTGTCTCAGTTTGGCCGCTATGAGGGGGATAACCCGGTAAAACGGGCAGGTTCCTTCGTGGCGGACGCCCTGTTCCCCTTCCGCAAGACCCCGGCAAACATCCTGACCACGGGCCTTGATTACAGCCCTGTGGGGCTTGGAAAGGGAATTTGGGAAGCCTTGTTTGACGTAAAGTCCGGGAAATGCACGGCGGCGGATGCCGTGGATTCTATTGCATCCGGCCTCACCGGCACTGGGATTCTGGCGCTGGGTGCTTATCTGGCGGCGGAGGGGCTGCTCCACGTCCGGGCCGGAGATGATGACAAGGAAGAAGCCTTTGAGAAGTCCATGGGCAAGCAGGACTATGCTATTCAGATCGGGGACAAGTCCTACACGCTGGACTGGGCGGTTCCTGCGGCAATGCCCCTGTTTACTGGCGCTGCCATTATGGAATCCGTTCGGAAAGGCGGCGGCACCTTCGACGCGCTGGTGGATTCTCTGCTGGGGATGCAGGACGTTGTGCTGGAAACCTCCATGTTGTCCTCCCTGAATGACCTGATCTCCTATTGGAGCTACGCCGACAACAAGGTTGGCTATCTGCTTGACCGGGCGGCCAGCAGCTACGCCGGACAGTACATCCCCACCATCGGCAGCAAGGTTGCCTCCGTATTTGATGATACGGTGCGCAAAAGCTATGTGGAAAAGGGTTCCGGGCAGGTAGCCTCTGACGTGAATTATTTCTTGCAGGGGGCGGCGAAAAAGGTCCCCGGCGCACGGAATCAGCTTCAACCCATGGTGGATATGTGGGGCAACGAGGTCTCCAACGGCTCCGCACCGGAGCGGGTGTTCCAGTCCTTCCTCTCCCCCGGCTTCCTGAAAACGCAGGACAACAGCCCCGCCACGCAGGAGATCCGGCGGCTGGCGAAGGCCACCGGAGACAGCACCGTTTATCCGGCGGCGGCGGAAAAGTCCTATACGGTGAGGGGCGAGACCCGGACCCTGACCGGCGAGGAATACACCCGGTACGCCAAGGCCATGGGCCAGACGCGGAAGGAGCTGGTGGAAGCGGCGGTGAAGCTGCCCGCCTACAAGTCCATGAGCAATGCGGAAAAGGTGGATTACATCCAGAACGTCTACAAGTACTCCAGAGAAACGGCCCGTCAGCAGGTGGACCCCAAGTATGAGCCCAGCGCCAAGTGGATCAAAAACGCGCAGACGTCCAAGCGGGACATCGGCGTATCCACCGGAGAATTTCTGGTCCTGTACCAGAAGTACGGCAGCGAGAAAATGAGCGGGAAAGCCTACGAGAAGGTAAAGCAGGCGCATGATGCCGGACTTTCCCCCAAGGAGTATTTCTCCATGAAGGACAGGGCCGACGCGGACGGAAACGGCAGGGTCAGCAAGGCGGAGGCCAGCGCCGCCCTTGCCGGTCAAGAAAACCGGGCGGATCTGTGGGACATTATCTGTACCACCAACGCCAAGAACCCCTATAAGTAAGAAAACACCCTCGCCGTCTGGCGGGGGTGTTTTGTTTGGCTTTTACATCATGGACAGGAGCGTTTTCACATGGGCGGTGCGGTCCAGCATCCGTTCATGCTCCCAGTCCCAGACGGCCTGCATGGCCTCCGTGGGATGGAGACCGGCGTCTTTCGCCTTTTCGATGTGGCGAACGGCCATTTCGTGGAGCCGATTGGCGTGGCCCAGCTCCTGACGGCTGAGGTCGGCGTAGGTGCTGGCGTCCTCCGGGTCCTCCCCGGCGTGCTTGACGGCCTCACGGGCGTACTTCTCGGCATCGTCCAGTTCTTCCCGGATCCCTTCGGCCAAGTGTTTGATCTCGTGCATAAGAGCCTCCTAACTCTGTTTGATAAGGGTGTAGAGCTTGTCCACATCCGTTTCATTCAGCGTGACGTTCCCGATCAGGGGGATATTGGTTGTGACGGGGCCTTTGGAGGCTTCGGTTCTCAGGCAGGTGTAGATCTTGTCAATATCTACGTTCCCCGCCTCGTCAAAGACGCCGAGGGCCTTCATGGCGGGGTGCTCCCGGAGGGCGGAAAGGCTGGCGTCCAGATTGCCCAGGGCCATAGCAGCCCCGGCGCCAACCGCCCATTTCTGCCAGCCGGTGAGCTTTCCGGTAAATTCTTCATCCACATAGCGGGCAGCGCCCTGCTTGATCTGATCCAATGTTACCATAGATTCCTCCAATGACGGGAGAGAGGGGCGCTATGCCCCTCTCTTCTTCCCTCTTCGCCTCTTAGCAGCCGCAGCCGTGGCCACAGGTGGAGACGGGGAGGGGGTTATAGGTGGACTGGGGCGTGGTGCCGGTGCCGGTGGTGATGTCCGCAACCATTTTGGGATAAAAGGTGGCGTTCGTGTAAGTTACGATGGTGTTGTCAGCGCACTTCCGCTCGTCCCGCTCCCGGGAAATGGCCCCGCACAGCTCGTTCTTGCAGCAGTCCACACGCTCCTGCAACAGCTGGAAGCTGTCCTTGGTGGCCTGATTGTTGACCGCCTGAGAAGCCAGCACACCCTGTACCTCGCCCAGCTTGCCGTCGATGTACTTGTACATCTCCAACATCTTCTGGTCCTGGTAGGTGTTGGCATCCCGCAGGGCAATGTCGCTGCGGAGTTTGGCGTTCTCCTGCACCATGGACAGCTCGTAGCGGTTGACCGTGTGGTTCTCGCTGCATCCGGCCTCCGCCGCCATACCAGCGGCAAAGGGGATGACGCGATTGCCCAGCAGCATCCCGCCGAGACCGCCCAGAGAGTTCAGGACGCCCAGAGACAAACCGGCAATGCCGGTGCCGAGAGCAGTGCCTGCGACGCCCTTGCTTGCAAATTCAGCCATAGAGAGATTCCTCCTTCTCTAAAAATACACCCCCTGTTTCCGCGCGCAAAACAAGCGGTGCTCTATGGTTACCGTACCACAGGACACCGCTTGTCATGGCTTATGGATGCTTTTTGTTTGGGCGGGATATGCCCGCTTTATCCCGGATGGAGCGCAGGCAGGCGTTTACGGAGGAACGGGACAGGTACAGCTCTGCCGCCGCGTCCTCGATCGCCCAGCCACGGCGGCAAACCAGATTGAACACGCGCCGCTCCCGATCGGTGAGATAACGGCATTGCTCCATTTTTTGGAGCTGCTGGACGGTGTATCGGTATTTCATATTGGGCCTCCTTTATGAAGTGCCCCTCCCCTTTGATCTACCGATGCAGGGGGTCAGGACCCCTGCGCGTCTATCATGGCTAACAGCTTTTCCAGATCGTAAAAATTCCGTGGGTTCAGCCCGGTTTCCCGCTGAATGAGCCGAAAGCGGTAGCGGATGGAGTTATAGTGCAGGTACACCACATTGCCGGTCTCCCTCACGTTCATGTTGTGCGCTGCATAGGCTTTCAGCAGTTTTTTGTCCCGATCCTCCATAGCTTACCTCCTTTTGTTGCGTGGGGCGGCTGGCGGTCAGCCGTCCCCGCCGTCCTTTCTCTCGCCAAGGCTACAAAAGAATGTCCTTGTGTCCTTATCAAATGGCA
>ENA-ORTI01003658-ORTI01003658.1-human-gut-metagenome-genome-assembly--contig:-NODE-3658-length-11610-cov-3.270705_pt1 | contig 11610 bp, 11 predicted proteins | sample MGYA00242071_ERZ509191 | MGnify/ENA primary metagenome ERZ509191 (study PRJEB26280, sample SAMEA2338832) | human gut metagenome | biome: human gut; feature: human-associated habitat; material: faeces...
CGGCGGAGCTGATGGAGCGCGGCGGCCTCTACCGCCGCATGGTGGAGCTCCAGAGTGAGAGCGCCCGGTGGAAGCTGAACGGAACAGAGGCATAGAACAGAGATGATTTCAATTCAGCATTCCCAAAGGCAATTTCTTATGGAAGGGCCGCGTATTTTCAACGGAAAGCAGAGAGCGTCCGGAAGAGTAAACTTTTACAGAGGACCGTTTCCTGGCGAGAACATCAAATCAAGGCGCGTTCACTTTGCATGTGTCTCTGGATTCTATTGTTCGGAATCGTCAAAGGCACCTGATTCTGTATAAACGAGGCGGTTCACAGGCGCCGCCCCAAACGTCTGAATCTGTGAGAAGAAACAGGCCGACAGGAGGGAAGCCACGTCAAAGGGACCAGTTGCAAAAGCCGCGATGACCTGACGCTGTTCCTCAATGCACAACTGTGATCGTACTTGCCGTGCTACCGTCCGGCAGCTGCGAAGCGCTGTACGAATCGGACTTCTTGGTGTTCCGCATCGTCAGCCGGAGGAGCGCGGTCTCCGCACCACGGAGATAGCTGAGCTGATGACCAGGGCCGCCAGACGACGCGACGGCAGCCCGCGGTTCACCATCCGTCCGATCCGGCAGAAATTGGCGGGCACTCCGCCAAACAGCCGCAGAACACCCGCGGGTAATGCCCCACGTGACTGCCTTTCGGCCGCTATGCGCCTTGCGGGATGGGCAGAGTTCCTCTCCAGGCGGTCCGGGACCGGTTTTGGACCATCGTTCCGCCGTTGCAGAGGCGTGTCTATTTGGCCATCTGCCGCCCGCTTGGGCGTTTTTCAAAGGCCGAAGGGAAAAGCGGCAGCAGCCCTTGGGTATTCCCCTCCCACACCGGCGGACCGGTCTCCCTGTACAGCGTCCCGCACATGTTCCACGGGGTTCTGAAGCGGGCGGCTGTTGAAAGCGAGGTTCCACGACCTACGCCGCGCATTCGCCACTCTGATATTTCAGTGTGGGATTGACCTTGGACACCTAGTCCCACGCCACACCATCGGCCCCAAAAGAGGCGGAAAAAGCCATGGAAAAAGTCCCGGCAAATGGTTCTGAAACCGAAAACAGCAGGAGGCTCAGATGCAGAAAATGCTTCTGAGCCTCGTTTTTTGTCCTGTATAGTTTGGGGTTCGGGACAGGCGGAAGTGCCTCCCGATCTGGTCCGAGCTTTTTGATGCCAAAAGCCGGGAAAACCAGCTTGATTGATCGCAAATCAGACAGTTTTGCGGTTGCGGAGGCGGACCTGTACAACGCCTTTCAGGTGATAAGCTGAGGCAGAATTCTCCATCCGATACACCGTGCTTTCCAAGTGTGTTTAGCCCCGAAATCGCCCACCCCCGGAGGTCGTGTCCACTCTACGGCGGCTTTTATCATTCCGGGGCAGGCTATGGGAAGCACAAGATCACAACGAAAGGAGGGGCGAACATCCTGCTAAATACCGGTTTTGGCGTCTTGCCGCTCTGCCCAGGTGACGCAGATCACTTCCTCCACAAAATTTCTATTCTTAAAACTATGGCGGACATCATAGCGGATGCCATACTGGCTTCAAACAGCAAACCGCAGTCTGTATAGGCCATATTTTCCTATACGGGCAGAGCAAAGCAGCCTCCGGTCGCACTGACACTCTGACCAGAAATGCGGCAGGCACACAGGGCAATCCGTCCCATCCAAACCCCTTACAAGTTGATTGGCTGCCGGATCAGAGAGGCAACCAGAATCCCAATTGCTCTATCAGCCGGGCCTTTTATGGGGAGCGGCAATATCTGAAATCTTTACGTTCATCGGCCGGCCATCTGCTTCAAAAAACACACAGCAAAAAACGCATAACGGACCGCCCGTTACAAGTTCACGTATACTACAGAAAACAAAAAATGAAACCAGACTTTGAACGGACTTTGGAGGGCTCTTAGTACTGCATAAGCTGCCTCCTGCAAGATAAAATAAAGAAAATTATTTGTAGGAGGTTATAGAAATGCCTGAGCGGACAATCGACCCGGCACAACTCGCATCATATACGGCACATCTGCGGAGGGAGGAGCGGAGCCCCGGCACCATTGAAAAGTATCTCCGGGATATCAGGGCCTTTGCCGGCTGGCTGGACGGCAGACCAGTTTCCAGGGAACTGGTTGCCGAATGGAGGGATCACCTGCTCTCTAAAGACTACGCCCCGGTGACCATTAATTCTATGCTGGCTGCACTTAACGGACTGTTTCATTTCCTGGGCTGGGACGAGTGCCGGGCAAAATTTTTGAAAGTCCAGCGCCGCCTGTTCCGCGACGCAGGCCGTGAACTGACCCGCCAGGAGTACGAGCGGTTGCTGGCCGCGGCAAGAGCGCGTGGGCAGGAGCGGCTGGCCCTGTTGATGGAGGCCATCTGCGCTACCGGTATCCGGGTGTCCGAGGTGCGGTATATCACCGTGGAGGCCGCCCAGCGGGGTCGGACCGAGATCTCCCTCAAGGGAAAAATTCGCACCATCCTGCTGCCGGGCAAGCTTTGCCGCAAACTGCTGAAATACGCCAGAAAACACAAAACCGTTTCAGGCGAGATTTTTCTCACCAGAAACGGAACCTCTCTGAGCCGCCGCCAGATTTGGACAGAGCTGAAACGGCTGTGCAAGTCCGCCGGAGTGGAATCTGCCAAGGTGTTTCCTCACAATCTGCGGCACTTGTTCGCCACCATTTTCTACCGGGCCTGCAAGGACATCGTGCGGCTGGCCGATGTGCTGGGCCACAGTTCCATTGAAACCACTCGTATCTACCTTGTGACCTCCGGAGCGGAGCACGCCCGGCAACTGGAACGTCTGGGGCTGGTTTCGTAGGTCAAAATCAACATTTTGTCACAAAAAATTTCAACGGCCCCCATTTTTCTTACATAAATTGTTTTTATTATAGCACGGTTTGAAAGGAACCGCAAGGGACTCCACCCCAATTGGGACGCACAAAATCAGGCCGGGAAAAAGGATTTTTCTCGGCCCTCTTTTCTCTGCCCCAACGAGGTCTGGAGCGTGTTTTAGCAGCGGATTCTCTCCTGAAATCATGCGCTCCAGGTCTTACTTTGCCCGCGGACGTATTCAAAATGTTGATTTCGTTGATAGGGGGAGGAGCAATGCAGAGAACAGGCGCGGTGTGTCAAAAAGCGGCAGCACCGCTGAAAGCAATCGGTGTAACGGTAAGTGAAGAGAGCATCCGGGCCTATTTGGAGGATCTGAATCACCGAGGGCGCCGGGAAGAGACCGTGCGGTTTTACGCCGCAAAACTGAAGACATTCTACGACTATCTGCCGCCTGACAAGCAAATCGTCCTGAATACTCTGGAGACATGGCGGCAGGCTCTGCTGGCAGAGGGATATGCCCCGGCCACAGTGAACACAAACATCTCCGCCGCTAACGGCCTGCTGGACTACTTGGGCCGCCGGGATCTGCAGCTGACCGGACAGCTGGAGACGGAAACGGCACCCCAGTCGGAACTGACCCGAACGGAATATCTGCGGCTGCTGTCTGCTGCCCGGGCGCTGGAAAAGGAGAGAACGTATCTTTTGGTGAAAGCAATTGCCCTGACAGGAGCCCACGTCGGAGAACTGCCTCAGATCACTGTGGAGGCCGTGCAGAGTGGACGCACACCGGCTGTCTCCGGCAGTGAGCAGCGGCGTGTCCAGTTGCCAAGGTGTCTGCAGGCAGAGCTGCTATCCTATTGCCGCCGGCAGGGGCTGACGGCAGGGCCGGTGTTCGTCACCAGAAGCAGGCGGCCCCTGCGGCGGACACAGGTGACGGGGGACATCCAGAGTCTGTCTGGTGCGGCCCGTGTAGCGCCGGAGAAGTGCAATCCCCGGTGCTTGCGAAAGCTGTATCTGGTCACCCAGGCAGAGATCGACCGCGGCGTGCGGCTGCTGGCGGAACAGGCTTACGACCGTCTGCTGGACACGGAGCAGCTGGCCGTCGGTTGGGATGAGCTGCCAGAACAGAAAAAAGCGGCCCAATAGGACCAGCGGATCCTGCGCCATCACCGCCGAGACAGGCCAAGTCGGCTCCATCACCCCCTCCGGGCGCGCCAACGTCAGCCGGGGCGGCGACCGGGCCTTCCACATTATGGCCGGCGACGGTTACCGGATTTTTAATGTGCTGGTAGATGGCGAGAGCGTAGGCGCTATCAGTCACTATACCTTTGAGAACGTGCGGGCCAACCACACCATCAAGGTGGTATTTAAGGCCACTCAGCCGATCGCCGATCCTGATAACACCGACGTGTCCAGCTGGTTGAATACCAGAGACCATACGGTTTATCTCGACGGATTCACAGGCGGCTCTTTCGCCCCCGGCCGGCAGATGACCCGGGGCCAGGCGGCGCAGATGTTCTACAACCTACTATTGGAAAAGAACGTGTCTATCACCGATACGTTGCACAGATGTTCCAGATGATATGTGGCGCGCCTCTGCTGTTATCCCTGGGCATCATACAGGGCTACTCCGACGGCGCATTTCAGCCCAATCGGGATATCACCCAGGCCCAATTCGCAGTGATCGCCATACGGTTTGCCAACGAGACGCCCGGTGGAACCAGCCTCTTCTCCGACGCGAACGAGGATGACTGGTTTTGTACCCAAGTGACCAGCGCCGCCCAGTCCATCAGCGTGACGGCTGTGCCGCTGGATCGGCGGATTTTTCGATGGTACGTTCCGGCCATATATTCTATCACCCGGGCACAGGTAACTGCCATCGTTAACCGAATGTTGGGCCGCAGCGCCGACACAGCGTATATGGACCGCCATACTGATGAACTGCGGCGGTTCTCCGATGTGGAAGGGACCCATTGGGCCTACTTATAGAGGCCACCAACGCTCACAGTTATGATATGGACAACGGCACAGAGGAATGGACTGGCCTCCTGTAAGCCAATGAGGCGGGAGGGGGCTTTGGCCCAATGTCATTAAATTCCGCTCCCGGTAGGACGCGCGGAGCATTTGGCTTGCCGGCAGCAGCCAAGCGCTGCCTGTTTGTAGGCAGGGGCCCACGCCTACTTTGGACGGCCGGCGCCGAAGTGTGGTGGAATGAAATACGGACTTGTTTGCTATCGGAATTGCGATGCTGTGCAAAAAATTCAGAGGCCAAAATTGCAGAAGTGGAGCAGCATACGAGTCCCAATCCGTTTGGCGGAGTGAGTCCCCGTGTACTCTCTTTTGGGTGTAGGCCGCCTTTGACTTTCAAAGAAAGCTTGGGCCCGGTTTCTGGATGTTGCAAGGAGCAAAGAAGATAGAGGCGTTGTTGTTTGCACGATGTGCAAACAACAACGCCTCTATCCGAAAAGTTAAAAGACCTGTGTTTGATAAATGGTGTGACGAGTTACCGTCTCCATATTCAACTCCAGACCGAAGCCCGGGCGATCCGGAATTTCATAAGTGCCCTGTTTAAAGGGATATGGCTCCAAAATGAGATCCTCTCGGAAAGCACTGGGGTTGATGTCATATTCAAGCATGTAATGCTTACGCACAGTTGCCATTAAATGCATATTTGCAGTCATACAAATAATGGACGACCAGGAATGTGGAGCAAACACCCGCTCGTTCAGATCAATTAGATTCATGATGCGGCGCATGCCGGTAGGCCCCCCCACACGACAAACGTTTGGTTGCACGAAGTAAACGCCGGAACGCATCAGATCTTGAAAACCGCGAATAGAAGATTCATTTTCTGAGCCAGCTAAGGGAATGCGGGTCTGCTGGGACAGAGCCTGATAAGAATAAGGGTGGTCAAGCTGGAACGGTTCCTCAATAAACGTAATTCCTAATTCCTCTAGGTAAGGGAGGTACTTATATGCAAGCGGTAGGTCCCAGGTGCAGTTGGCATCCACAATTAGATCCACATCTTCCCCCAGAGAATCTCGGGCATACTGCACACGGGCGAGATCCTGTTGCAACGTCAACGTGGGCTTGCCTACTTTCATTTTATAGCCCCGAAATCCCTTTTCTTTGGTATAGGCCATTTCTGATTCCATTCCCAGCATCCCATCTGGATTTTCCCCAGGAAGTCCGTAGTACATGCCGCCGCTACTATATGCGGGAATCAAATTGTGATGCCCTCCCCACAAACGATAGCAAGGAAGGCCAGCAACCTTACCTGCAATATCCCATAGGGCAATATCAATACCGCTGATGGCATGCATGTGAATCCCTACGCGGCTGTGCTGAATGTGCATGTAATACATATCATCCCAGATGGCCTGGATGTCTAAGGGGTTTTTCCCGATTAGGCTGGGCCCAAGTTCTTTTTCCAATACAGAGACCACACTGGAGGGGGGCCCGCCGGGATAGTCTGACTCCCCGATGCCCACGATCCCCTCATCTGTCATAATTCGTACCAAGATACAGAAGCGTTTGTTGTAAATCTGATTGGCGCTGGCGGAGGACATCCAGAAGTCCTGCTGATATTCCATGCAATTAATAGATAGCCCTGTAATCTTCATAAGTCCTCCTTTTACATAATGATAGATAGAGGGACCAAAACAATCTGCGGGAAGATGGAAAGCGCAATAATTACGGCCACCTCAACCATCATAAAGGGGAATGCCCCTCGAACCACCTCAACAATCGAAATCCTGGAGATGCCGCTGCCGACATAAAGCACAGTGCCGACAGGAGGCGTGATGAGGCCAAAGGTCATGGTAATAATAGACAGAATGCCGAAATACTCCAGGTTGACCCCTGCAGCATTCACTAAGGGGATCATCACAGGTACCAGGATCATGATAATGGGGACGATATCCAGAACCATGCCAAAGAGAATAAACAGCAACTGGCAGCAGAGAACCAGAAGAACAGGATGGGCAACAAGGCCGTGGAAATAAGAAACGAGTTCGCTGGAGAGATTGCTGGCGGTGATAATCCAGGAAACTGTCAGTGATCCGCCCACAATAAAGAGCACTTTGCCAGTGGAGCGGACGGTGTCCAGGAGGACGGCAGGAAGATCTTTCCAAGAAAATCCTTTATAGATAAACATGCCCACTACCAGCGCGTACGCACAGGCAATTGCACCGGCTTCTGTAGGGGTAAAAATACCGCCGCGCAGCCCGAAAATGATAAAGATGGGCAGCAGCAGGGCCGGAATAGCTTGCCAAAAAATGTGCCATTTTTCCGAAGAGGAAAGAGTAGAGGGCTCGGCTTTCAGGCCATCCTTCCGGGCAGTAAAGAACCAGGTAATCATCAGTGCACAGCCAATGATAACGCCCGGGACAAGGCCACCCATGAACATCCGACTGATGGATGCTCCACTTACGACACCAAACAAGATAAAACCAATGCTGGGGGGAATGATGTTGGCAATGATTCCAGATGAAATGACGATACCAGTAGCACGGCTCTTCCCGTACCCGCGTTCACTCATCATGGGGATCAGGACGCCGCCCAGAGCAGCTGTATCCGCAATGGCACTACCACTTAAGCCGGCAAAAATCATACTGGAAATAATAGCCACATAGCCCAGGCCGCCGCAAAAGCGTCCAACCCAGATAGAAACCACGTCCACAATCCGGCGGGTAATGCCACCTTTATTCATCAATTCACCCGCTAGCATAAAGAAAGGGACGGCTAGAAGAGAAAAGCTATTTATGCCGCCAACGAATTGCTGAACAATCAGCTGGGAAGAAAACAGGTCTTGAGATGCCATCAGTACAATCGCGCTGATGACCAAGGAGAATGCTACAGGAACCCCTAGAAGGAGCGGCACAAATAGAGTGACTAAAAATAAAATTAGCATTCAGCAGAGCCCCCTTCTTTGGAGTGGTCCTTTTCCAGATTTAGCCCCAGATCAGACAATAGCTGCAACAGCAGGTACAGGATGCTTATGGCGCTGGAAAACAATAGCAGTCCATAGGGAAGCCAGGAGGGCAGCCCAATGGCCGGAGTTCGGTTCTCCCAGTTAAGGACCACCATTTGATAGCTCCCGAACGTCATAACATACATGATGACTAACATCATGATGTCCGCAAAAATGTTCATCAAGCGGCGGACAGGTTTGGGAGCAACATTGGTAAGAAGATCCACGGCGAAGTGGTCGCGCTGGTGTGTGACCTCAAGAACGCCCAAAATAATCACCGCCATCATAGCATAGCGTGCGCCTTCCTCGGACCAGGCAAATCCGGTTCCCAAAATATAGCGGGTAACAACGTTTAAAAACACAAAGAAAAACATGAGAACCAAGGACAGCACCGCAATCCATGCTGTAATGCGGTCAATCCATTTGAATATAGCTCGAATAAAATTCATCTTTTATCCTCTCGCATTCACCTACTGAATGGCTTGGATGGCGTTAATAACTTCCTCCACTTCGGGAGCAGTTTCATACATGTTATCATACATAGGAGCCGTGGCCTCCACCATCTCCTGGCGGAACGAATCGGAGGGTTCGTAAACCTCAATGCCACCTTCGCTGGACATATAATCCAAATCCTCCTGGGCCTGTGTTTGAGCCGTGTCCCAAATTTGAGCGCAGGTCTCATCAATGACTTCGTCCAGAATGTTCTGCAGTTCACTATCCAGAGAATTATAAAAGTCGTTGTTTACGCACAGGAAGAGACTCGTAAACACATGATTGGAGACCAGCAAATAGTCCTGAATTTCATACCAGCCCTGAGAGCGAATGGTGGAGGGCGGGTTTTCCTGACCATCAATGACCCCCTGTTCCAGTGCGGAGAAAACCTCTGTCATGGACATAGGAGTCACAGCAAAGCCTAGATAATTACCGATTTCAACCATGATCTCCAAATTGGGCATCCGCATTTTCAGGCCATGCATATCGGCAAGGCTTTCTACCTTTTTGTTCATGGTCATAACCCGAAATCCATCAGGTACAATCCCGTTAACTGTAAATCCAAGAGAGGCCACATCGCCAATCAATTGGTATCCATAATCCCCTTCATACAGAGCAGCACGGGCCTGATCATAGTCCGTAAATAAAAACGGGAGCTGGAACGCTGCGACAGAAGGAATTCGGTCCTGAAAAATGGTACCGACAACTCCCATCTCATAGGTATTATTTCGGAGTCCTTCATAGATTTGCTCTTCGGTTGCGAGGGTGGAATTGGGATAGATATCCACAGTGAGACGTCCGTTGGAACGGCTCTCCAATTCGGGCTTAAAGAAATTTTGAAGGGTATCGGTTAAGGGGTGTCCTTCCACATAGCAGTGGGGAAGCTTGATCGTAATTGTGTCCCCAGAGCTTTGGCCGGAAGAAGAGGTGCTCCCACTCGCCTCTCCACAAGCTACCAATGTGAGCGCCATAGCTACCGCCGACAAGAGAGCAAATATGCGTTTCATTTTATTTCCTCCATTCCCAAATGTTGTCAAAAGCCCCCTTATTTTGGCAAAAACGTCAACAATATTATATATTTTGGGGGCTTTTGCCGTTAATTCCACTATAGCAGGACAATAGCCACATGGTCAATCACAGACTTGGTCATAAAATACACATTTTCGGACATATTCCAACAGGTAACGCTTGAACGAAAAAGGCGAAGATGGTATAATTATAACAATCACACATAAAAACTCACTGCAGCTATTGTGCTTGATGTCTATATTGTAGGTGATGATATGAACCAAGAGATCAGTCGTTCTATTTTGAATAGTCATCAGCCCATGAACCGACAAATTATCAAAATTGAAGATCCCTATATGAAGCTGGATGTATACTGGATTTTTTTCCGTGCAGGGGGAAGGGATATTCTTCTCTCAAAGAAAAATAAGCATACCTTCTATGAGCTGCAACTTATGTTGGATGGATTCATTTGCCAGACTGTGGAAAAAGAAAATAAAATTTTCACAACAACCATAGAAGCCGGGAATTTTATGATTATTCCTCCGAACCACTATCATCAAGTTACTGAGGCCTCTGATAGTGGCACCCGTTTCAGTGTTGCATTTCAGATCGAAAGTCAGGACACCTATATACTGGCTGCGATAGAGCAAATCAAGAAAATTTTAGTGTTTCCTTTTCCGGAAGCCGCTTCTTCATATATCCAGCTGATGAGAGAGGTCTTCAAAAAAACTTCTCCATGGGCCTCAAAGGAGGTTTCCAACCTTCTCCAGTGTCTATTGTTGCAACTGTTTATCGCTGTTTTGCCTGATGATGTCCGGGGAATCCAGAGGGATGTAAAGCCAGACAGTGCAGCCGGAATGATGTTGGAGATCCAAAAATATATTGAAGAACATATCAGTGAAGGGATCTCTGTTTCAAAAGTCGCAAGCCATTTTGGCAGAAGCTCTCGGCAGCTGAATCGGATTTGCAACAGTCAAAGAGGCATGCCTCTAAACCGTATTATTGGGGAAGAAAAATTAAAATATATTAAAGATTTGATTGGAACTTCGGCACTTTCCTTCACCGAAATTGCCGAACTTTGTGGCTTTTCTAATGAGTATGCTCTAAACCGCTTTTTTAAATACGCAGAGGGCTACACCTTAGGACAATATCGAAAGCTGGCAATGCTTTCATGATATGCTAGAGAGATGAGTCAACTTTTTTGATAGCAAGTTCTTCGCTTAAAGCCTACTAATGACAGGTAAAAAATAGCTCTTTTTTCTGCTTGTAAAGCTTTACGTGCGGCAAATCGCTCAGAGGTAGACTCAGACCTTTTTGCATGAATCGGGCTGCTGGGGAGACTATTGCGAGCGAAGATATTCAGGAGCGAACTCTCATTTCCAGAGAGGTCTAAGCGACGAAGGACGTAACAGGAGAAAGAACCGGCGCGTTTGCTGCGCCGGTTCGTTCACAACTGTCCGCAGCGCAGGCTGTTGCGGGAGTTTTTCAGGTGGCCGAAAGTGGGAGGGGGTAAAACAGAGGATGGGGCTCATCTTTGGAGTCAATTTTCCAGAATGCCTAGAGGCACAGGCAAAAACAGGCGTCACCCCGGGGATATGCACGGCTTTCTGCAGCTTTGTCTCATGGTTCTGGCGGAAGCCGGAACTTCAAAAAGTCCGGGTGGAGCTGGAGCGGGCCTACAGAGATATCAAAGAATACTTGCATCTGCCAGAGCGAGAAACCCTGTTGCAACTGGCAAATCTGGAGAACGAACTGGGAGGGGGAATCTCTCTGACATCCTTCATCGCTGGGTTCCATCTGGGTACGGGGATCGCCGGGGAGTATTGCTTTGAGGACGGGGCAGAAAGGCGGGCTGCAAGGAAAATGAAAATAGAACGCATCCCCATCAAAGATTGATATGCTATACAAAGAGAAAGAGCTGTCGCCGGCAGCTCTTTCCTGACCATCTGATAACTATGGCCGTAGGCCCTGGCTATTTTTCCGTGGCATTTGTCGTTGCAAAGGAGGCGGATGCCATGGCAAAGAAACAGGTCGATGGAGAGGGTAACATCAGAAAAAGAAAAGACAGGAGGCCCGGAGGCGAAAATACCGCGTCCGGGCCTCGTTTTTATCCCGTATGGGGCACAGTTTGGGTCAACTGCAAATTTTGCAAAATCGCGTAATTTCTCCGGAAACTTTTGGAGACAAAAAGTAAAGAAAAACCGTCTGATTTCTTGCGAAATCAGACGGTTTTGTGGTTGCGGGGGCAGGACTTGAACCTACGACCTCCGGGTTATGAG
>ENA-ORTI01003663-ORTI01003663.1-human-gut-metagenome-genome-assembly--contig:-NODE-3663-length-11604-cov-2.487488_pt1 | contig 11604 bp, 10 predicted proteins | sample MGYA00242071_ERZ509191 | MGnify/ENA primary metagenome ERZ509191 (study PRJEB26280, sample SAMEA2338832) | human gut metagenome | biome: human gut; feature: human-associated habitat; material: faeces...
CGGAGGTCACGGGTCCGATTCCCGTCAGCAGCTCTGCTAGAAAAGAACGGAAGCCTTTGATTTACAAGGGTTTCCGTTTTTTTTATTCTCTACTTGCAATTCATTCCAGTTGTGCTATAATGATAACAGTTTGGACGGGGACATAGCTCAGCTGGGAGAGCGTTGCGTTCGCAACGCAAAGGTCGCGGGTTCGAATCCCGTTGTCTCCATGATAGAGAAAGCCTTGAAAACATTGGTTTTTCCGTTGTTTTCAAGGCTTTTTTGTGTTTTTAAGATTTCAAGCGGAACAAAATATTCCGTTATAGGTACACACTTTTCGGTACAAGGATCACACGAAAGATCACACGGACTTTCAGTATCGATGAATTTGCCGCCCATTTTTTCTAAAAGAACTTTCGAAAAAATTCAAAAAAATAAAAAAAACTCTTCCATTTTGAACTACCCTATGTTATAATAAACTCACTTGTGAGTCAGAAAGACAAGCAAGCGGGCATGGCGGAATTGGCAGACGCGCCAGATTTAGGTTCTGGTGTCCACGACGTGCAGGTTCAAGTCCTGTTACCCGCAGTAAATGAATGCAGTTGTAAAAGTATGGAAAGCATTTTACAGCTGTTTTTTTATGCCCGAAATCTTTTAAAATATTTCTTAAAATAGTGCTTTACATTCCAGGAAGTTAGTGGGATAATAGCTGAGCGGTCCGGTAGGGACCGATAATAAAACATACATATCGTATAAGCGTTTCTAATAAACAAATTACCAAAATGGTGGCAAAAAAATGCCATTGTCTGAATTCTTTCTTTTTCACATGTTCCCCTTTTCAAGCGGTGATTTTTGTAGTATTATAATACATGGCACTAGATATAGTGAGTGTGGTTTGAAAAACAACAATATTTTGTGCATGAGTGAGGGATAGTAATGAGTGTTGAAGTAAAGACGAATGTAATTAAAAGGAATGGCGAAGAGGTTCATTTTAATTCACAGAAGATCGTTAATGCAGTTCATAAGGCGAATGAAGAAGTAGACAGACTGCACCAGATGAATGACTATCAGATCAGAGCGATAGCAGATAATATAGCAAATAAGGTTCAGGAGTCAACTCATGCTGTAAATGTAGAAGACATTCAGGACATGGTGGAAACAGGCATCATGGCTATGAGAGGCTACGAGGTAGCACAGAAATATGTGCGCTATCGTTATAAGAGGGAACTGACACGTAAATCCAATACAACAGATAATGGAATTTTATCACTGCTTGATAATATCAACGAAGAGGTCAACCAGGAAAATTCCAATAAGAACCCGGTGATCAATTCTACCCAGCGTGATTACATGGCTGGAGAAGTAAGTAAGGATCTTTCCCGCCGTGTACTTCTTCCGGAGAAGATCGTAAGAGCACATGAAGAGGGAATTATCCATTTCCATGATACCGATTATTTTGCACAGAGAGAACATAACTGTGATCTGATCAACTTGGAAGATATGCTTCAGAATGGAACGGTGATCAGTGAGACATTGATCGAGAAACCACATTCATTTTTTACAGCATGTAATGTGACAACACAGATCGTTGCTCAGGTTGCAAGCAACCAGTATGGAGGACAGTCTTTTACATTAGCACATTTAGCACCATTTGTAGACATCAGTAGAAAGAAGCTGCGTAAGAATGTCGTGAAGGAACGTAAAGTGATCGGAGAATCTATGGATGATGCGATCATCGACAAGATTACAGAGATGCGTCTGTATGATGAGATCAAACAGGGAATTCAGACGATCCAGTATCAGTTAGTAACATTGATGACATGTAATGGTCAGGCACCATTTGTCACAGTCTTTATGTATCTTGATGAAGTGCCGGAAGGACAGACAAGAGATGATTTAGCACTCGTGATCGAAGAAGTTTTAAAACAGAGAATTCAAGGTGTTAAAAACGAGAAAGGAGTTTGGATCACACCAGCATTTCCAAAACTTATTTATGTACTTGATGATGATAATATCACGGAAGATTCCAAGTACTGGTATCTGACGAAATTAGCTGCACAATGTACAGCGAAACGTATGGTTCCAGATTATATATCTGCGAAAGTGATGAGAGAACTTAAGAACGGAGATGTATATCCTTGTATGGGATGCAGATCTTTCTTAACAGTTGAGGATTCTCAGAGAAATGCAGATGGAAGTCACAAGTTTTACGGAAGATTTAATCAGGGGGTTGTAACGATCAACTTAGTTGATGTGGCATGTAGTTCTGACGGAGACATGGACAAATTCTGGGAGATCTTAGAAGAAAGACTTGAACTTTGTCATAAAGCCTTAAGATGCCGTCACGAGAGATTAAAGGGAGCAGTATCTGATGTTGCACCGATCCTTTGGCAGCATGGGGCACTGGCAAGACTTAAAAAAGGTGAGAAGATCGATAAGTTATTATATGATGGATACTCCACAATTTCTCTTGGATATGCAGGACTTTATGAGATGTGTGTTCGTATGACAGGAAAATCTCATACATCCGATGAAGGAAAAGAATTTGCATTAAAAGTTATGCAGAAATTAAATGATAAATGTAATGAATGGAAGACAGCAGAGAACATCAGCTATTCTGTATACGGAACACCAATGGAATCTACAACTTATAAGTTTGCGAAATGTTTACAGAAACGTTTTGGTATTATTCCAGGTGTCACAGATAAGAACTATATCACAAACAGTTATCATGTCCATGTAACAGAAGAAATCGATGCATTCAGCAAACTTGCATTCGAATCAGAATTCCAGAAATTATCTCCAGGTGGAGCAATTAGTTACATTGAAGTACCGAACATGCAGGATAATATCCCAGCTGTTTTATCTGTTATGAAATTCATTTATAATAACATTATGTATGCAGAGTTGAATACAAAGAGTGATTATTGCGAATGTTGTGGATATGACGGGGAAATTCAGATCAAGGAAGATGAATCTGGAAAGCTGATCTGGGAATGTCCAAACTGTGGAAACACAGATCAAGATCATATGTTTGTTGCAAGACGTACTTGTGGATATATCGGAACACAGTTCTGGAATCAGGGACGTACACAGGAGATCAAGGATCGAGTACTTCATTTATAAGACACGATGACAGAGGAGATCATATGCACTACGGAGAAATTAAAAAATGTGATATTGCGAATGGACCAGGAGTCAGAGTCAGCTTATTCGTATCAGGCTGCCGAAATCATTGTCCAGGATGCTTTAATAAGGAGACATGGGACTTTTGTTATGGAAAGCCATTTACGACGGAGACAAAAGATCATATCATGGAATTGTTAAAGCCAGATTATATTGAAGGTTTTTCGCTTCTTGGAGGGGAACCATTTGAACCGGAGAATCAGGAAGAACTGGTCAGATTATTAAAAGAGATCAAAGAAAATTATCCAAAGAAGAATATCTGGTGCTATACAGGATATACGTATGACAAAGATTTGCTCGAAGGTGGTAAAGTATACACACCGTTTACGGAAGAGATGTTATCTTATATTGATACGCTGGTTGATGGACAGTTTATCGAATCCCAGAAAGATATCACATTAAAATTCCGAGGAAGTGCAAACCAGAGAATTCTAAATTTAAATGAAAGATAAGGCCATAAGAGATGCAGTGAAAAGATACTGCATCTTTTTCTTTTTATCATGATGCAATCTCTTGACAGACTGTGCTTTATATTATAGTCTATGTATAACAAAATATCATAGATAGATTGTAAAATTCGAAAGAAGAAAGAAGGGTTGCACAATGATACTGGAGATTGATTTCAATAGTGACGAGGCAATCTATGTACAGTTAAGAAATCAGATCATTATGGGAATCGCATGTGAAGAATTTACTGATGGAGAATCACTTCCATCTGTACGACAGCTTGCACAGGTACTTGGAGTGAATATGCACACGGTAAATAAAGCCTATGCGATTTTAAGAGAAGAAGGATACTTAAAATTAGACCGAAGAAAAGGTGCAGTCATAAGCGTTGAAACTCTGGAAAAGCAGCAGGAGCTGGCTAGTATTCAGGACAATCTAAGAATGCTGGTTGCTGAAGCAGTCTGTAAGGGAGTTACAGAAGATGAGATGAACCAGCTGGTTCATGACATGTACCAGAAATTAGACAGAAAGTAATAACAGGAGGAGTTATGAACCGATTACCATTTACAAAATATGCCTCCAAAGCATTGAATGAAGGAAGGGAGATTGCAGGATATCTTGGATTTAAGGATGTCAGCAGTATCTTTATCCTTCTTGGACTTTACGGAACAGATGGATCTCTTGCGAGCGAAGTTCTTAAGATGCATGGAGTGACAAGAGAATTAATAGAAGAGGCGGTCAAGGAGAAATCAAAGATGCCAAAAGACCGCAGAAGAACAGTGAAAGATACACCAAAGACAGAATATCTTTTAGAGATTGCAGGGGAACTTGCAATGAAATATGGATGCGATGCAATAGGCTCAGAACATATTCTTATGGCAATGATCAAAGACGGAGATAATGAGGCTTTTCGTCTGTTAGAAGATCACAAGATTTCTTGCGAGGGTATTTATACAGATATTTTAGTTACAGCAGGAATAGATTTTCGTTCTGCAAAGAATGAATACAATGATGCAATTTCTTATGGCGGAGAGGAAGAAAATCAAGAAGCAGGTATGCTGGAGCAATACAGTACAGATCTTACAGAGAAAGCAGCCGCAGGGAAGCTGGATCCGATGATTGGACGTGAAGGTGAGATGGAACGTCTGATGCAGGTCCTATGCAGAAGGACAAAGAACAATCCATGTCTGATCGGTGATCCGGGAGTTGGTAAAACAGCAATTGTAGAAGGTCTTGCACAAAGAATTGCAGACGGCAATATGCCAAGAATCCTTAAGAATAAGAGAATTTTATCCTTAGATCTTACAAAAGTGATCGCAGGAACCAAATTCCGTGGTGAATTTGAAGAACGTATGAAACGTATCGTTACAGAAGCAACACAGGATGATTCTGTCATTTTATTTATTGATGAGATTCATACGATCATTGGAGCTGGCGGTTCTGAAGGAGCTATGGATGCATCCAATATCTTAAAACCGGCATTGGCAAGAGGAGATTTCCAGCTGATCGGTGCGACAACAAGTGAAGAGTATACAAAGTATTTTGAGAAGGATGCAGCTTTAGTTCGAAGATTCCAGCCAGTCAGAGTGAAAGAGCCAACCGTAGAAGAGACAGTTACGATTTTAAAAGGAATCAAATACCGATTTGAGGATTATCATAGAATTTTAGTGCCGGAAGATGTAGTAGAAGCAATTGCAGGTTTATCTGATCGATATATTAGTGATCGTTTTCTGCCGGATAAAGCGATAGATCTTCTAGACGAAGCATGTGCAAGAAAACGAATGGAACAGGTCGGAAGTCATGCAAGTTTTAAAGAAGAACGCAAAGCGATTGCAGAAGTGATCGAGAAGATTGAGAAAGAACTTTCTAATGGCGATATTTTGGAAGCTAAGAATTTAAAAGCGCAGAAGAATAAGCTTGAGAAATCGTTAGAACGTAAGATGAAACGAACACAAAGGAAGGAAAATGAGATTCCACAATTAACAGTTGAAGATGCAGCAGAGGTTGTATCTTTATGGACACAGATCCCAGTAACGCAGCTCACGAAAGGTGATATGGAACGCTTGCGAAATCTTGAAAAAGAACTCCACAAATATGTGATCGGGCAGGATGAAGCAGTCAAAGCCGTTGCGAAAGCTGTGAAAAGAAGCAGAGTTGGACTTAAGAGTCCAAATCGTCCGATCGGATCATTCTTATTCCTGGGACCAACAGGTGTTGGTAAGACAGAGCTTTCAAAGACACTGGCAAGAGCTTTGTTTGGAAGGGAAGAAGATCTGATCCGTGTAGATATGTCTGAATATATGGAGAAGCACAGTGTATCAAAGATCATTGGATCACCTCCAGGATATGTAGGATTCGGAGAAGGTGGACAGTTAAGTGAGCAGATCAGAAGACATCCGTATTCTGTGATCTTATTTGATGAGATCGAGAAAGCACATCCAGATGTATTTAATATTCTGCTTCAGGTACTGGATGATGGACATATTACAGATTCCAATGGACGAAAAGTTGATTTTAAGAATACGGTGATCATCATGACTTCCAATGCAGGTGCAAATCGCATCATCGCACCAAAATATCTTGGATTCTCTGTTGATAACACAGATAAGGCAAAGAATCATGAACGTATGAAAAAAGGTGTGATGGAAGAAGTAAAACAGATCTTCCGTCCGGAATTTTTAAACAGAATTGACGAGACGATCGTTTTTGCAGTTCTTACCAAAGAAGAAGTGAAAAAGATCGCGAAGTTATTTATCGATGAGTTAAAAGTACGTCTCCTAAATGAACATCAGATTACATTAAAGATCACATCAAGTGCGATGGATCTGTTAGCAGATAAAGGATATGATGAGAATTACGGAGCAAGACCACTAAGAAGAGTGATCCAGAATGAGATCGAGGATGTACTGGCAGACAAGATCTTAGAAGGAACACTTTCAAACGGACAGACGATGACAATCGGCAAAAAAGATAAAAAACTTACTTTTTCAGTAAAGGAAACTAGTAAATAGAACCAAAATATATTATAATAAACATACAACGACCGAAACATATATTAGGAGGAAAAAACAATGGCAGTGGTAACTGAATTATTCCGCAGCGAAGACAATGGAACACTAAGCTTTGGTGACTATACATTAGCACAGAAAGCTAAGAAAGGGGATATCCAGTTTGAAGGGGATATCTATAAGATCAAAACATTTAAGACAATGACGAAACTGGACAAGAACGGACAGCTGATCTTTGAATCTGTTCCAGGTTCTGCAGTACATAACTTTGTTGCAACAACAGATGGAGTTGCATTTGAGATTGAATCTTCATCTGATGTCCAGGTTACTTTAGAAGTAGAAGCCGGACAGGAATATAAAGTTTTTATTGATAATACGAATGTAGGAATGATGAAAGCAAACCTTGGAGGTAAATTAACTTTAAGTGTTGAATTAAGTGAAGGAACAGCTGCATCTGTTCGCGTAAAGAAACAATAGTAATGTAAGGAGTACCAATGGCGAAACAAAAAACAGTTTATTTTTGCAGCCAGTGTGGTCATGAGTCTTCCAAGTGGATGGGGCAGTGTCCTGCCTGTAAGCAGTGGAATACTTTTACAGAAGAGAAAGTTACAGAAACGAAAAAAGGAGGGGCGAAGTCTTTAAAGACTTCTGCCTCTCCTATGAATATATCCGAGGTAACCGTAGAGAATGAAGAGAGGATTCCAACAGGGATTCATGAACTAGACCGTGTGTTAGGTGGCGGGATCGTCAAAGGTTCCCTATCGTTGGTCGGAGGAGATCCGGGAATCGGGAAATCCACGTTATTATTACAGGTATGCAGGAATCTTGCGAATAGCAAACGTAAGGTTTTGTATATTTCTGGGGAAGAATCTATGCATCAGATCAAGATGAGAGCAGAGAGGATTGGAACATTTGAAGAAGAGATGCTTCTGTATTGTGAGACAGATCTTGATGCGATCACGAATGCGATCTTAAAGACGAAACCAGAATTTGCGGTGATTGATTCGATTCAGACAATGTACAGCGAGGATCTTTCCTCGGCAGCAGGCAGTGTGTCTCAGGTAAGAGAAGTAACTGCAGCGATGATGAGAGTTGCGAAAGAGAATAATATCGCAGTTTTTATCGTAGGACATGTGACCAAAGAAGGAGTGGTTGCAGGACCAAGAACACTTGAGCATATGGTAGATACGGTCCTTTATTTTGAAGGGGAAAGAGAAGCGGCATACAGAATCTTAAGAGGTGTCAAAAACCGTTTTGGATCCACGAACGAGATCGGTGTGTTTGAGATGTGTAACAATGGACTTGTAGAAGTGGAGAATCCGTCAAAGACGATGCTCAATGGAAGACCCCTTGATGCGTCAGGATCCGTTGTTGTATGTTCCATGGAAGGGACAAGACCGATTCTGATCGAGATTCAGGCATTGGTATCACCAACAAGCTTTCAGATGCCAAGAAGAACGGCTGTTGGAATTGATTATAACAGGGTGAATCTTTTGATGGCAGTGCTTGAGAAGAGAGTTGGACTGCAGCTTGGCGGTTGTGATGCGTATGTGAATCTGGCTGGAGGCATGAAACTTGGCGAACCAGCGATCGATCTTGGTATCATTATGGCAATCGCATCGAGTTATAAGAACCGGCCGATCTTAGAAGATACGATCATTTTTGGAGAAGTTGGTCTGGTAGGAGAAGTAAGAGCCGTATCAGGTGGAGAAGCAAGGATCAAAGAAGCACAGAAACTAGGATTTAAACGATGCATTCTGCCTCAGGCGAATGTAGATCAGATCAAGGTCCAGACAGACATGAGACTTGTAGGAGTTTCAAATGTCATGGAGGCATTAGATCTTATATAGAAGGATCATCTGTAGTTCAATATGATACAGAAATTATATGATTGCAAGTGTATAGAAGATACATTATAATCAGAATAGAAAAAACTATATGGAGGAAGACATGGAAGAAACGATTTCTAAGAATTTTATCGAACAGATCATAGAAAAAGATATAGAAGAAGGGCATTGCAAGAAGGTAGTTACAAGATTTCCACCAGAACCTAACGGATATCTTCATATCGGACACGCAAAATCTATCTTATTAAACTATGGACTGGCTCAGGAATATGGCGGAGATTTCCATTTCCGTTTTGATGATACAAACCCAACAAAAGAGAAGGAAGAATATGTAAATTCTATTAAAGAGGACGTAGAATGGTTAGGAGCAGATTATCACGAACATATCTATTATGCTTCCAACTACTTTGACAAGATGTATGAATGTGCAGAATTCCTGATCAAGAAGGGAAAAGCATATGTCTGTGATCTGAATGCTGAACAGATCAGAGAATACAGAGGAACTTTAACAGAACCTGGAAAGAACAGTCCATACCGTGACCGTACACCAGAAGAGAACTTACAGTTATTCCGCGAGATGAAGGAAGGAAAATACCCAGATGGAAGCAAAGTTCTTCGTGCCAAGATCGATATGACATCTGGAAATATCAACATGAGGGATCCAATTCTTTATCGTATCGCAAGAATGGAACATCATAATACAGGAAACAAATGGTGTATTTATCCAATGTACGATTTTGCTCATCCATTAGAGGATGCATTTGAAGGAGTTACACATTCTATCTGTACACTGGAATTTGAAGACCACAGACCATTATATGACTGGGTAGTCAATGAATGTGAATTTGAAAATCCACCAAAACAGATTGAATTTGCAAAATTATACCTGACAAATGTCGTTACAGGAAAACGTTATATTAAGAAATTAGTAGAAGATGGAATCGTAGACGGATGGGATGATCCTCGTCTGGTATCCTTATCTGCACTTCGAAGAAGAGGATATACACCAGAATCTATCAAGAAATTTATGGAACTTGTGGGAGTTGCAAAGAGTCACAGCTCTGTGGATTCTGCAATGCTTGAATATTGTATTCGTGATGACCTTAAATTAAAACGTCCACGTATGGCAGCTATTTTGGATCCGATCAAACTTGTGATCACAAATTATCCGGAAGGTGAAGGAGAGCTTGTAGATGTTCCGAATAATCAGGAAAACGAAGAGATGGGAACAAGACAGGTACCATTTTCAAGAGAATTATATATCGAACGAGAAGATTTCAAGATTGAGAAGCCTAAGAAATACCGTCGTTTATATGTAGGTAATGAAGTGCGTCTGATGAATGCATATTTTGTGACATGTACAGGATATGATGTAGATGAGGACGGCAATGTAACCTGTGTATATGCGACATATGATCCAGAATCCAGAGGAGGAAACAGTCCGGATGGAAGAAAGGTCCGCGGAACGATCCACTGGGTATCTGTACCAACTGCGAAAAAAGCAGAAATTCGTCTGTATGAAAATATTGTAGATGAAGAAAAAGGTGTATATAATGAAGATGGAAGTATCAATGTGAATCCAAATTCACTGACTGTGATCAAGGAAGCATATGTAGAACCTGAGTTAGAAAAATATGATAAGGAAGACAGTTTTCAGTTTATGAGAACAGGATATTTCTGTTTAGATTCCAAAGATTCTACAAAAGAACACATGGTATTTAATAGAATCGTAAGCTTAAAGAGTTCTTACAAACCAAATTAATCAAATTTGCCGTAACAGACAAGATGTGATGAGAGAGAAGAGAGGAAAATTGATGAAGGTAATCGTGGTATCTCATGGAAGTTATGCAAGAGGACTTGTGGATACAGCACAGATGATCGCAGGGGAACAGGAAGACCTTGAGGCATTTGGGCTTGAACCAGAAGAATCAGTGGATACTTTGAGAGAGAAGATCAGAGAGAGTATTGAACAGACATCAGAAGGAGAAGAAGTCCTTATATTAACAGATCTGTTTTATGGAAGTCCGTTTAATACAGTAATTTCTTTAATGTCAGAATACGATCTCTACCACGTAACTGGAATCAATCTTCCGTTGATGATGGAAGTAGTTATGGGACGTTACGCGGAAAAGAGTGCACAAGAGGTGTGCAAAGATCTTCTTAAGGCAGCGCCAGAGACAGTGAAAGATGTGCGTGAATTATATAAGGAGGTAGAAGAATGAAAAACATTGTATTAGCGAGAGTTGATGACAGGCTCATACATACGGAGATTTTGACATTATGGGTGCCGGAAGTCAGAGCGAACAGGATCATTATTGTAGATGATGTTGTGGCGAAGGATAAATTCCGAAGCAAAGTGATCAAAGAGATGGCGCCCCAAGGCCTTATAATTCATGTATATGGGATCGATCGTGCAACGGAGAAATTAAAAGAAGCCCCATCCTTTGATGGAGAGCGGGTGATCGTAATTGCAGAATCCCCACTGGTATTTGAAGAATTGATCAAACGAGGGATCAAGATCAATCAGCTTAATATCGGAGGTATGGGAATTCGTGGAGAACGTAAAGCAGTTGCAAGAAGAGTTGCGTGTGATACCATGGAGATGGAAGCTATTCATGAACTGATCAAAAAACATGTACATGTATATTTCCAGACAGTTCCAACAAGAAGTTCAGAAGAAGCAAAAAAATACATCAAAGAATAAGTAAAATACCAAAGAATGCAATCTCAGTTTATAGAATTTTTATAAAAAGGGGGTTGCATTTTTTTTGTCTGGTGTTATACTAAAGAACATAGAGTTAGCACTCGATATAAGTGAGTGCTAACAAAAGATAAAAAGAACAATAATTCTAATATATTTAGGAGGTAATATTATTATGAAGTTAACACCATTAGGAGATAGAGTTGTATTAAAACAGTTGGAAGCAGAAACAAAGACAAAATCAGGAATCGTCCTTACAACAGCAACACAGGAAAAACCACAGGAAGCAGAAGTTGTTGCAGTCGGACCTGGAACAGAAGATGTGAAGATGGAAGTTTCTGTAGGACAGAAAGTTATTTATTCTAAATATGCAGGAACAGAAGTAAAATTAGAAGATGAAGAATTTATCATCGTAAAACAGAATGATATTTTAGCA
>ENA-ORTI01003666-ORTI01003666.1-human-gut-metagenome-genome-assembly--contig:-NODE-3666-length-11599-cov-2.817568_pt1 | contig 11599 bp, 7 predicted proteins | sample MGYA00242071_ERZ509191 | MGnify/ENA primary metagenome ERZ509191 (study PRJEB26280, sample SAMEA2338832) | human gut metagenome | biome: human gut; feature: human-associated habitat; material: faeces...
TGAGTCTGGACCGGATCGCCCACGTTGGGACGCACCGTGACGGGAGTAGTCGCCGATGCAACCATCCTGGGCACCGCCGCGTTCGCGGCCGCAAGCGAACAGCAATTAACACCAACCGAGTTTGCGCCGTGTTTTTCGGCGTACAAAACGGCTGCCTCGATGTTGAGGCCATCGCCCAACAGGTCGCCTTTATCGTCAACGACAAAACTCACCAGAACAGGCATGCCGTCGGCGGCATCTCGGGCGCCGGCAAGCATGGGCTGCAAATTACGGATAGACGTCACCGTCTCGATCAGCAGACCGTCAACGCCAGCATTGAGCAAGGCGTGCGCCTGTTCGCGCGCAATGCCTCGGATTTCACGATACTCGGCAGAGTCCTCGGCAAACCACTCAATACCGATCGGGCCCATCGAGCCCAGCAGCAGCTGAGGGTGCGCCTGGCGCGCATCGTCGACGGCAGCGCGATTGACCTCAGCCACGGACGGCGTAATCTGATCTTGCTTGAGGGCATAGCTTGATGCCTGAAAGGTGTTGGTAATGAGCACCTGCGCGCCGGCGGCGACATACAAGCGATGGATACGAGAAACGGTCTGCGGCTCTGCCAGATTCCAAAACGCCGGTGGAATGTCAGCGGCATCGTACTCACTCAACAGAACACTGCCCATGGGGCCCTGCGCCAACAAGGTCTCGCTCGACAAGCGGCGCGTAAGTTCCTCGGCACCAAAGCGGTTGTAATAACTCGCATCCATATATATCCCGCTATTCCTCGACGCTGATTCCCTGCTTTTCGAGATAGGCGAGCCAGCGGCTCATCGTGTCCTCGGATAGCGCATGCTCCATCATGCAGGCCTCGGAATCGGCTCGCTCAAATTCGACACCGAGCTCCTGAACCAAAAACGTACGGATGAGGCGATGACGGTACCAGATAGCCGTGCCAACCTCGCGGCCGCGATCGGTCAGGATTACCTTGCCGTAGTGCGATTGCTCGACAAGCTCGGATGCCTTGAGCGCCGAAACCGCTTTATTGACCGATGCCTTGGAGACGCCAAGGCGCTGCGCGATGTCGACCGATCGCACGCCATTGGTCTCTCCTTCTTCGTTTTCGATGCGAACCATGCACTCCAAGTAGTCTTCGTTCGCCACCGTTAGGCGTAGCTCGCGCGAGCTATTTGTCGTATCCATGAACATCCGTCCCTTCTGCATTCAATGGCTGATTCTACCCCATCCAAGCGTCGTGGTATGCCGTGGCATACCGTGCTAGAGTTCTTGTTGCACACGACGACCAAGATTGGAGCGGTCTTTATGGAAAACACCACCACGAACCCCGACGTCCTTGAGCGCTTTTTGCGCTACGTCCAGATCAACACGCAGTCCGAGGATGCAAACTGTGACCAGGTACCCTCGAGCGCCGTTCAGTTTGACCTTGCCAACGTGCTGGCTGAAGAGCTGCGCGAGCTTGGTGCGGAAGATGCCCACGTGACCGAGCACGCCTATGTCTGCGCGCATATCCCCGCAAGTGCGGGCGCTGAGGACAAGCCCGCCCTGGGCCTGATCGCGCACCTCGACACCACCGAGGTTGCGCCGGGCGCCGGCGTGAAGCCGCACATCGTACACTACGAAGGCGGCGACCTGGTCTGCGGCACGGTTGACGGTAAGCCCGTTGCCATGAGCACCGCCAAGCTTCCCGCCCTGAACGACCTCGCGGGTGAGGACCTGGTCTGCAGCGATGGCACCACGCTGCTGGGCGCGGACGACAAGGCAGGCGTCGCCGAGATCATGTCGCTTGTCGCGCGTATCGCTCAGGACCCTTCTCTGCCCCATCCCGCACTCGGCATTTGCTTCTGCCCTGACGAGGAGATCGGCCACGGAGCCGAGCTGTTGGATATCGATACCTTTGGCTGCAAGTACGCCTACACGGTCGACGGCGGTCCCGTTGGCGAGCTGGAATGGGAGTGCTTTAACGCCGCCGAGGCAACCGTTCGCTTTGAGGGCCAGTCCATTCACCCCGGCGACGCCAAGGGCCGCATGGTCAACGCGGGCAATCTGTTCTGCGACTTCAATGCCCTGCTCCCCTACGAGCAGCGTCCGGAATACACCGAGGGCTACGAGGGCTTCTATCACCTTGAGGGCGTCTCGGCAACGGTCGACCATGCCACGGCGCGCTATATCGTCCGTGATCACAATGCCGCCAAGTTCCAGCAGAAGCTCGAGCTGATGGATGCCGCCGCCGCACTGCTCAACCAGCGACTGGGCGAGGAGCGCGTAACGGTCGAGATTAAGCACCAGTACCGCAACATGGCCGAGATCGTTCGCGACTACCCGGAGCTGATCGATATCGCCAAGGACGCCTTCCTTGCCTGCGACATCGAGCCCCAGGTGCTGCCGATTCGCGGCGGCACCGACGGCGCACAGTTGTCGTTCCGCGGCCTGCCCTGCCCCAACCTCTCGACGGGCGGCTACTGCTACCACGGCGTCAACGAGTTTGTCCCGGTCAGCTCGCTCGTCAAGATGACCGACGTCCTGCAGGAGCTCGTCGCCCGTTTCGCATAAGGAGCTCGCATAATCTAGGTAAAAAAATCGCCCCGTCCTCAAAACCGAAAACGGGGCGATTTTTGGTGCAAGAAAAGTAGTCGGCATCGCAGGTTGAGCCAACGTCAGCGAGCGACGTCCAAGGCGAACAAGTTGGCATGAAAAAGGCAGGGCATTGACCTTCTGGTCATGCCCTGCCTTTTGAATGACAAATTGTCGCCTTGGGCGGCGCGCAGCGTCGAGCCGTTACGGCGTTTGGTAAAACGCCGTAACTTAGTAGTTGGCCTCGTAGCCGTTGCCGTCGCCGGTGGGCTCTTCGTAGTTATCGGAGCCGTCGCCCGAATCGTCGGAATCGTCCGAGCCACCCGACGAGGTTGCGGTACCGTTTGCGTAGTCGTCAGACGTGTTGTTGTTCAGGTCGCCGATCGTAGAGCTGGAACCGTCGGAAAGACCCATGGTGTTGGGACCCTTGGGATCCTTGCCGGCATCGACGCGCTCCATCATTTCCTTGAGCTCGTCCTCGTAGACAAAGACGTAGCTCACACCGTCGATCATGGTGCTGTCGTCGGTGTACGAGGGCAGGTTGGCCGAGTAGATGCCATCGACATCCATGCCGCGCATGGCATTGACCGTAGAGACGATATCCTGAACGCTCATATCGGTTACGAGCATATCGGACAGCGAATTAACCAGGCCAAAAATCTTCGTGGCATCGAAGTTATTGAGAATCTGGTTGGCAAGGGCGCCAAGCACCTGACGCTGGTGGCGCATGCGCGTGTAATCGCCGTCGGCATAGGTGTAGCGGCAGCGGGCATAGGTAAGGGCGGTGGCACCGTCCATATGCTGCTGGCCAGCGGTAATCTTAATATCCAGGTGCTCGGGGTCGTCAACATCATCGGTTGCGTTAATGTCGATACCGCCAACCGAATCAATCAGTGCCTGCATACCGTCGAAGCTGACCTCGGCATAGTGGGAAATCTGAACACCGCACAGCTCGTTGACCGCCTCGACCATGGCCTCGGCGCCGCCATACGTATGGCAGGCGTTAATCTTCATGGTCGAGCCTTTATAGACAACCTTGGTATCGCGCGGAATGGAGATAAGCGTTGCCTGCTTTTGCGTAGGGTCAATGCGAGCCAGGATAATCGAGTCGGCACGATACGTATCCTCGCCCGGACGGCCGTCGGTGCCAAGAAGCAGCACGTAGAACGGATCCTTTGCCTCATCGGTGTCAACCAGAACCCGACGCAGATTGTCGGTAATGACATTAGAATCGCCGAGCTTGCCCATAATGGTGGCAAACCACAGGCCGGCGGCAGTCGTAGCGCTCAGCAGCACACCGAGCACAGCAATGAGCGCAACGCGGCGAACCGTATGACCGCGACGGCGCTGACGAGCGCGCTCGGAATAGCGAGCCACGTTATCGCGACTGTAGATCTTGGCCTGCGCACCAGTTGAGGGTCTTCGGGTGGTGGTATCCGCGAGGGGCTTTTTATTAAACATAGGCAACCTGTATTAGTAGATGACGGGATCGGGGACGGTAGCATGCTCGACATGCGCGCCGAGCGCCTGCAGCTTTTCGACAAACTGCTCGTAGCCGCGCTTGATGTGATGAATGGCCGAAACCTCGGTCGTCCCGTCGGCGATCAAGCCCGCTACGACGAGGGCCGCTCCGCCACGCAGATCGGGCGAGGTAACCTGTGCACCCGAGAAGCCCTTGACGCCATGAATCATGGCATGATGGCTCTCGATACGAATGTCGGCACCCATGCGCACCAGCTCAGAGGCAAACATAAAGCGATTCTCGAAGATGTTCTCGGTAATAACGGAACTGCCGTCGGCAAGGGCGGAGAGTACCATAATCTGCGCCTGCATGTCCGTCGGGAAGCCGGGGAAGGGCTGCGTGGTCACGTCCACCCCGCGCAGGGCGCAGGAGCGGCGTGCCAGCACGCCGTCGGCGGAGGGTTCGATTTCCATGCCCATCTGGCGCATTTTGGCGATCACGGCGTCAAGCTCCTCAAAGGGGCAGTCCGTGAGCAGCAACTCGCCGTCGGTGATCCCGGCGGCGGCGAGGAGGGTTCCCGCCTCGATGCGGTCGGGCATGATGCGGTAGGTGCAGCCTCCGAGGCGCGGGACGCCCTGAATGCGGATGACGCTGGTGCCGTGGCCTTCGATGCGCGCGCCGCAGGCGATGAGGAAGCGGGCAAGATCGACGACTTCGGGCTCGCGGGCGGCGTTCTCAAGGATGGTTTCTCCATCGGCCAGTGCGGCTGCCATGAGCAGGTTTTCCGTACCGCCGACGGTGGGAAAGTCGAAATGGATGTGCGCGCCGTTGAGCTTGCGGCAGCGGCCGAGAATATACCCGTCCTCAAGATCGAACCGCGCCCCCATCTTTTCGAGGGCTGACAGGTGCAGATCCACAGGGCGGGCCCCGATGGCGCAGCCGCCGGGCATGGCTACGCGGGCTTCGCCGAGCCGGGCCAGCAGCGGGCCGAGCACGAGCACCGAGGCGCGCATGGTTTTGACCAGTTCATAGGGGGCTTCCGGGCTGAGCGCGCCGGGGGTCACGGTGACCTGCCCGTTTTCAAAGGCGTTCGGGCAGCCGAGCAGTTCAAGGAGCTTGAAGGTGGTACGGATATCCCGCAGATCCGGGACATTGGTGTAGGTCACGGGTTCGTCGAGCAGGATGCTGCCCATGAGGATGGGGAGAGCCGCGTTTTTGGAGCCGCTCACATGCACGACGCCGGTCAGCGGAACGCCGCCTTCGATGATCAGTTTGTCCATGAACTGTCCCTGTATGTGGGCCCGGAGAAGCCGGGCGTTGCCGGTTGGATGGAGGATGCCCCGCGCGAGGGCGGAACGCTGGCGCGATCCGTTTGCGGAAGCTGAGGAAAGGATACAAGATACTATCGGGTTCCTTGGCTGGTCAAGGAGCATCTTCGGGCTTCCCCGGGTGGCCTCGGGATGCGGAAATCGGAAAAATATTGCGGAAAGGCTTGACGTTAATATGGCTCTGATATAAAGACCACAGCTGCATGTGGCGGATGTAGCTCAGTTGGCAGAGCATCTGGTTGTGGCCCAGAGGGCCGTGGGTTCAAGTCCCATCATTCGCCCCACTCACTTGTCTTGAAAGACCCTGCTTCGGCAGGGTTTTTTCGTTTCCATCCCCTTCCTTTCCCCGCCATGCCTTCCGGCTTTCCTTCTGAAGAGGAACGGAGCCGCCGCCCCGTCGTCTATCCGGTGGCGCGGCGGCTCCGCATTCCGTTTTTTATCATGCGCAAGTTTTTGCTCTCCGCATATGGATGCGGAAGGTCCGCCATCTGCGCGCTATGCTATGGCCAATTCCAGCCCCACGGGGCAGTGATCCGAACCATAGACATTGTTTTCTATCCATGCGTCCCGGATGGCCGGGGCCAACTCCTCCGAAACGAAGAAGTAGTCGATGCGCCACCCGACGTTGTTGACGCGGGCGCGCTGCTTGTAGGACCACCACGAGTACTGGTGCGGCTCGTCGCCGTGGATGTGGCGGAAGGTGTCCACGTACCCGGCGGCGATGAAGCGGTCCACCCAGGCGCGTTCGATGGGCAGGAAGCCGGAGTTTTCCTCGTTGGCCTTGGGCCGGGCGAGGTCGATAGGGCGGTGGGCCGTGTTGAAGTCCCCGCAGACCACGATGGGCTTGGTGCGGCGCAGCTCTTCGGCATGGGCGAGGAACGCGTCGTAATAGCCCATTTTATAGGCCAGCCGCCCGTCGTCCTTGGTCCCGTTGGGAAAGTAGACATTGAAAAAATGGAAGGCGGGGTATTCGATGTGCAAAAGGCGGCCTTCCCCCTGATAACGGGGATCGGGGAGTTCGCGGTGCACGGCGAGCGGCTCGAGGGCGGCCTTTTGGCGCGAGAAGACCGCGACGCCCGAATAGCCTTTCTTGACCTGCGCGGCCAGCCATTCGGCATTCCAGCCCTCGGGGCTGCGGTGTTCTTCGGCGATCTGCGCCGGCTCGGCCTTGGTTTCCTGAAGCGCCACCACATCGGCGTCGGTGGAGGCGAACCAGTCCCAGTCGGGTTTGCCGCTCAGGGCGCGGAACCCGTTGACGTTCCATGAAACGAGACGAATGGTATCCATAGTTTTCTCTTGGCAAAAGGAAAGGGAATCGGTAGGCACGGATCAGGCGGCCCCGGCTTTCATCCCCATGTTCCGGGAATGCGGGCCGCGCCATGCGGGCGCTTCCAGAGAAGCCCGCCCGTGCCTCTTCCGCGGAAGGATTCCATTGCCCGTGCCGATTGTCAAACGCGCCGCGTGCCGGTGCGGCCCGTCCATAAAAAGGAAAAATGATGAAGAAAATCCGCTTGCCGCTGCTGTCTTTGCTTCTGCTGTGCTTTGCGGCGCCATCACAGGCATTTGAGTTGACGGTTCTGCACACCAACGATGTCCACTCCATGTACGGCGGGACCACTGAAAAAGGGACGGCCTGCTATGCGGCCCAGTGCGCTGGCGGGTCCGGGGGCAGCGTGCGCCTGAAACAGGCCGTGGATACGGTGCGCGCTGCGGAACCGAATGTGGTGCTCCTTGACGCCGGGGACGAATTTCAGGGGACGCTGTTCTATACGCAGTTCAAAGGCGACGTGGCGGCGGAGGTGCTTGACGCCCTAGACTATACGGCCTTTACGCCGGGCAATCACGAGTTCGATGACGGCTGCGGCGAATTCCGGCGTTTCGTGGAGCGGACGCATGTGCCCGTATTGGCCGTCAACCTGACGCTTCCGCCCGTACCCGGGGGCAAGCCGCTCACGCGTCCGTGGATTGTCGTGGAGCGCCAAGGCCGCAAGATCGGCATTGTGGGGCTGGTCAACGAGGAAACGCCCTCTCTGGCCTCCCCCTGCAAGGAGGCCGTGTTCGGTCCGGCGGAAACGGCCTTGCGCGAAGCGGTCGCCTCGCTCCGGGCGCAGGGCGTGAACATTGTCATCGCGCTGACCCATCTGGGCCTGAACGTCGATTGCGAGCTCGCGGGGCGGGTGGACGGCGTGGATGTGTTCGTCGGCGGGCATACGCATTCCCTGCTTTCCAATACAAACCCCAAGGCCGTCGGGCCGTATCCCATTGTGAAGCACTCCCCGTCCGGAGAGCCCGTGCTGGTCGTGACGGCGGCGTCCTCCTGCAAGCTGCTTGGGCATATTGCGATAGACTTCAACGACGCGGGCATCGCACAGCGCTGGAACGGCGAACCCATTGTTCTGGATGGCCGGAACGTCACCGTTCCGCCTGATGCGAAGCTTTCCGCACGGCTGGACAGCTACGCCGCCCAGTTGCGGTCGCTCATCGGGCAGCCTGTGGGCAAAATCCTGCTTGCCGGGGACACGAGCGGGCGGCAGGTTGACCTTGAGGAAGACGCCCATCTCTGCCGCGTGCAGGAATGTCCGTCCGGCGACGTCCTCATGGACTCCCTGCTCTGGGGAGCACGGGATACCGGCGCGACCGTCGCCTTGTCCGTGGGCGGCACTGTGCGCTCCCCTCTGCATACCGGCGTGGTCACGATGGGTGACCTGCTGACGACCATGCCGTTCGACAACACGCTCGTTGTCGGTGATTTGACCGGAAAACAACTGCTCGGGGCGCTTGAACATGGCGCATCCGGCTACGAAAACGGGGCGGGGCGGTTTCTTCAGGTCGCGGGGCTCACGTATTCGGTGGAACCCGCGAAACCGGTGGGGCAACGCGTTTCCGCCGTATCCGTCCGCACAAAGGCGGGCGGTTGGGAACCTCTGCGCCCGGAAGCGGTATACCGCGTCGCCACGGTGGACTATGCGGCGGAGGGCGGTGACGGTTTCGCCGCCTTCAAGAAAATAAAATGGCAATACACGGGCCGCGCGCACATCGAATGCCTGCGCGACTATATCGCCAAGGCCCCTGTGGAGGTCAGGTCCGGAGGGCGGATCACGGTCCTCCGATAACAACACAAGAAACAACATTGCCTATCGGGGGAGAGGGCTTTTTTCGAGAAGAGCGCCCGTCAAACGGTTCCCTCTCCCCCGACACAGCCCGTCTCCCTCTCTCCAATACATTCCCTTCCATCGACCACCCGCCAGTGTTTCCCACCGCCGAAAGCGGGCATAGCCGGGCGGCGTACGCGCTGTTTTCCGGCCCTGCCCATCCTTTCGGTTTTTCCTTTGGGCCCGCCACGAAATCGTCACACTCCCGTCGTATATCCAGCGTATCGCATATCGGGAGAGGTTCTCGGCACATGACGAAACGCATGATCGCCGCCCAGCTTTTCGTTGGGGCACTGCTTCTCGTGCTGGTGGCGCTGATGGAATCCTATACCGGTTGGGACACGGCGGCTCAACGCTTGTGGTTTGATTCCGCCACGCACGAATGGGTTGTGTCCAACGAGCTGCACGCTCGGCTGACGTGGTTTTTCTACGATGGCCCTAAAATCCTGCTGGTGGTTCTCGGGATAGCCTGTGTCGCCGGGGTGCTTGGCGGCGCACGGTGGAATCTGCCGCCGGAATGCCGCAGGGGGTGCTTGCTGCTGCTCCTCAGTCTGGCCTTTGTCCCGATGCTGCTCGGCGGTGCAAAACAGTTCACCAATGTTTATTGCCCCAAGCAGATCGAGGAGTTCGGGGGCGAATACGTCCATCAGGGCGTGCTGGAATGCCGGAACCCCGCCAATGAAGGCCGTTCCCCCGGCAGGTGTTTCCCGGCGGGGCACGCTTCGGGCGGTTTTGCGCTCATGATGCTGTTCTTTTGCTTCCGGTCGCGCCGTGACCGGTGGGCCGGTCTGGGGGCCGGGCTTATTGCGGGCTGGGGTATGGGATTCTACCAGATGCTGCGGGGACAGCATTTCCTCTCGCACACGCTGTTCACAATGATCGGCGCATGGATGATCATCCTGCTCGTCACATGGGCACTGCGCGGTTTTTCTCTTAACAAGCTTGTAAGTATAAATATTTGTCCTGATGTTCTCCCCCGGTTGTCACGGAATCGTAACAGTTCCTGTGTAACAACGCGCTCTCCGAACAGGATTTTTTCCTTCAAGAGAGGCTTCATCATGTATGCGTTTCTGGATGCCGTGCGCTACCTTGTGCGGCGGTTGCTCCCTTTCATAGGCATATATTTTTTCGCAGAGCTTACGGAACTTTCCATACTGGCCCTGCGGGAATCCTCCAACCTGCATCTGTCGCTGAAAGGCTTTCTGGTTTCGTTCCCCGTTTGGGTGGGAACGACGATGGTTTCGTGCCTTTTTTCAATCCTGCCCGTGCTGGCGTACCTGCTGCTCCTGCCTCGGAAGTGGCACGGCGGACGGTGGGACAGGCGGGTTTCCATCCTCTTTTTCTTTCTGTTCACGGCGGGGCACTTGTTTGAGGAAGTCGCGGAACTGCTGTTCTGGGACGAATTCACTTCCCGCTTCAATTTCGTGGCCGTGGATTATCTTGTCTACACGAATGAAGTGATCGGAAATATCAGCCAGTCCTACCCTGTGGCCCTGTTTTTGGGCGGGATTACTGTGGCGGCGGGAGTCATTACGCTGCTGGCCCGGCGTTGGCTTTCCACGGTCCGCACCGTGCCGCGGCTTCTCATGCGTTTTGCCGGCGCGGCGCTGCTCGTCTTGTGCGCGTGCTCGCTCAATATGGTCAACTTCATGGATATATCCGAAGATACCGGCGATCGGTATCTCACCGAGCTGTCCAAGGATGGGCTGTACAGCCTGTTCCACGCGTTTTTTTCCAACGAACTTTCCTACAACGATTTTTATCTGACGCGCCCTGATGCGGATACCGTGGCGACGCTGGCCCCCTTGATGGCCTCGGATGCCCGCCGGGTGGGCGATCCCGCGTCGCTGGCCTATGAGGTGGCGCCGCATGAAAAGGAAATCCGGGCGAATGTGGTCATTGTGCTCATGGAGAGCATGGGATCGGAATTTTTCAGCGAATTCCGCGACGATGGGCAAAAGCTGACTCCGGAATTGGAAAAGCTGGCTTCCGAGTCGCTCTATTTCAGCCATGTCTATTCGACGGGCACCCGCACCGTCCGGGGCATCGAAGCGCTCACGCTGGCGCGTCCGCCGCTGCCGGGTATGCCCATCGTGCGGTTGCAGGGCAACGACAACCTGCGCGGCATCTGGAGCGTATTCCGCGAGCGCGGGTATGACACCAAATGGATTTACGGCGGCTACGGCTATTTCGACAACATGAACGCCTATTTCTCCGGGAACGGGTTCACCGTGGTGGACCGTACGGTGATGCAGCCGGAAGAGATCACGTTCTCGAATATCTGGGGCGTGTGTGACGAGAACCTCTTTGCCCGCGCGATCAAGGAGGCGGACGCTTCCCATGCGGCGGGCAAGCCGTTCTTCAACTTCGTGCTGACGACTTCGAATCACCGCCCATACACCTATCCCGACGGAAGGATTTCGATTCCATCCAAGTCCGGGCGCAACGGCGGGGTCATGTACGCGGATTATTCCATCGGCAAATTCATGGAAGAGGCCCGCAAGCATCCGTGGTTTGACGATACCGTGTTCGTTTTTGTGGCGGATCACGGGGCGAGCAGTTCCGGGCGCGAGGAGATCAAGCAGGGGAACCATCACATTCCGCTTATCATTTATGCGCCGAAGTTCATCAAACCGGAGCGCCACGATCAGCCGATCAGCCAGATCGACGCCGTGCCGACGCTGCTCTCCCTGCTTCATTTCAAGTATACGGGCGAGTTCTACGGCACGAATGCGCTCGATCCGAACTATGTATCTCGTCTGTTCCTGAGCAATTATCAGAAATTGGCCTATGTCAAAGGCAACGAGATGGTGATCATGCGGCCTGTTCGCGGGGTGCACTTCTACCGTGACGGCCAGCAGATCGGTTCCGCCGAGGCCGCAAAGCCGCAGGACAGGGTAAAGGCCCCCGATGCCTCGCTCCAGCAGGTGCTTGATGAGGGCATCAGCTATTATCAGCACTCCGCCCGCTGGCGGGAATTTTTGAAGGAGTAATGAGAGAGGAGGGGGGAGGAGTGGAGAGGTGAGGGAGATTGGGGAGGGGGAAGGGCCCCTTTTGAAAAAGGGGCCCTTCCCCCTCCCCAAACC
>ENA-ORTI01003670-ORTI01003670.1-human-gut-metagenome-genome-assembly--contig:-NODE-3670-length-11587-cov-3.926639_pt1 | contig 11587 bp, 9 predicted proteins | sample MGYA00242071_ERZ509191 | MGnify/ENA primary metagenome ERZ509191 (study PRJEB26280, sample SAMEA2338832) | human gut metagenome | biome: human gut; feature: human-associated habitat; material: faeces...
ACGAAAAATGGAAAAGAAGAAAATCGTCATCACCTTGTCGCGGGTGTTCCCGACGGAACTCAAATCGTTAAAACCCTATCGGAAATGATGTCCCAGCCTACTTACATAGCCTCGTGTTCGTTTGGCAAGGATAGTATCGCAACAATTCTCCTTGCCCTCGAACATGACGAACCACTCGACCGGGTGGTATTCTCGGAAGTGATGTTCGACCACGCACGCGGTATCAGCGGAGAGATTCCAGAACATATCGGGTGGATATACGACACAGCTATCCCGAAGCTACACAATATAGGCGTTCACGTTGACGTGGTACGAGCCGAACGGGACTACTGCTATTTTTTCGCAAATGCCGTCGGGGGGGGCACCACGCGGGGAAGATTTACGGGTTCCCGCTCGGCGGCAAATGCTTCATCAATCGGGATTGCAAAGTCGCGCCCATACGAAAATACCTCGCCGAAATTGCTGGCGGTCCCCTGCGTGCCAAAACGAATATCGTGCAGTACATCGGTATCGCCTCAGACGAACCGCGACGACTTGCCAAACTCACGGAGAACCGAATGTCGCTCTTGGCGAAATACGGCTACACCGAGCAGATGGCGAAACAACTTTGCGCCACTCACGGGCTACTGTCGCCGATCTACACGACCGGGACGCGCGGCGGATGCTGGTTCTGCCCGAACTGCAAAATACAGCATTTCGTCAATCTGCGACGCAACCATCCCGAACTATGGGCGGAGTTAGTCGAGTTGAGCCATACGCCGAACTTGTGCAGCTACGGATTCAAATACGGCCTTACCGTGCAGGAGGTCGAAAAACGGATGGACGCGCACGAACAACAATTAACCCTATTTTGATTATGACACGACACGTTGAATCGCACATGCAACGAATGTGCGTCCATTGGTTCCGGCTCCAATACCCCACCGTCGGCAAACTCCTCTTCGCCGTCCCGAATGGCGGGGCGCGGCTTCGCTCCGAGGCGGCGATCATGCGATCTATCCTGATTGCCGCGCTGGATTCGTGCATTCCATGTCGGAGGCCATGCGGCACGGCATGATATATGATGCTTAGTGATGACCTCGCGATTCGCGACTCCATCATAACGCAACATAACTGCCTAACCCTCTCCCGAAACGGAGATTCATTTCGGCTATAATATCGTTATCGGAATACCGATAACGAATGATAGTAAAAAGGGACCCGTTGGAGTCCCTTTCGCTATCGATACATGTGATTGTATAGCCAATACTGTCCATCCCAAAGGAACATTGCGGCGTCACCCAAACCTTCTCCAACACTTGTTTCCAATGAGGTAGAACTTCTTAATATTTGTGCCCCATTTCCGTTCACCTTAACATTGGCCGAATTATTGCGGCGCACGATAACAAAATTGCCCTCGGCTCCTCCCGGCACGACCGCTGGTAATGTTATCGTTATTTCCGATGTATTATAACAAGACACATACATCACGCTATGATCTATAGTCGTAGAGTCGCTAACCCTTAGCGTTTTATAGGCTAAACCTGAGACGTACCCATTTTCGATGCGTATTGCCTCGTTTTGCTGACCTCCTCGTACATCTATAAGAAGCCCGATGTTATATCCAAATAAGTTATCATCCCTCCAACTCTCAAAGCGAGCCATGCAGGTTGCACCCGTCGTTGCGGGGAACACGTTGGTTCCCATGAAAACGTTTACATCTACAATAGGATTAGATGACTTTTCGGAAAACTTGATAAACGAATCATACAACGACATCCCATTATTGGGATCAGGGTCATTGGGACCGGATATGCTTCCTATACGCCCATCTCCGATTTGGAATCCGCCTATCGAGCCGCTTTCGGCTACTATTTCGCCTTTGATCTCAGCTTCACTGGATATTAGCTTCCCACCCTCCAGAATCTTCGTCGGCGCATCGTACCGCTCGGAGAACGGCTTTCCGGCCCAGAACCGAATCTGGCCTTCACTGGCCGCCACACCGGAGGGCACGTCGGCATCTTCTGCCGTCATGCCGACCAGTACGCTCTCGACCTTGGTCTCGGACCCTACCCCGATGTACCCCTGAGCGATGAAGCTACCCTGAAAGTATGCCTCCTCTGCCGCGGCCCGGATTACGTCTCCAACGAAGGAGAGCTCGTTCTTGCCGTCGGCGAGAGACTCGTACTTGAGGTACTTGGTGCGCTCTCGGTTGCCGACGTAGAGGTTGCCGAAGACCTCGGCCCACGTCTTGCCTTCGATCCGGCCGAGGTTGATGCTGTCCTTGGCTGTAAGGTTGTAGCCAGTGATGTCATCGAGCCATGTCATCAGAGCACCGCCTTCTCGGGAAACATCTATGACTATGGCCGACTGCCGCGAGGTGTCGGTCGGATTACCGAGTTGAACCACGTTGTCTCCGACATGCGGTTCGTTGCTATTGGTGGCCGCATCGGTCTTGGAAAGGTCGATATAGTTGATACCTATACCGACAACCTTGCGCCAGTAGAAGACGTTCTCCAGCGTCGATTCGTCGATGTCACCGATCATCTGAGAGTAGGCTTGGTCGCCGACCGCAAACTCGTTCGTCTGTTTACCGTCGGTCTGTTCCAGATAGCATCGCCATGCCTCTCCGATGTCCTCAACTTCCGAAATAGTTCCGGAGGCACTGGTCAACACCTGCTTGCCGCCTATCGCTGTTATCTGATTGATAACGATTTCGTTCACGTTCATCTTGCGACGAACGAAGAGGTGATCTACCTCGAATACAGAGCTACCGTCCGGGTTCTTGTACATCCCCCACCCAGAGCCCCCGAAGCCTCCTTGCCGGAAGTTGTCGCTCATGGTCGTGTCGGCGAATGTAACCTCGGCCGTAAAGTGCGTCGGAGAGTACGAGCGGGCCGCAATTCCATCCTTGCGCAGAAACAGCGTTTCGAACGTTTTGGCGGCCTCAGCAACGATTTGGGAGGATGACATGATGTTGGAGCTAAGGCGCCGAATTTCGCCTTGTATGGCCGACGTAGAGGTCTTACTCGCTACCATCTCCTCCGACACCGTGATAGTCCATTCGGGGAGGAGTTTGCCCTCCTTATAGGCAATGGTCAGGTTATTGATATACAGCACCAGATCGGTCTCGCCGATAAGTTGGTTGTTGTGTAATCGTATCTTCGTTCCCGGCCGGAGTTTCTCGCGCTCTTCAAAACTTTCGCAGAATATCGCGCTCGGCTTGGCGGAGAAGGTTGGATTCTCGTCATCGACGCGATCCAGTTCCACTTCGAGGTAGTCCTGCAACTTATCCTCGGCCCACAACACATACTGATGGGGCATTTCGATGTTGATAAGGAAGAAGTGGTCTCCCGGCTTAGCGTTCTGCTTTGTGTTGGGGAGCATGAGGCCGGAGGCGCGAAGCTCGGCGTCCGATTTGATAAGCGACAGCCGATACTTGGATTTAACCGTAATAGTATTCCCCTCCTCGTCCACCGTTTCGATCTGCTTGGAGTCGTCCTCCCAGATACACCAGTAGTCGCCAGTTTCAGGGTCTTTGGCCTCTGGGTTGCCGAGCGTCGGGTCTTTGGCGATAACAAATTCGTAGTCCTCTCCGGCCAGCAACCCATCGGAGAACATGACTGTAGCCTCGCGCTGACCGATCTTCGGCCACCACACGTCTACGATAGAGCCAGTCTCGCCCCAAATATCCTTAATCCAGATGTCGAATACTTGACGGTATGGGCCAATTCCCTCAGCCGGAGCTACACTGAACCTCCCGGTGGTAACAGCCATGTAATAGTGCTGATTGCTTCCGGGATTCTTGGTGCATTTAAACGATACGGCAGTTCGAACGTGGTATTTACCCATAGGCAACTGTACTTCGAACTTGCTTTTGCCTTCATTCTGCACTTCTCCTCTTGCGTCAGTATACTCCATGTCAGTCAGCGCATTCAGCGCTTTTGTGAATACAACCTGACCGGATTCAGAGAGGACGTACACATTGAGTTCGGCATAGTCCAAGTGATCGCTGTCGAACCATTTGGTATATCGTTCGACACCTCGGGGTATAGTGCTCGTCTCTTTTCCGTATATGCTGAATGTAAGGGTAGGAAGCGTTGCCTTAACTTCCATCTCTTCACTGGTTACGGACTGGGTGAATAGCTTGTCATACACTACTGGGCCCCGCCGCGTGTCCATTCCCGGAAAATCAACTTTTATTTCCGTAGATTTATAGGCAAATTCGCCTTCTTCTTCGGCTTCCGCGTAGTTATCATTCGTCACCTCCTCGACCGCAATCACCTCGTCGGCCCGGCCAAGTGTGCCAAGCCATACATTCTGGATCGAAGGGTAAATCTCCTCGTTGTCTTCGAGCACCCCGACCCGAACGCCCCACTTCTCCTGCATCGGAGAGTCGGCATAGTCGGACGGGTACATCTGTCGCCCGGCCTTCATGTCGGAGTAGCCGAGCATGTAGTACGGGTTATTGCCTTCGGCCGGGTCTTTTCCGGCCGTCGCATCGTTCCAGCCCCGAACGTAGTCGCGGTACGACTTCGGCATGAGGTTGGAGTAGTAGGAGAGCTCGGTGATCGCGTTTGCATCGGGGTCTCCGACGAATGCCCCAGCCGCGCCCTTGAAGTAGCGGTAGGGGAGGTTGCGTGTCGATCCGCGGCCGATCAGCCGGGTGTAGATGTCCGTCTGGTCATTCACGCGCTGGATCGAAACCAGTCCGGTTCCGTCTGCGTTCGCCTCGTCCATCGGCACGTCGCCGTAATCGAAGATGTGCTCGATCTCGGGCGACGGGAAGCCGACCTTAATGCTGATCTGGCCGTTGTCTTCTTCGATACTCCATCGGACGCTGTATAGCTCGTATAGCTGGGTCAGCACATCCCAGATCGTCGTCTTGTCAACGCTCACGGTAGCCCGGAACGGATTTATCTCCATATCCGGGTTCAGAACCACCTTCCAACGCGCTCCGTAGTAGTAGGTGAGATTGTCGTTCAGTCGCCCGACAAACTCCGTCAGATCGGCTAAAAATGCGAATTTCGTGCCGATGGTCTGGAGTGTACCGTCGGTGAGCTTGATTATGTTCGAGAACGGGTAGAACTTGAGGTCCTCCCGCTCCGAAACGAAGGTGAGCGTGTACTTGTAACGAAGCGACTTGAGGTCCTTGATACCCGGAGGCGCATAGCTTTTGAGGTGATATGTCTCGCCGTTGTATTGTACGGTCCAGTTCAGATTGAATCCCGGCTCCTCCTCGGGGCCGAAGTAGACATCCATCGTGATGACCGACTCCCCCATGTCAACTTCGTTGACAGTGAAGTTGGTTATCTCGATCTCATTCGCCAAAAGATTAAAGGTGATGGCCTTGTTGTTGTAGAGCATCACCTTGTTATCGTAGACGAGCAGGGCGGGTACCAGCGACTTGATTACCATGCTATATGATTATTTTAGGGTTTCCTATCGCCGCCAGATCATACCCGCCGACCGAAGCATCCAGCGGCGGGAGGATGCCATTCGCTTCGGGAAGCTGGGGCGCCGAGTCGAGCCACTTGACGACAGAACCTTCGGCGGTAGGTATTAGGTTCTGCGGCAGGTACTCCGCGAGGAGGCCGACAGAGGTGATGCTGTTGACGGTAATAGTTAAATGTCTATTTGGATCACCGCGACTACCACCGTAAATTGGGAAATTATTTACATATCGTTCGTTATAAACTACAATATCAAACGTGCCATTTTGGGCAGGGATAGGATATGATATACCTGTGAAAATACGCGGATATCCGGATTGATAGTCTGAAACAGTCACATTGATTTTATAATATTTTCCGATGGTTATAGGATTCCCGGTTATATTATAGTAATAAGGCGAATCAGATCCGTCCCATGTAAAAGAATTACTACCAATTAGATTTACCGATAATAGCTCCCGCATCGCCTTCGGCACGACATACCCCATCGGGTCGCCGTTGTTGTAGAGGGCCACTACTTCTTCCGCGGAAAGGGCGTAGTTGAAATGACGGCAGAAATGGACCGGGCTTTTAGTAATATGTAACGTATCTCCAATGCGGAATAACGCGCTCAACGTGTATGCTGTTGGTTGCATAGCACCTACCTCGATGCCATTGATATAACACATCGCGGTTGCTCCATCATAGGATATGACGACATGGATATTGTCACCTATTGTCACCCGACTCACTTGTAGCGACTTATTTCCGCAGTGGAACATTATCGCATCCATTGGCGTGACGGCGATAGCCATCATCGAGGTTGAGAATTGTGCCGGTCGTTGAGTGCCATCAGATTGGCGGAGATTAAAGAAGCACTCCATACTCCGCGGACCGTCGAACAATAGCCCGGCATCCGTCGATTCAAGATACCCTTTCGATGCGTCCACTCCCTTCGCCATGCGACGCAACATTTCCTCCTTTGGTTCAGGAAGGATAACGCCGTCGAAATAGTTATTTTTACCGTACTGAGCCATCGTCTTTATAATTAAAATTACACTTGTTGGGTTCGGCTACATAGAGCGTCAATTCGAAGATGAACGCGCCCTGCATGACCTGCACGATGGTCTCGGAGCCCGGCATCTTGGTCGGGTAGCCCACGATCTTCACGCCCTTGTAAAGGTTATAGATTGTGACCGGAAGAGCCTTCTTTACGTCGCCGTTATTGGTGGGCTCGAAAAAGGAGTTCCATAGCGAGCGGATAGCGCTGTTCATCGTTTCGAGTTCGCCGAAGTAGAGCAGTTTTACGGTGTACTCGAAAGCCTTGTCTACCGTGTATGGGTAAATCTTCACACCGTCTCGCTCCGGATAGTCCTCCTCTTCGTAGGAGCGTTTCTCGGGCGCAAGAATATCAGGGGATTCCATCAGGTGAAATCCCATCGTCTGCATATCTCGAACCTCTCCGTCAGCTACTTGGTAGCGGAGGCGGCAATCCCTTGTGGCTTCCATTTCTTGCGCTTGATTCGTATGTTGCCTTTGAATACCGGGACGCGGTGTCCCCACTGGTAAACGGTTACGGGCTTTACGGACTTGTTGTTGATCCTCACCGGGGAGTCGTCGAAGATGTCGAGGATCAGTATTGCGTTCGGTGCTACCTCGAATTTAAGGTTGCTCCCGTATGCAACATAGGCATGCACCACGGCCCACTCCTTAACCCGAACCGTCCCTTCGCAAAGCCAAAAAACATCGACTCCTTGAACGGCTTCGGTATCTACCGTCTGCTGGACGAAGATACCAGCCGCATTCAAGTCTTTCTTATCCCAGCACGCGCGAATCAACTCAACCGAAGGAAACCCGGAAAAAGTGCACTCCTGAATCATAGTTTTGAAGTGATCGAAGAGCGCAGGGGTATCTTCCGTGAGCATCTGCTTGAAATGATCCTCACATATCCCGGCCGCATGAGCCTCCCGCGTCAGTGCTTTGATGATGTCCATAACCGCTCCAAATATACGCAAAAAAAAAGCGTAAACCAAATCACGGGTAGCTCGGGTGAAATCTTCCCCGGCTGGAAACTGATTGTAAGTTCGTGGAGTTGTGCCGTAGGACCATCCGGAGTGGGTGGGGTTATTAAATTCAATCAGGAAATACCCATCACCTCGAAAATACTTATCGAAGCAACTATCCAGTCCTCTCCCGCTACAACGGCTACTATTAAGTTCCCGGTGCCTCTTACTATCGCGGGCATCAATGGAACCGGACAAGGAATATTGTTTGAGATTTGCTCGAAGTATCTGGGCATTAACAGCACTCCGGGCAGTATCAAACTTATCTGTTCGTCGGTTATCACCGGAGCCAACGGGATGCAAGGCATGAACGTTGTTGTACAATCGAACAACTTATCAGACGCTTCGGATATTATCCAAATAAAAGGGATATATTTCAAAGCATAATAATAGTAAAGCCCCTCTAATGAGGGGCTTTCATTTACAGCGCCTTGGATAGCCTATATATGCCTACGACATGGAATGCTTCTATGATAGTATCCACTTCTCCGGTAGCCTCCATCGAAAGTATCGTTCCCGACGCCGACAGCATTAAGTTGAAGCCGGATATGCGGGATACACCTCCGGTGGCCGACGAGTAATCGAATGCCTCCACTGTAACATCGTATGTGCCAGATGTGGCGGTCCAAATGATACTGCGACCTGCTTTGGGGCCTACCATAGTGTGATCGCTGGATATAAAATCGTATACAATCATCAGCAAGTCGCCGTCGTGCACTTCACCACCCAAGTTGAATGTTTCCGGCGCGGCGTTAGCCAAGGCTATGTCGCCTACGAATAGTTGTTCTGTTCCACCCGAGCCGCCGCCTAATTCTGTCCATGTAGTAGTAGTTCCGTTCGTCGAGCCAGAGAAAGTACGGCTACCATCAGCCGTTTGGAGTAGATAGGTGTACGAATTTGTCAAAGTGTTCTTGATACAATGCCCGTAAAAGGCCGTACCAGTAACGCCCGAAGGTAGTCCAGTGGCGTTGGCTAAAGCATATACGATCAAGCCTTGACCTGCGCTCAAGTTTCGTATGACTGCTTTCGTTGGGGCTACGAAGTTAGTCACCATCACTTTTTTCGCCGCTTGACCTACCATGGCGATGCTTACTCCCGTCATATCCACGGCCCCGGTTGTTGCGTCAACAGCGATGCGTTGCAGTGTACCGCCTAACGTTGCGCCAGTATCTACCAAAGGACAGACGAAGACATATTGATCAATTTTATCGTTGTCTTGAGATCGGATAAAGTCTAACTGACCGTAGTTTGCCTGATCGGGGGTACTGAATACCATACGGAATATATCGGCAACCTTGACTGATTTCAAATCGTTGGTCGGTACGTTGTTAGCCCCCTCTCTGAGTGTGTATTCGTACACCGAGGCTTCGATTCCCGTGGGAGTGCCAAGAATACTCCAGTTAGTAGCGTAAATGCTCGCAGACTGGTAAGTATACAGATACGAACGTTTATAAGTATTGATTGAAGTAGAGGTACCAACGTATTTAATCGACAAAGCAGAAATTTTTACAGCATAGCCTACCAAAGCCGAGCCAGGTCCGTTAGCGGCGTCAACGGCGCTCGTAAATGTGAACATCTCGCCAACGGCAATATCACCCATCGCGCCATTGCTGAAAGTGTTACTCTTAAAATCAGTAACCGTCAGATATTTCATGGCGCTGCCGCCGCTTCCGGCCCACTCCATCGTTACACCCAGACCACCCCAGTCGCCAGAAGCGGTCGAGTGCAATTTCGTGATGATTGCTTCGTCTGTCAGAGTTTGGAGTGTAGGCCACGCCATAGCGACACTGGACGAAGGAATGACGCGGATGTAGTCGTTGGTCAGGTGGAAAATCTGAAGACCGTTCGTACCCTGCGTTTCGGCATTCGCTCCCTGAACGATATTAACGATGAAGGCCAACTCCGGTTTTCCGGATGCTCCCGTGGCGGGATTGCCGGACACGATACGCAGGCGGCCCACGTTTGCGGCGGCAGTCAGCATCTTGAGCATACCGAGGATTGTGGTCTTGTTATCGACGAATTTGAGGCTGGAGTTCGTGGGAAGATCGCCCATATTCGGGTTCTGCGCGGCGGCGGCGAAGGGAGTCTTTGTTCCGCCAGTTTTGACCGCGGCGATCCAGTTAGCATCCGTCACGGAATCCGGGCTTGCCTGCGTCCACTGCGAGCGGGTGTAGATAGCCGCTTCGTTCACATTGATGACGAATCCGCTGGCCGAGGTCCCGTTCCACGAAACCATCCCGGTCTGATCGGCGCCGTCGCTAACGATCTTGACCTTACCGGAGCCCACCATCGCGTACAACGACTGAATGGCCGCCAGCAACGTGGTGTTGGCGGTGATCGCGGGTTTTCCGGCCGTAAGTGCGGTGAACCCCTTGAGGATTACATCCTTGGGATCAAGGTTGGAAACCGCGTCTTTCGCGGCCTGCGTTGCCTCGGCAATAAAGAGGCTGGCGGCGACACGATACGGCTCACCCGTATCTCCGGTGTCGCAAAGGACGTGCATCCCTTCGAGAGTCTCGGAGATGGGAACGTTCAAAATGTTTTCTTCTCTTGCGGCCATATTGTTTAAACGTTTGTTTGCTCTGCGGGCATGAGCGGTTTGTACTCTGGGAGGATGTCTTGGATCAGCATAGCCTTGCGCTCCATTTCTCCCTTGATATTGGCGAGAATAGCAGGATCGGTCACGGGATCGAAGAACTCCGCGTACAGCGTTCCAATCCAGTCTCCGTCGGCATCGGTGAGGCGACGGAAGAAGAGACTTTTAACTCCCCGACGGTGCGCTTCGGCATATAACTTTTTATCCTTGATATTCTCGATGTCTGTGTATATCATCCGGTCCTCGGCACCGAGCCGGGAAACGAAGTTGCTCCACTCGGCCATGCGCTTGAACTGAAACTCACTCTTACATGACTGTATGCCGCTGTCGGGCTCTACGATCTCGAACGAACATGAGAAGTATTGCTTATGACTCAACGGGTGCGGCTGTAAAATTCCGACCCGTTGTGCGCTCATTCGGAACATGCTCTTCCATAGATAACCGTAGATGCTGGAATACACGGTGCTCAGACGAGCCTTCATGTAACCCTGCCTCTCGTCGGTTTCACGCCGAAGGCGTTCCAGTTCGATGTCATAGCGCTTCTCGGCGCGTTTCACTTTGGAGTTCACGATAGGAAGGATGATCCCCGAGAACCCAGCCAGCGCTGTAAGGAAGACAGCGATCCCCTCCCAATTAATCTCCATTGAATACTATTTTTGCCCCGTCGTAAATGGGGATTTTTCCGTTGTAAACGAGAACAATGCCGTTGTAACGATCCTGCGTCACCGTGAGCGATTCGTAGAAACCGTCCTCGTTGTAGAAGCGTACCTCTCCCGTCCTTTCTTGCTTGGTGAGGTTTTCAGACACGGAAATTCCAACGGACTGAGTACCGTCACCCCCACTGCTGGGGGTGACAGTAACCCAATCCGGCTTGGAATTTACGCTCCACGCTACACGACTTGTAAGCTGGATCGTTGCCATACGCTACGCGGCCTTCACGGTTCCGTCGGCGTTGAATGCCAGCGTGCTCGGGCTGAGCGACAGCGACGATTCAGCCGAATCCTGCGAAATAGCGATGGTCTTGGAAACGCCACCTTTCGTAGTGACCGTTACCGTTGCGGTACGAGCGTCAGCGCGGGGGTTGACATCGACGGTGATGTTGATTTCGCCGTTGCCATCACCCGACATCTTGTCGGAGTGAACCCACGTTACCTCACTGGGAATGGAGACGGTCCACGAGTCGTTGGCGGTTACTGTTACTCTTGCCATTGTTCAGACTGTTTTTGATTTGACCTTCTGCGGTAAAATGCAGGGCACTCGGACTTAGAGTTATCTCCTCCGGCTCAGGAGGAGTGGGCTCGACCTTCTTGACGGGCCAACTCCACATTCGCTGGAAGTAGAATGATCTATGTATTTGTGCCATAACAACTTACCTTATCGCTACAAATTTAATAAAAATACCCCCCCCCTCCAATGCTTCGGTATGGTAAAATTTATAAATAGTTGTAGCTCAATACTTTTATTTGCAAATATACGAAAAATACCCCCCCCCCCTCCCAAACTTTGGTGATTTTTTT
>ENA-ORTI01003675-ORTI01003675.1-human-gut-metagenome-genome-assembly--contig:-NODE-3675-length-11578-cov-3.160809_pt1 | contig 11578 bp, 6 predicted proteins | sample MGYA00242071_ERZ509191 | MGnify/ENA primary metagenome ERZ509191 (study PRJEB26280, sample SAMEA2338832) | human gut metagenome | biome: human gut; feature: human-associated habitat; material: faeces...
CTATAATCTTCATATGCCATTATATATTTTAGGGACATTTACTGAATATCCCTAAGGAAAGCCTTATCTGAACCTAGAAAGAATCAGATAAGGCTTTCGAATTTATTTTAGAGAGCTTTTCAGCTGGTCATTCGCCAACGGTTTCCCGCAAACGGTTGGTCAGCAATTCAGCCATTTCTTCCTGTCCACATTCGGTAGCCAATTGAATGGCTTCCTGAATGGTTTCTACTCCTTCGGAAGTAGTAAAGAATGCATCGAATACCTGGACAGCTTGTATCTGGTTAATACTGAAGATACGTGGTTCGGTGTAACCAGCGCAACGAGCTACGATGTGATCGGTGTCCATTTCATCACCTAGCATATCGCGGTACATGCCCGGATATGGCAATGCGAAATTAGGTTCGCTTGGTAAGAAACATGCGTAGTAAAGTGTCTTTTGAGAAATCCGTCCATTCTTATCGCGATAGGTGATTCGCATAGGCTGGCAACAGCAGATAGCCAACAGCAGCAATTCGGCTGCTTCGGCTGCTCCTTCCTGACAAGAGAAGTCGCAGGCAATTTCGTCGGTAGCGAAAAGGCTATCCAGTCCTTCAATACGGGCGATAGCATCATGTGGAATGTATTGGAGTTCTCCCTGAATAATTTCGTTGCCCTCTATTCCCCAGTCGAAAAGTCCGGCTTTTATTTGCAAATGACGTGCCTCAAACAGGAATTGGCAGCAGTCAGTTGAAGTGATGCGGATGTACGGCTGCTTGCGTGAGATGTTTATCAGTTCTTCCTGAAGGGCCCGTTTTTCACGCAATTCCTCAGATGGCTCTTTCCTGGGCTTTTCTTCTTCTTTTTCAGTTGTCGTTAGATTATGTGGAGATTCTGTATCTGAAACTGTTGCAGTTGTGGAATTTTTTTCTTCTGCAGAAGTTGCTTCAGGTTCTTCATCAGTCCATGGTGATACTTCTGAGCCTTTTTGAGGTATTGAAGACTCTTGGGGCGTTTCTGATATGGCTTTCTGTTGTTTCAGCGTTTCTTTTTCTGCTTCCAGGGTTTTCCGATAGGCTTCCAGTTCTTGTTTGGTGATTTCCAATTTTTCCCATTGATTTTCCAATGTTTCTTTGGAAGTAGCCAAGGTTTGTTTTTCTGCTTCTACTGTTTGTCTGAACGCATCCAGTTCTTGCTGTTGTTTTTCCCATACGGCTTTAGAAGCATTAAACTCTTCCTGTTTGGCATTTAGGCTTTCTTGTGAGGCAGAAAGTTCTTCTTTCTGTGAATCTACGGTTTCTTTTTCGGCAGCTAATTCTTGTTGGGCAGCCTTCAACTCCAATTGTTGTGTTTCGTATGTTTTTTGGGCAGCATCCAATTTTTTTTGTTGGGATTCCAAAGCCATTTTGGTTGTTTCTAGCTCCTTCAACTGCTCTTTCAGTTCTGCTTTCGAGGTTTCCAGTTCTTTCTGCTGTATATGAAGTGTTTCTTGCAGTGAGGTCCATTCCTCTTTTTTAGCCTCGGATGCGGCCTTGGCAGCTTTTAACTCTTCCTGAAAGCCCTGTAAAGCTTGTTTGGATTCCTGCAATTCTTTCAACGAAACTTCCAGCATTTGTTTGGATGTTTCTACTTCTTTTTTTGAAAGTTCCAAGCCTTCAGTCATAGCCTTTAAAGCAGTTTCTGAAGCTTCCAGGTTTTTTTGCAAAGTTTGTGCGGACATTTGAGCCGTTACTTTTTCTGCTTTTGCCGTTTCTGCTTCTTGACGTGCAACCGACGTTTCTGCTCGGGCTGTTTCGTAGGCCTGACGAATAGTAACTATTTCTGTTTTAATGGTTTGTAGCTCTTCTGTCAGGGCTTCTTTCTCCTTAAGGACAGTCTGCAATTTTTGTTGAGCACTAACTGATGCTTTTTCAGAAGTAGCCTGTAATGATTGGAGCTGCGTACGGAGATTTTCTAATTGAGTGTTTTGTTGAGATACAAATTGTTGAAGTTTCTTATTTTCTTCATCCAATGCCGTATTCTCTTGTATTTGAGCTGTCAGTTTCTGCTCAGTTTCTGTTTTCTGTTGGGCTAAATCAGCTAGTTCTTGTTCTAATTCTGTTTTCTGCCGGTTGACTTCGACTAACTTTTTATCTGATTCTTCTTTTTGGCTGGTCAGTTCATTCAGCTTTTGTTCAATTTCTGTTTTTTGTTGGGTGAGCTTGGTCAGTTCTTTATCTGACTTTTCCTTTTGGTTATTCAGTCCGGTCAGTCTTTGCCCAAGTTCATTTTGTTGTTGGGTGAGCTTAGCCAATTGTTTGTCTGTCTCTTCCTTTTGGATGGTCAGTGCAATCAGTTTTTGTTCTGTTTCTGTTTTCTGCTGTATGAGCGTAGCTATTTCTTTGACAGATTCTTCCTTTTGTTGGGTTAGTTCGGTCAGTTTCTGTTCAAGTTCAGCCTTTTGTTGAGTGAGTACAGTCAGGTGTTTGTCGGTTTCTTCCTTCAGCTGTGTCAAGTCATTCAGTCTTTGCAAGCTTTCTTCTTGCTGACGGGTAAGATTCGTTTCTTGTTCCTGCTGTCTGTTTTTTAATGATTCAAGTTCTTCTTGCAGCCGGACAAGTTGTTTTTGCCGGTCTTCCAGACTACTGACGGTCTGGTTCAACCGGCCGGAGAGTTGGTCTTTCTCTTCCTGCATCCGGCTGAGATCGGCCTGAAGCTGGTCAATGTCAATTCCGCTCCATTTTTTGAGGAGTTGCAGTGCAAGTTTGTTCATATGTTATCGATTAAATGAGTATTTTATGCATAATTATATGCAAATTACGGAAATTTTATTGAAAAATCCTACCTTTTGCGTAAGTTTGCACTCCAAAAGAAATTGGTCTTATGGAAGATTTTTTGATTAATGACATACATGTAACGAAAAGTAGAAGCGGTAATAGTCTTATTAACAGGAAAATGATTCTTCGTGTATTAGGTGTATTACTGGCTATTGAAGCAATATTGTTGCTTGTTTCCGGTTGTGTATCGGCAATTTATGACGAAGCAGATTATATTTATTTTGTCTATTGTGCTCTTTTGAATCTTGGAGTAGGGAGTGTATTGGTATGGTTAGGTCGTCATGCCGATAATACGGTAACTCGCCGGGACGGTTATTGTATTGTGGCCTTTACCTGGTTGTTGTTTACTGCTTTTGGAATGCTTCCTTTTTACATCAGTGGGGCTATCCCTTCTATTCCGAATGCTTTTTTTGAGACGATGTCTGGTTTTACAACTACAGGTGCTACCATTCTGGATGATATAGAAGCTTTGTCACATGGAATGCTTTTTTGGCGGAGTTTCACTCAGTGGATTGGTGGTTTAGGAATCATTTTCTTTACCATTGCTGTGTTACCGATTTTTGGAGTGGGTAATCAGGTGCTTTTCTCGGCAGAGGCAACAGGAGTAATACATGATAAAATTCATCCGAAAATTAGTGTGATGGCCAAATGGTTGTGGTTAATTTATCTGTTGATTACCGGTTCTTTGATTATTTTGTTGCTGATAGGTGGAATGGATCTTTTTGATGCGGTGTGTCATGCATTTGCAACAGCTGCAACCGGAGGATATTCTACGAAACAGGCTAGTATTGCTCATTGGAATTCAGCTTATATCGAATACGTTATCGCCATTTTTATGTTGCTGTCCAGTATTAACTTTTCTCTGTATTTCATGTGTTTGCGAGGGCAGGTGCGCCATTTGTTTAAAGATGATGAGACTAAGGCTTTTCTAACTTCAGTAATGGTGGTAACGTTATTAATAACGGTTTCATTGGTGTTGCATAATGGATATGGGTTGGAACGGGCATTTCGGTCTGCTTTTTTTCAGGTAGCTTCACTCCATACTTCTTGTGGTTTCGGGACCGATGATTATAACCTGTGGGCTCCATTTACCTGGGTATTGTTTCTATATACGATGGTTGCCGGAGGATGTACGGGTTCTACCAGTGGAGGTGTAAAGTTGATGCGTGTTGTAATTCTTTTGCGGAATGTAAAGAATGAGTTTAATCGTCTGATGCACCCGCGTGCCGTATTGCCGGTGAAAGTGAATGGTCAGGCTGTATCCCAAAATACACTAGCTACAGTAGCTACGTTTGTCATTCTTTACTTGATATGTGTTTTTGTGGGATGGACATTGCTGGTATTCATGGGATTGAATTTAGAAGATGCTTTGGGGATTGTACTCTCAAGTATGGGAAATACTGGACCTGGGCTCGAATCTTTCGGTCCGGCTTTTTCTTGGAATGCTTTACCAGATGCAGCTAAGTGGGTCTTGTCCTTCATGATGCTGATTGGTCGTTTGGAAGTATTCGGTATTTTGCTGATGTTTGCTCCAAGTTTTTGGGAAAAGCATTGATTATGGTTCTGTTTATCAATGTACAGGGGCTTGTTTTGAATTTCTGACCAGTTTCTATAAGAGGAAAATGAAACGGGGCTATTTCACATGTGAGTGAGATGGCCCCGTTCCTTTATTATGCCTTCAGACCGTTAGTGTGTAGATATTTGCGGGTCGTCAGGAACTGTTAGCTTTTTAATCAATAAAGCGTCGTGTAAGCTGTTCAAACTCATCAATACGGCGGTCGCGTAGGAACGGCCACCAGCGGCGTACGTTTTCGCTGCGATTCATGTCGATTTCCACAACAAGATTCTCTTCTTTCAAGTTACTGGCTTGTGCCAACAGCTCTCCTTGCGGACCAGCAACGAAGCTGTTTCCCCAAAATTGGATACCATTGGTTTGTCCGGACGGATCGGGTTCAAGTCCTACACGATTGACGGCAATGACCGGTAATCCGTTTGCTACGGCATGTCCACGCTGAACGGTAACCCATGCACCCAATTGACGCATTTTTTCTTCCTGCGTATCGGTACTTTCCCAACCAATGGCAGTAGGATAAATCAACAGTTCTGCTCCTTTTAAGGCCATGATGCGTGCTCCTTCTGGGTACCATTGATCCCAGCATACTTGTACTCCCAATTTACCAATGGAAGTTTCAATGGGTTCGAATCCCAGGTCACCGGGGGTAAAGTAGAACTTTTCGTAATAGGCAGGATCGTCAGGAATATGCATTTTGCGGTACTTCCCGGCCATACTACCATCTGTGTCGAAAACAACGGCTGTATTATGGTATAGACCGGCTGCCCGGCGTTCAAAGAGAGAGGTGACCAACACAATGTGGTAGGCAGCTGCCAGTTCACTGTAAAATCCAGTGGAAGGACCAGGAATCGGTTCGGCCAGGTCGAAAAGATTGGTGTCTTCGGTCTGACAGAAATACGGGGTGTTATGCAGTTCCTGAAGTACTACCAATTGAGCACCTGCCTGCGCTACTGTAGCGATGTTACGGTGCAGTTTTTCGAGGTTGAATTTGATATCGTTGGTGCAGGATTGCTGAACGATACCTACGCGAATGGTTCTTTTCATGTTTTGTATCTTGTTTTTGAGTGGTTGTCTTTGTTGATTTATTTTGTTTTAGATGGGAAAACTCCTTCAGGATATTGCATGGTGACGCAATGTAAGGAACCGTGCTGTTTGATGAGGGCACGGCAGTCTACTCCTATAATTTCGTGATTTGGAAAAGCAATGGACAGTACACGGGCAGCTTCTATATCCTTTTCAGGTTGATTATAGGTTGGATATAATATTGCTTCGTTCATGATGAGGAAGTTGGCGTAGGTAGCAGGTAAGCGTTCACCATCAGTATAAACTGGAGCTGCCATAGGTAACGGAAGCAGACGATAAGGAGTCCCTTCGAGTGTACGGAAGCTCTTTAACTGTTTTTCCATGCGATGCAGAGCTTCGTAATGCTCATCGGTGGAATCGGTACATTGTACATAAACAATGGTATGGTTCGGACAGAGTCGGGCAAGGGTATCTACATGACTGTCTGTGTCATCTCCAGCGAGGTAACCGTCTTCTAACCACAATATTTGCTGGAGGTTAAACCGTTCTTTTAGATAGACCTCAATTTCGGCTTTGGAAAGTGTATCGTTGCGATTGGGGGCCAACAAGCAAGGTGCAGTGGTAAGCAAGGTACCTTCTCCGTCGCTCTCAATAGATCCTCCTTCGAGCACAAAATTTCGGCAGTTGATGTAAGTACCGTTCAGTATACCACTTTTATACAAATGGGAGTTGATTAGATTATCCTTGCAAGCGGCAAATTTCATTCCCCAACCGTTGAAGCAGAAATCCAAAAGAAGGGGCTGTTTGTTTGTGTCAAGCAGAGTGATAAACCCGTGGTCGCGTGCCCATGTATCGTTAGTCGGGCAGGGAAAATAATGGATATTATGACGAAAGGGAGTATTTTCCAGTACATCTGGAAACTCCGGAGCTATCAGTAGCAATGGTTGGCGAGTAGCTATTTCAGTGGCCAGTTGTAGAAAGCAGGCTTCTACTTCTTCCAGCATATAGGCCCAGTCCGTATCAGCGTGGGGCCACGTCAATTGGATACAGCTTTGCGGATGCCATTCGGCCGGTAAAAAAAAGTCTTTTTTCATGTGTTATGATATGTTTTTATGTTTATTTCTTTTCAGAACTTGAGTTTCGTATTCTTCTGCGATGCAGAAACCAGTCAAGTAATTCTTTCCAGTCTGTGAAGTCTTTTTTGTAAATCAGACCGATACCTTGGGTAGTCAAGGTTGACTTAGTAAAATAGCGGTCATTAGTTTGATTATATCCACGTAAGCGGAACTCTCCGTTACGTGTCAACAGCCAGATAGCTTCGAAGTCACCGATGAAGTTGGTATTGGCCAATGTATTCTCCTTATAACCGAAATTACCGTTCAGAATCAGGCGGTTGTTCAGCAGTCGTCCTGACAGGAAGGCTTCTGCCTCTACGTTGTTCCAACCGTTCTGTCCGGTACTGAGGTTAGTACCGAAGTTCCAGTTCTGGCTGTCAATTACTTGTGAAAGCATATTGTTTAACTGACCTGAGAGAGTGCTGAATGCCAACGAACTGGTTGCCGATGACTGGGTGTTTCCTGCACCGTTATCATAGGGGTAAAACTTACCGATACCAAGCAAATAAATGATCTGGGTATTCATCTGGTCTTCTGTACTGGTCAGACTGCGTACCAGTTCCTGATCTTCTTCATTGACAGTAGGCAATTCCAGATTGAATGACAGATTGGGTGAGGTCATTGGACCGCTCAGGTTCATGATGCAGTTCACACGGATATTACCCCGGGATGTGGTGGCATCCTGAATCAAATCATTCAGAGAGGCAGAATTGACAGTATAAATGGCCTGTACATTTAGGTTGGCTGTTCTCGGGTCTCCGTTGAAAGTTACTGTACCTCCTGGACTTAGGATGAAATCCTTTCGGATAACATTCTGCATGCTTAACTTATAAATACCTTCAGATATGATATAGTTTCCAAAAATCTGAAATTCTCCTTTATTAAAAAAGCTGATACGCAGATTCCCGGTACCCGTTCCTGATATGTTGTCACCAGCTACCGGGTCCATAATAATTCTCATTTGTGCCTGTTCTGTCGGTTCAATCTGTAGGTTGATATGTATGTCCATCGGGGTATCGTCTTCCTCTTGAGCCGTTTTTGCTCTTGTATGGAAGAAATCAGGAACTTCTACTTCTTGCCTTCTTCGAGGTGTTTTATCGATAAAGGTAATGAACTGATTACTGGTAGCTTCAGCTGCGGCTCCCAGTACATAGGTGAAAGAAGTTCGGTTATCGGCCCGCACATCTCCTTCTACAACCAATGTATTGTCTCCTCCGCGCAAAGAGACGTTACCGGTGCTGTAAATGTGGCCATAAAATGGAAATTCAGGGCTGGCTTCATCTGTAGAATAGACCAGCATGTTTCGGGCATTGAACCGAAACCGGTAAGCCAGGTTCTTCAGTTTAGTATGGCTCAACTCACCGTTAACTGTTCCTGTATGTCCTTCAGAATCTTTTAGTTGTACATTCTTGAATTGGAAAGACCCTGGAGTAATATGTACGGAATCAGTTTTTGCCTCAAAATAGGTATTAAGGATATCTACCTTGAATCCCATGTTCGCCTTGACATCACCTTCAAGGTCGAGTCCTGAGAAAGGACCAAACAATCGTACATTTCCATAAGCTGCTCCATGTGTATCGCTGAAAATGCCTTTGATAAACGGTTGTAGGAAAGCAAGGTCAGTTCCGCCGGCTTCAATATTCAAATCCAGTCCTTTCAATTTTGGGGAAACGTAACCGTTTACTCGGGTGAACACTGTATCGTTCCAAATATCAGCATTCAGTCGGATACCTCCGATTTCCTTGTCCCAGACTCCTCCGATTTCTGCCTGTCCCAGTAAAGCATCGTTTAATGAAAAGTCTTTCGCTTCCAGATCCGCCAGTATGTCTGGTTCTGCCAGTACATGTTTCAGATGTACTTTTCCGCTGACCAATGCATAGAACTTGACAGCATGGAACTGAATGATATCCATGACATATTGCAGGTTAATATTCTGTAAATCTACCAGACAGGAGTCGGCTTCCGTTTTTCCTAATCGGCCGTTGATTTTCAAGAACTGATTACTATGCTCGAACAGAAAATTGTTTATCTCAACTGTGTCTTGTTCAATTCGGATAGTTGCGGGATGAACGTTCCATACGGTGTCATTAACAATGAACTGACTAGGCTGTAAATCAATCTGTGTACGTAACTTTCCATGTTTTTCCGGATGGTTAAACTGAGTGATGGCCCCAATTCTTCCGCTATAAGTCACTTGGGCATTGTTCCCCCAATAAAGATTTGTGTACAATCGGTCGTTCTTTACTAAAGTGTTCAATGCTAAGTTAATCATTGCTCCCTTGTTGGTCTGGAGCGTGGTGCGTATTAGTCCTTCCAGTTTGTCTCCGGAGTTTTTCAATAGCAGATTACCTGATTCATAATAGCCACCTTTGTAATAAAATTGCGGAAAGGCTCCTTTGACATCAAGCGTCTGATCTTTATCATCGAAATATCCATTCAATGTAACCGGCATGTCTAATTGCAGGGGAATATCTAAAACCTTTTGCAAAAACTCACTGTTATTCAAGTTGAGATTAAAGTGGAAATTGTTGGTTGATTCCGGTAGTTTTTTGTCAGTCGGGAAAAGGGAAGGCAAGTATCTGGTTAAGATACGTAGAATACTGGGCCAGATAGTTTGATAGGAATATCTGCCCTGTAAATCGCCGTTCAAGAAAGGTGAACGGATACTTAGTCTTTTTCCCTCTTCACTGATTTTATCGGCAGAAACACGGAAACTTTGTAGAAAGTAGCTCTTTTCTGTATCCGGATTATCCAATAAAAGACTGTCAATAGCTATGAACCCTTGCATATCATCAATGTTATGACCGGTAAAATCGGCATTGATATTGAGTGAAATGCCTGTATTCTCATATTTTTCAGTAAGATGCAGATCGTGAGGACGGAAATTGCGTACTGTAGCTTTCAGGTTGAAATCCGGTGATTTCTTTTCAGTCAGGAAACTGCCGTCGATGTGTATGGAACCGTTCTCATCATCCATATACAAACGTCCGTTGAATCCTCCTGGATTATATTCTCCATCCAACGAGATGTCCTTGTATGCATATTGTTTGTATTCCAATGTGGAGATGTGTCCTTTGATGTAGGAGGAAGCATGTCCATTTTGGTATTTTAGTCCATTCAGATTTAAATCGAAGGAGGTATTACCCAATATTTCTTCTTTTCCGAGAAGTTTTCCTAATTGTAGACTGTCGCTAGCCACATGACCAGAAAAATTTCGTATCTGTGTCTGGGGATTCTTGTGCATGGTGACATTGGTGTGAATAGCTCCCACATCTGAACGGATTTCGCCATGCATTGTCAATTGAGAGGGTATTCCTGAAATTTTACCGTTAAATCGAATAAACTCGATATTCTTCAATACGGGAGGAATGTCTGTCTTTCCGGTGAAATTGCGTAAAATCCATCCAATACCTTCAGAACCGATTTCTGCTTTAGCTATTTCACTGTAGAAGTGTGGTTCTCGGGTAGGGTCACTACCGTCCATTTGTCCGTTGATATCAATGTCCAACCCTTCTCCCGGAGTCGTGATACGGAGTTTTGACAGTGAAATCTGTTTCCCTTTTCCGTAGAATGCCATACCTACCTGGAACGGACTTGTAACTTCATGAAATGCGGGAACAAACGCCTGTAGGTCAGATAAAGCGACATCAGCATGTAGGCGTCCACGGTATGTAAGAGTATCAGACAGGCTGGTCAATTGGGACATATCTGTGAATTGAGCTGCTAGGGTATCTATTTTTAAGGTAGAATTCGGCAGCTCAAGTGTAAATCTCATTGTACGTAAATAATGTCGGTTAGCCATGACCCCTACAGAAAGTTGTTTCAGGTGAAAGCCGCTATGCTCGGTAAAACTCATACGCCGTATATGGGCATTGAGAGAATCGGAAGTTAAGGCTTTCAGTGAAAGCATAGCTGAAAACTCATTGATATTTAAATGACTTGCATTGAATTTTCCTGGAGTGGTGGGGGCTGTCAGTACGTCGTATGCAATATGTCCCCTGCGAATCAATATAGAATTGATACGCAGGTCAATGTTTTTTTCTTTCTTTACTGTATCTTTCGATGCTAGTGCATCAATGATGAATTGAAAGTTAGGTTCGCTGGTGGGAGAGGTCTTCTGTAGTCTGGCTTCCAGTCCGAATAACTGTACACTGTTGACACGGACCTTTTGTTGGCTGAGTGCCGGAACATCAATTTTAGCCGAAAATCGGGGAATGTACAACAAGTCCGCTCCTGCTTGATCCTTTACTCGTAAATCGCTGATGATGATACGGTTCAGTAATCCTAAATCGATATTTCCGATAGAGACTTCTGTGTGAAATAATTGGGAGAGTTCGTTTGACGCAATAACAGAAAGCTTTCGCTGTACAAAGGGAATGTTCAGCGCCAGTATAATTCCGAAATAGAGTGTCAACAGCAAGATGGCTGTGAGTCGGATAGTATGTTTTATGCGAACGAAATGGCTCATAAGTTTTTAAACATACAAAAGTACAAATATCGGAGAAAGTTTCCGATAAATGGAGAGAGTTTTTAAGAATTTTATTTAGGTTATCTTATTATGAAGTATCTGAATGCATAGTGAATGAACAATGTATTGCGTTGAAAGAATGTATGTAAATATTATAAATATTCATTTTCAGCTTCCTAAGGGTAAATAAAAGATTAAAAAAGCTGAATTGTGAAAGAATAATTGTGATAAATTGAAAATATATTCAGAATTTTGCATGGGAATAGAAAAATAAAAACCAGGAAGACCGATGGCGTTTCGGTACTGGTAACAAAAGCAAATAAAAGTAATAAGTAATGATGCAAAACAAAAAAATTCCATCACTGTGGGTGTCTTTTCTTCCTATTTTAGTTTTAGTAGTTCTCTTATTCTTTACCATTTCCATTTTTGGATCTGATGCTTTGAGTGGAGGGAGTCAGATTTGTCTGCTTTTCACTACGGCTTTGTGTACGTTGGTCGGAATGGCAGGTTATCGGATACCTTGGAAAGATTTTGAATGTGCTATTGTCAATAACAGCTGAATTCAACTTGCAAATGCAACAGAATTCTGATTAATAATTTGTTTAAA
>ENA-ORTI01003681-ORTI01003681.1-human-gut-metagenome-genome-assembly--contig:-NODE-3681-length-11564-cov-3.197584_pt1 | contig 11564 bp, 9 predicted proteins | sample MGYA00242071_ERZ509191 | MGnify/ENA primary metagenome ERZ509191 (study PRJEB26280, sample SAMEA2338832) | human gut metagenome | biome: human gut; feature: human-associated habitat; material: faeces...
TGGAACGTTATAGCAGGATGTATTATGACATGTCCATTAATATAGAAGGCATTGACGCCATTCATCACTTGTTGGAAAGAATGGAGGAGATGAAACGCGAAATGGACTCACTCCGTAAGCAGCTTACGCTATACCGCAAACGGGAAATAGAAGATACTGACCGGTAGAAAAATAGAGCCTCTGTTTGTACTAAACAGAGGCTTCATTTATAGTAAACAGAGGCTCTGATTCACTCAATCAGAGCCTCTGTTTTAATAAGACTGTTCCGGGAGAATATGACTATCGGAGATATGTACAGATTTCTTCCAGATAGTGCGCATCAATATCATCGAAACTATCCAATGAATCACTGTCAATATCCAGCACTCCGATCACGTTCCCTTCTTTCATCATCGGTACAACTATTTCCGATTTGGAATCGGAACTGCATGCAATGTGGCCGGGAAATTGTTCTACATCAGGAACAATCAGCGTATGTGCTTCTTTCCAGGCCGTGCCGCAAACTCCTCTGCCAAAACGGATACGAGTGCAGGCGATAGGCCCTTGAAACGGACCTAGCACAAGCTCATCGCCTTTCACCAGATAAAAGCCTACCCAGAAGAAATTGAAAGTCTGCTTTAATGCGGCGGAAAGATTCGCAAGATTGGCTATGAAATCCGTTTCCGTACTTATTAATGCGTATAACTGCGGGAGTAGTTCACGATACTTTTCCTCCTTGCTTCCCGCGTTGATTGATAAATTTTCTGCCATATCGGTTGTTACTTGATTTGATTTAATATACTTGGATCTTTTATCTTGTCGTCTTCTGCAAAGAAGATAATCTTCGTCAGTATTTCAGCCGTTTTCGGGTCCTCATCCACAAATGGCAGGAACAAGCGTCCGCGGTTTTGTGAATGTACCGGGAGAACGGCAATCTGTGCGCCTCCTTCCTGATGAATCACACCGCTTCCCAAGTGAATGTTGTACTTGCCCAGCTTGCCCTCGATACGGACAAAGTTGCCTTCCACCTTCACATTGCGAAGGTGCGCAAAATAGATGCGGTCGCCCACTGCGCGGATCATGGCGGGCAGGTCGTTATCCTTACTCGCGCCGAGCGAGCCGGTGCAGAAGGTTAGGCCGTTATACGGGCTGTCGACGAGCTTTAAAAAGCGGCGCAGCGCATTGAGGTCCGTGATGATACGCGGCAGGCCGAAAATGCCCCACGGCGGATCGTCCGGGTGGATGGCCATTTTTACGTCGCATGCCTCGCAGACAGGAATAATTTCCTCCAAAAAGTGCTGGAGATTGCGCCACAGGTCCTCATCCGTCACGCCCTTGTATTTTTGGAATAGGTCCTTGATCTCGCCCATACGCTCCGTTTCCCAGCCGGGCATGGCGTAACCGTTGGAGTTTTCATCGATCTCGCGGAACATATCCTCCGGGCTTTTTCCTTCAATCTGCGCCCCATCGTAGGAGAGGCAGGTGGCGCCATCCCCCATCCGCATAGCGAGATCAGTGCGCGTCCAATCAAAGATGGGCATGAAGTTATAGCAGATCACCTTCACCCCGGCCTTTGCAAGGTTGCGGATAGAGGTTTTATAATTCTCAATATATCGCTCAGCGGAGGGCGCGCCCAATTTGATATCCTCATGGACGTTTACGCTCTCAATGCATTCCATCGTGAGCCCTGCGGCCTCAATTTCCGCCTTCATTTTCAGAATGCGGTCGAGCGGCCACGCCTCGCCTGCGGGCAGATCATGCAGGGCGGGCACTACGCCCGTCACGCCCGGCACCTGACGAATCTGCTCTAGGGTGACGGTATCTTTTTCAGCGCCGAACCAGCGCATAGTCATTTGCATCAGAATCGTCATTCCTTTCTGTACAAGAGTGGGTATGCAAAATTCATCTGTTTTAGTTTGCTTGGATATCAATGGTTTCATTCAGTTGGATGGCTTCGTAATCGATCCCATTCTGCATATATAGGGAGAAAAGCAGTTCGCTTGCCCGACCGCCCTCCTGTGCGCCGATGGGAAAGGCTTCGCCGCCCGGCAGGAGGGAGCGATAAAACGCGTCGATCAGCCGCGCGTGGCCGGAGCCCCAGTAGGGTTTGCCGGGCATACGCTCCTCTTCGCCGCACAGCAGCGTAAAGCGATTCCCCTCAAGCCGATAAAGATTCGACCCTTCGAGGCGGAGCGTTTCCTGCTCACAGACAAGCTCCAACAGCACGGGCGCATTTTGGCGGTAGGCGGTCGTTGCGTAAAATATGCCGGCAGCTCCACTTGCATATTGCAGCAGGACGCAGGCGGTATCCTCTACTTCGATCACGCCCCGCAGATGTTGATTGGTAATCTGGCCGCTGATAGCGGCGATTTCGCCGCCGAAATAACGCATCAGGTCAAGCGTGTGAATCGCCTGGTTGGTCAGCACGCCGCCGCCTTCCTGCCGGAGCGTGCCCCGCCATCCGCTCTCCGTATAATAGGGCGGCTGCCGGTTCCAGGTGACAAAGGCGCGCGCCGCCAGAAGTTTGCCGGTCGTGCCGGATTCCATGCGCTCCTTTGCCGCTTGTACACAGGGGTTATATCGGTTTTGAAAGCACACGCCGTATTGCGCGACAGAGCGTTTCTCCGCCTCGCGCAGCTTTTTGAGCTGATTGGGAGAGATCGCGGCCGGTTTTTCCGAGAGGACATGGACGCCCCAGCCCAGCGCTTCTTCTGCCATGGGCACGTGTAGGGAATGCGGCGTGCAGAGATGGATGACGTCCGGCCGTTCCCGCTGGAGCAGCTCGTGAAAGCTTTGGTAAGGGGCGCCTCCAAAGCGGGCGCAGAAATCCTCCGCCCGTTTCAATCGGCAGTCCGCAGCGGCAACCAGATGGGCGTCCGAGCGCTCACTGAGCGCCAGGGCGTGCACCTGCGCAATCCCGCCGCAGCCGATGATAGCAGTTCGTAGCATAAACGACAACCATCCTTTCCATGCAAGGATTTTAGGAACCGAACGTCCCCTCTACATTGAATACAACGGTATCCTGACTCTCTTTTTTGGCTTTAGAAGAATCAATCCGCTTTTTCAGCTCCGCATAGAACAGCTCTTCATCCAGCGGGAGCGTAACCGTTTCATTTAGCCAAGAGGAGAGGAACATCGCATTGGAGAGCGTCAGGCCGTTGATTCCCTCCTCGCCGCGCGCAATGAGCGGCTCGCCGCGCAGGATAGCCGCCGCGAAGGCACGCAGCACGCCATCGTGCTGCGGATTTTCACCATCTGTTTCAATATCGATAAAGCCTCCATCCATCCGGCCGAAGCCCTCTGGGCAGGTGTCGATAAAATGCTGCTGGGAATCCTCCAGCTCAAAAACAGAGAGCTTGCCGTTTTCACAGAGGATCGTCGCCCGGTCGAGCACAATCTCAAACCGGTTCGTGCCGGGGAATTCGCCGGTGGTGGAGATGAAAACGCCGGTCGCACCGTTTGGATACTCCACATAGGCGGTCACGTCGTCCTCCACCTCAATCTCATGGAAGTGCCCCTCCTTGCAGAAGGCTCGCACCTTGGCGGGCATGCCGCAAATCCACTGCCACAGGTCAAGGTTATGCGGGCACTGGTTTAAAAGCACGCCGCCGCCTTCGCCGGCCCAAGTGGCGCGCCAGCCGCCGGAGTTATAATAGGATTGGCAGCGGAACCAATCGGTGATGATCCAGTTGGTGCGGCGAATTTCTCCATAACGGCCGCTTGAAACAAGCTCCTTCATTTTGCGGTAAATGTGATTTGTCCGCTGGTTGAACATCACGGCGAAGAGTTTGTCGCTCTTTGCCGCGGCCTCATTCATCTCACGCACCTGTTTGGTGTAAACACCCGCGGGCTTTTCCGTGATGACGTGAAGATTGTGCGCGAGCGCCTCGATCACGAGCGGGGGGTGGTCGTAGTGCGGCGTGGCGATGATAACTGCGTCGCATAGACCGCTTTCAAAAAGCGCCGCGGCTGTGGGAAAGCCTTCGATCGGCTGCCCGGCCTTCTCGGCCGCCGCTTTTGCGGCTTTCAGGCGAGCGGGATTGATATCCGCCACGGCGGTGACCTTCAATTCCGGCACGTTGCCTCTGAGAATATGCGAAAGGTGGGCGGAGCCCATATTGCCCACGCCGACAATGCCAAAGCGTACCTGCTGCATAGGGATCATCCTTTCCTTATTCATCATTCAGGCATTCAGTCCGCTGAGCAGCCGGTGCATCGCCTGCGCCGCCGCGTCGAACGCCGCGCGGTTGGTGGGGTAGGCATATTGCTCCATCTTTTGCGCTGTTTCATCGTCCTTTTCCAATGCGGACAGGCCTGCAAAAACCTTCAGGTGCGGTTCCAGGGAGAGAAAACGTTTGCCATCCATCTTTTGAAAACGGCGCAGGATTTCGCCAACCTGTCCGTCTCCTGCGCCTGCCGGGGTTACGCTGCCATCCGCCATTTTGGCGTCTTTGACGTGCATATAAAGGATATAGGGCTCAAGCATTTCATAGGCTTCTAGTGGATGTACGCCGCATTGGATGAAGTTTGCCGGGTCGAATACGCCTGCGAGCCGGCCCTCAAAATGTTGGTAGAGGTCGAGGCAACGCTCGGCGGTATCGCCGTAGATGCCCTTTTCGTTTTCATGGCAGCAAAGCACGTTGTGCGCAAGCGCATAATCCGCCATCCTGCCCACGCGGGAGAACACCTCATCCCGATAAGCCTCATAGCTTTGGCCTTCGTCAAAGTAAAAGCTGAACATGCGGATCAGGTGGCAGCCGAGGATTTTTGCGACCTCGACCGTGTTCTGGAAGGCTGCAAAATGCGGCTCGAAATCATCCGCGATATTCATTTTGCCATAGGGAGAACCGATTGCGGAAACCTGCATGCCCTCGGCATCGAGCTTTGCCTTGAGCACCCACGCGTCGTCTGTTGTAAGCGAGGAGACATTGCCCTGGGGCAGGCCGCGGAGCTCCATGTGCGTGATGCCGTTTGCCTGGCATGCGCGGATCTGTTCGTCCAGATCGATGCCCGCCTCGTCGGAAAAGGCGGAAAGGATAAATTCTGCCATAGATTCATCAGCTCCTGTTGGGTGTGCAATCCAGAAAGCATGTTGCACGCCGTTATGTGATATATTGCGAGATCTGCACGGTTGCCCGCAGACGCCGCCGTGCAAATTTCTCTGCTAATAACCGGTGAAACAATACGCCCGGGAATCTCACTTTATTTCTGCACCAGCTTTGCGAGTAGCGGTTGTTTGAAATCCTCCGCCGTTTTTTGGCTGGCGATGAAATCGGTGTTTTGATAAGCGCGCACATAGTCGATCTGGAATTCGGCCGGGTTTTCCCTGGTGTTGATAAACTCGCCGAGCTTCTGCCCGTAGGGGCCGTATTCCGTATGGCGGATTTCCACCGTAAAGCGCAGGTATTCCGCAACCTGGGAGACGCCGCCCGCGTTTGTGCAGGCAATCGGCTTTCCGTCGAGGAAGAAGGTGTACTCCGTCGGAGTCCAGAGCAGGCCCCAAACGTGGTAATCGTCGTAAAGGTCGACCCCGGTGTCCACAACCGCGCCGCTGTCGCGGTGCCAGGTGTCACTGTAGCCATCCCAATGGATACAGTGGCCAATCTGTGTGGGGTTATGATAAAAGGAGGATTCAAACACGTCTATCTCAGAGCCGTCCTTGCCGCCGTTGCCAAGTCGGCCCATCGTGCCGCTCTGAAACCACATGGCGCTCCAGAGGCCTTCCGCCTTCGGGAATTTCACACGGGCCTCGTAGTAGCCGAAAACCTGCTCCTGCTTGCCGCGCGTTTCAATGCCGGAGGTAAAATCGCCGAAGGCGGGGCACTTCCCGTCCGGGCAGTCGTTATCGTCCAGGTATGCGGCGGAGATGACGCAGTTGCCGTTTTCCACCCGCACCATATTATCGCACCAGTATTCGGTGTTGCGTAGGCCGTGTGGGGAGGTCACCCAGAGATCGCTGTTGAGAGCGTCGCCGTCAAAATTATCCTCATAGGTCAGGTACCAGCCGCCGTGCTCCGCCGCCTGGGACTCATCGCCCACTTGGCCGTAGACGGGCGGCGTATAGGCCGCGGTATCGACCGGCAGGTCGCCGCCGAAAAGGCCGGGGGCAAACCAGAGCAGGCTCTGGAGCGCGGCCATAAATAGAGCGATGATTTTGCATAGGATTGCATACATTTTGATAACCCCTTTCTTCCGGATTTTCCGGGCGGCAGCGCGCCCGAAAAACACCCATCCATTTTTTCATTATAGCACGCCGGGCAGAGGGATTGTCAAGAGCCGAAGCGCGCTCCGGCGCATATATTTCGGAAGGTTACCAAGGGCTTTTTCTGCCGGTTGCTTCCGCCCGCATGAAATGCTATAATTTTGGATGAAAACAGGAAGGGGAGGGGAAACGGCATGCACATCGCAGTGTGCGACGATGAGCCGGCAACGCTTGCATATCTCAGCGCGCTTGTCCGCCGCTGGGGCGAGGGCCGGGCCGACCCGGTGCGCGTGGAGCGCTTTCCCAGCGCGCAGGCGCTGTGGTTCGAGTGGGAGGCAAAGCCCTGCTTCGACCTTTTTTTGCTCGATATCCAGATGCAGGGGCTCGACGGCGTAACGCTCGCGCGTAAAATCCGCGCGGCGGATGAAAAATGCGCGATCATTTTCATCACAGGCACGGCGGAATTCGCAGCCGATGGGTATGACGTATCCGCCCTGCATTACCTGTTAAAGCCAATCGACGAGGCGAAGCTCTTTGCCTGCCTGGATAAGGCTGCGGCCCGGCTGAGCCGCGCGCCGAAGCAGCTGCTTCTGCCTGTTGCGGGCGTGCAAACGCGCTTTTGCGCGGACGATATTTTTTATGCGGAGGCCTTTGCGCACTTCGTCTGCATTCATACGGCCGATGGGGCGCAGCAGGCGCAGGTGAGCATCGGCGGGCTGGAAAAAACGCTTGCAGGCGAGCCGTTCATTCGCTGCCACCGCTCGTATCTGGTCAGCCTCCGGCACATCCGCCGGATTGACAAATCGGAGCTGACGCTCGACAGCGGGGAAAGGCTCCCTGTCAGCCGGCGGCTATATGCGGCGGTGAATGATGCGTTTATCCGGTTTTTTAAAGGGGAAGAATCATGAAAAACGGGCTTTTGATCGCGGGCGCGGTGATACTGTTGCTCCTGCTGGCGGCGGGGCTGGCGCTTATTGTGCGGCGGCTGATCAACCGCAGCGCGGAGAAGCGCGTCGCAGCCTATCAGAACGAGCTGATGGAGCGGCACTACCGTGAGGTGGAGAATATGTACCGCCAAATGCGCGGCTGGCGGCATGATTATCACAACCATATCCAGACCATGAAGGCCTATCTCTCGATGGGGCAGGCGGATCGGCTGGAGGAATACCTCGCCTCCCTCGACCAGGATCTGACGAGCGTCGATACCGTGGTGAAAACGGGCAACGTGATGGTGGACGCGATTTTAAACAGCAAGCTCTCCATGGCGCAGGCAAAGGGCATCTCCGTCAACGCGAAGGCGACGGTTTCACCGGAGCTGCCTGTTGCGCAGACGGATCTGTGCGTCATCCTCGGGAACCTGCTCGACAACGCCATGGAGGCCTGCATGAAGCAGGCGGCACAACAGGAGCGGTTCATCCGCGTTTATATTGGCAGGTTCAAGGGGCAATTCTACATTTCCGTGAGCAATTCCGTGGGCGGGGCGCTGAAAAAGCAAAACGGCGCATACCAGACCACAAAAGCCGGCAGCCATGGCTTCGGCCTCAGGCGCGTGGACGCGCTGATTGAAAAATACGGCGGCTATCGCAACCGGCAGGATGAGGGCGACGTGTTCGCAACGGAAGTGATGCTGCCCATCGGGTAGTCAGAAAATCGGAAAGATACCATTCGTGCACGGAGCGAAGCCGTTCGTGCACGATTTTTTTATGGGCGGGCAGCGCATGCTATGATGCAGGTAAAGGGGGAACACAGAATGCAGCAGAAAACGCAAACAAAAAAATACACGACCTGGCAGAATACGATTTATATGCTTAAAAAGGTGTGGGGTTGGAGCAAAAAGGATATTCTCATCTCCCTGCTTCACATCCCGCCGTCGGTCATCTCGCCGCTGATTTTGGTGGTGCTTTCCAAAATCCTGGTTGACTGCCTGACGGGCGGGGTGACACCGGTGCAACTGATCACAACGGTAGGCGTTGCGATTTTGATCTACGGCGCGTGCTGTTGGCTGGATAAGTTCATCGGCGGGCGGATCATATTGGTCGATCTGCAAACGCGGTATCGTTTTAAAGCAGACGGCTTTTTGAAAACCCTGGATACGGATTATGAGAATATTGAGAGCCTGGAGGGCCGGATCAAACGACAGCGGTGCGAAGCGTTTACCCAATATGGAAACGGCTCCGGCGGCTCTGCCGTTTTGACGATGATAATTGCGCTGGGGGTCAATGTGTTCGGTATTTTCACCTATACGGCCATTTTGTCAACGCTCAGCATCTGGCTGGTGCTCTTTTTGCTCACTATGTCGGCGGTAAGCTTTTTCGTCCTGCGGTGGAACAATTTCCACGTTTACCAATTTGATAGGGGACAAATGCTGATCCGGCATAAGCTTGATTACCTGACGCGCACCGCCCAGAAATTTTCGGCCGGCAAGGATATCCGCCTGTATCACATTGCGCACTGGTTCCGCGGCCTATTTGAACAGCTGGGAAATGCGTATGCCGCGCTGCTGCGGAAATGGGTGCGCCAGGAGACAACCTCCGACGGATTGATCGCCTTCTTCGTGCTTGTACGCGACAGCGTGGCCTATGCCGTGCTGATTGCGCAGGTGCTGCGGGGGCGGATCACGCCCTCCGATTTTGTGCTCTATTTTGGGCTGGTTACCGGTTTTTCCGCCTGGACGCTTGGGCTGTCCAGGCAGGTAAACGAGCTGCACCTTGCAAGCCTGGAGTGCAATGATTACCGTGCCTTTTTAGAGCTGCCCGACCAGCTGCGGCGGGAGGGGGGCGCGCCGCTGCCTGGGGGCGATGCGACGCCCTGCGAGATCGCATTCGATCACGTGCAGTTCTCTTACGCGGGCAGCGAACGGCCCACGCTGCAAGATCTCAGCTTTCAGGTGCGGCCCGGCGAGAAGATCGCGCTCGTAGGCTTAAACGGCGCGGGCAAGACCACCTGCATGAAGCTCCTGTGCGGGCTTTATCAGCCGTCGGCGGGGGAGATTCGGGTCAACGGCGTAAAGAGCACGGAGTTCAACCGGGATGATTATTTCAAACTGTTTACCGCCGTGTTTCAGGATGTCAACTTCCTGCCCGTGAGCGTCGCGCAGAATGTGGCGCTATGCGTGGCGGAAGAGATGGACGAAGCGAAAGTGGCGCATTGCGTTTCGCAGGCCGGGCTCAGCGCGCGGATCGAGCAGCTCCCGGACGGGCTGCATACGATGATGGATAAGCAAATTTATGAGAACGCGGCGGATTTTTCAGGCGGGGAGCGGCAGCGGTTGCTACTGGCCCGTGCGTTGTATAAGGATGCGCCGGTCATCATCCTCGACGAGCCGACCGCCGCGCTCGACCCGATTGCGGAGAACGAGATCTATCTCAAATACAGCGAGATGACCAAGGGGCGCACCTCCTTCTACATCTCCCACCGGCTTTCGAGCACCCGCTTCTGCGACCGGATTTTATTTTTAGAGGGCGGGCAAATTGTGGAGGAAGGCACGCATGACGAATTGATGGCGAAGAAGGGGAAATATCACCGGCTTTATGAGCTGCAAAGCCAGTATTACAAAACAAATCCGGAAGGGGGCGAGCAGGATGTATGAGCCCAAAAAGTTTGAGGAGCTCTCCTGGCGAGAAAAATTCACCTTGCTCAGGCGCACGGTTTCGGCCTTATCTGCTTTTGAAAAATGGACGTTTCCCACCATGATCCTCAGCGATTTGCTGCTATCGCTCGAGCCGCTGGTGAATCTGTGGATGTCCGCCCTGATCCTCGACGAGCTGATCGGCGCGCGGGATATCAAACGCCTCGTGCTGCTCGTGTTGGTGACGGTGGGCCTTAACTTTCTGCTCTATCTCGGCAAAAATGCGCTGGCGAACCGCCATCACCTTCTAAACAGAACGATGGGATGGGTGAAGGAGAGCGTGGCGGCCAGTGAAAAAATTTTGGATACGGATTATGAAAACCTGGAGAACCCGGATTTTCAAAAAAAGGCGCGGGATTACTGGCAGGTGAATTGGGGCCATGGCGGCGCGCTCAACGTGTTTTATTACTCGATGGATCTTTTCTTCCAGGGCCTTTTCTCCACGGTGTGCTCCGTTGTGATGCTGGTTCCGTTTTTGAAAATCGTGCTGGTGCGCACCGGATCATCCTTTTGGGAATCGCCGTGGCTGGCGCTGGCGCTGCTGGGCGTGATGGTAGCCTGCGCAGCAGCCCTGCTGGTGGTTGGGCATTTTTATCAAAAAACAAATAACCAATATTACGATTTAAATCTTCAGGCCATGCGGCTGTTTTCTTACTATAGCGATTTAATATCAGATTACCGGCTGGGGAAGGAGATCCGCCTCTTTCATGAGAAGAAGCTGATCATGGAGCAGGCCTATGACAAAACGATGCGGCAGCTTGTCAAGGTGTATGGTGGCTTTGCGCGGGCGGAGAGCCGGTTTGGCTCCATAAACGCGCTGATCACGGCGGTGATGACGGGCGCGATCTATATTTTTGTGGCGCTCAAAGCGCTCGCGGGGCTGTTCGGCGCAGGCAATTTGCTCAAATATGTCGGCGCTATCCAGCAGGTTGCCCATGGCGTGGAGAATTTGATCGCCGGCGTCACAGGAATTGCGGAATTACACCAGACCCAGTATTTTTTTGATCTGCTCGATACCCCTCCCGTCAAATACCAGGGCACCCTGCCGGTCGAAAAACGCGACGACAACGACTATACGATCGCGTTTCAAAACGTCAGCTTCCGTTACCCCGGCGCGGAGGATTGGGCGCTGAAGGATTTTTCCATCCGCCTGCGCGTGGGCGAGCGCCTCGCCGTGGTGGGGCTCAACGGCTCCGGCAAGACCACGTTTATCAAGCTCCTCTGCCGGCTCTATGACCCGCAGGAGGGAGTGATCACCCTCAACGGCATCGATATCAAAAAGTATGATTATGAGGAATATATGACGCTCTTCTCCGTCGTCTTCCAGGATTTCTGCGTGTTTTCCTTCCCTCTGGGGCAGAATGTGACCACCTCGCTGGAATATGATGAGCAGAAAGTGTGGAGATGCCTCGAGCAGGCCGGGTTTGCCGAGCGGGCCGAGAAGATGCCGAAAGGGCTCGACACCGCGCTCTACAAGGATTTTGAGGAGGACGGCGTGGAAATCTCCGGCGGAGAGGCGCAGAAGATCGCGCTGGCCCGCGCGCTCTACAAGGATGCGCCCTTTATCGTCCTCGACGAGCCGACCGCCGCGCTCGACCCGGTGTCGGAGCATGAAATCTATGAGCGGTTTAATCAATTCGTCGGAGCAAAGACGGCAATTTATATCTCCCACCGCCTCTCCTCCTGCCGCTTCTGCGATCAGATCGCGGTATTCGACCATGGCAGGCTGATCCAGACGGGCAGCCATGACGAACT
>ENA-ORTI01003695-ORTI01003695.1-human-gut-metagenome-genome-assembly--contig:-NODE-3695-length-11516-cov-47.765378_pt1 | contig 11516 bp, 10 predicted proteins | sample MGYA00242071_ERZ509191 | MGnify/ENA primary metagenome ERZ509191 (study PRJEB26280, sample SAMEA2338832) | human gut metagenome | biome: human gut; feature: human-associated habitat; material: faeces...
GTAATGTGTAAGAGTAGCTTATGGAACAGTTCGTATCACGATAGATTCTATTTCAATATTCCATTCTCAGTCCAGACTTCATCCATTCTCCGGTCGAAAGGTTCGACAGGCAGCTTTTCGTTTACTTGAAAGTTATAACATATACCTATATTATAGGAATGAAGAAGAGGCAGTAATTTGTCATAATATCCTTTTCCTCTTCCCAACCGGTTGCCTCGGGCATCAAAAGAAACACCCGGTATAATGGCGAAGTCTATCTTCTCATACGCTGTAAATGCTTCTCCCGTCGGTTCCTCTATGTGATAAGCCTCACCGGTTTTCAGGTTTTGCCTGCCTGTATAAATACGAAGTTCCAACTCATCTCCTTTGACTACCGGCAGCAAAACTGTTTTCTGCCGGTGCCATTTTTCAACGAAGTCATGTGTCTGTACTTCATCATCCAATGAATAATAGAGCAAAACGGTACGGGCCGATGCAAACTTGGGATGCTGTTCCAGTTTCTCAAGCAAAGCAGCGGACTTCGTTATTAATTCGGTGATGCCGTGACGGCGCTTTTCTTGCGCTATCTGCTTGCGCAGTTGTTTTTTTAGTTCCTTCATCGCTTACTTTCGGTTCTATGGGTTGTTCGGGAGCTTTGGGAAATGATTCACCTTTATCCAATACTTCCAATGCTTTGAGGACAGTCTTGTCGCTCTTGTTCAAGTATTCTATATAAGCTTCCATGCCCAGCATGTTATAAATGATGTTTCCGTATAAATTTGTTTCAAACAGTTTCTGTGATTTATACATCAATATGTTGCGACGTTTTAGCCCTTTGTTCTCAGCGAAACGGGCGAATTGTTCCAAAATATTCTGATGCTTCAAATATTGCAGCAGGCTTTCCTCTGTTTCATATTTTTGCATTTCGGCACGGTGGTTGTCCGTATACTGGAAAGCAAACTGGATGGTCAGTCCGCGATTAACAGCCATGCGATAATAGGAAGTCATGCCGGTAGTATCCTGTGGTACAAAGATATCGGGCATAATACCTCCACCTCCATATACAGGACGGCCTAAAGAAGTTTCAAAGATTTGGCTTTGATCCTGTTTGATACTGTCTTGTGAGAAAAATTCTCCATGTTCGTAACGGGTCAGGATATCCATTTCATAATTTGCGTCATTACCTTTTACATACGGTTTCTGTATGCAGCGTCCTGACGGAGTATAGTAACGGGCAATTGTCAGACGGATGGCTGAACCATCGCTGAAGTCGATAGGTTGTTGTACCAGCCCTTTTCCGAAAGAGCGGCGCCCGATGATTGTCCCCCGGTCATTGTCTTGGATAGCTCCGGCAAAAATTTCGCTGGCAGAAGCCGAACCTTCGTCCATCAATACGACAATGGGCATTTTCTGGCTGCTTCCGGTTCCGTTGGATGTATAGTTCTCGCGTGGAGACTTGCGTCCCTGTGTATAAACGATGAGTCTGTTTTTGGGTAAGAATTCGTTTACCATCTGAATTGCTGCACCCATATATCCACCGGTATTACCGCGTAAGTCGATGACCACTCCTTCGCAGTTTGCCTGATTTAGCTTGGCTAATGAAATCAATAATTCGGGATAAGTCGTTTCACCGAATTTGTTTACTTTTATGTAACCGAATTTGTCATTCAGCATATAGGCGGCATCTACACTCTTTACCGGTATGTCACCACGAACAATGGTGAAATGTAAAGTTTCTTTTTCTCCCGGACGAAAAACGCCAAGTTTTACCTCACTGCCTTTGGGACCTTTCAGTCTTTTCATGGATTCATAGTTGGTGACAATTTTTCCTACAAAGGCACTGTCATCCACTTCTATGATGCGGTCTCCTGCCATCAGACCCACTTTTTCTGATGGTCCGCCTTGGATGACATTGTTTACATGGATGGTATCTTGCTGGATGGTAAACTGGATACCGATTCCGCTGAAACTTCCTTTTAAATCAGAATTTACAGCTTCCAGGTCTTTTGCCGGAATATAAGAAGAGTGGGGGTCCAGCTCACCTAGAATTTGCGGCATAGCATCTTCCACCAGTTCACCCATGTTCACTGTATCTACATATTGGTCGTCAATGATACGCAACAATGCATTCAGTTTGTTGGATGAAGTATTAATGATACCTAATTTGTTTCCTGAAAAGTGGTTGGCGTAAAAAGTTCCAATCAATATTCCGGTTACGATGCTTACTGCAACGATTACCGGCATAAAACGGGATGTTCGATTTTTGCTCATATCTTTATTTGCTATTATTCATTGGGATTGATATAGATTACTTCAATATTTGCGCGTTTCAATAAATCAAGCCCGTCTTCCAAACGGTATTTTTCTGAGTAAACCACACGTTTGATTCCTGCTTGGATGATGAGTTTGGCACATTCTATGCAAGGAGATGCGGTGACGTACATGGTTGCTCCGTCGCTGCTGTTGTTGCTTCGTGCTATTTTGGTGATAGCATTCGCTTCAGCGTGTAGTACGTAAGGCTTGGTGACTCCGTTGTCATCTTCGCATACATTTTCGAATCCTGCAGGAGTTCCGTTATATCCGTCGGAGATGATCATCTTGTCTTTTACGATCAATGCTCCTACTTGACGGCGTTCACAGTATGAATTTTCCGCCCAAATACTAGCCATGCGGATGTATCGTTTGTCGAGTTTGAGTTGTTTCTCTTCTTTCGTTTCCATTATTTCAGTCTTGCTTATTATGTGCAAATTGAATATAAGTTTTTTTCCCTTCGGGAGCTAGCAATAAAACATTGCTGTCACCTTGATAAAATATTGCATTATTCAATGCTTCTATGAACTCGTTGTTATAGCTTGTTGAAGGCGGAGTCTTGGTAAAGTTTATGTTTACTGTCCGGTCTTTTCCGTCCGCTTGCCATGTGCCTTCAATGGTTCCATTTTGTATGCTTCCTGTAAAAGTACCATCCGCTTTGAAAGTGATGTTGAAACCATGAATGATATCCAAGGCTTTTCTTCCTTCGGTTGCGATAGTCTTATCCGGATTGTGTGCCATTGCATTGTATTAGCTCTCCGTTCCGTTTGTCCCAATTTGCTTTACCATAGAAATCCACTACATGCCATGTGCCGCTTGCAAAGATTTCCTCTACATCGTCTTCATTGTTGCAACTCCATAAGAAAGGGAGTAGCATTAGTATATAAAGAATAGACTTTAGTTTCATATTGTTTGTTTTTTTAGTTGATGATTCCATTTCTTTTCAGCAAGGCATGGATACTGGGTTCTTGTCCACGGAAGCGTTTGTAAAGGGTCATCGGATGTTCCGTTCCTCCTTTCGAGAGAATATTCTCCCGAAAAGAAGCGGCGACTTCCTGGTTGAAGATTCCTTTTTCCTTGAATAAGGAGAAGGCATCCGCATCCAGTACTTCCGCCCATTTATAACTGTAGTATCCGGCAGAATATCCCCCCGCCATAATATGTGAGAACTGTACGGACATGCAGGTGTCTTCCACTCCGGGCAGTACTTGCGCTTTTTTCCATGCTTCTTTTTCATAAGCGCGGACATCTCCGTCAAATGTTTCCCGGCGGGTGTACCATGCCATATCCAGCAAGCCGAAACTTACTTGACGCAGGCAGGCATAGGCCACATTGAAATTGGATGCATCTACAATCTTTTGGATCAGTTCGGCAGGAATGGGTTCTCCCGTCTGATAATGTCTGGCGAATGTATTGAGAAATTCTTTTTCTGTGGCGAAATTTTCCATAATTTGTGATGGAAGCTCCACAAAATCCCAATATACGCTGGTACCACTCATGGTTGAATAGGTGGTATTGGCAAACATTCCGTGCAAGGCGTGTCCGAATTCGTGTAGAAAAGTGTTTACTTCTGAGAAAGTCAGCAATGCCGGTTTCCCAGCCGATGGCTTGGTGAAGTTCATGGTAACGGATACGTGGGGACGGCTGTTGACTCCGTTTTCTATCCACTGCTCCTTATAGCTGGTCATCCATGCGCCCGAACGTTTTCCGGCACGGGGGTGGAAATCTGTATAAAGTACAGCCAGGAAACTTCCGTCTTTGTCGAATACTTCATAAGCTTTTACATCGGGATGATAGACCGGAATTTCTTTATTTTCTTTAAATGTGATGCCATACAGACGGGTAGCCAGACCGAATACACCTTTCTCTACTTGGCTCAGCTCAAAATAAGGACGCAGCTCTTCTTCATTCAGATTGAATTTCTTATTTTTCAGCTTTTCTGAATAATAGGCCCAATCCCATGGCATCAGCTGGAAATCATTGCCTTCCATTTCGCGTGCCAATGCTTCAACTTCTGCCACTTCCTTTAGGGCGGCAGGGGTATAGGCATCCAGTAATTGGTTGAGCAGTTTGTATACGGCATCACTCGTTTCGGCCATGCGCTTTTTCAGTTTATACTCGGCAAAAGTGGAGAAGCCTAGTAAATGAGCCAGTTCCATGCGAATGTTTACCAATTGCTTGATGATGTCCACATTGTTGTATTCGTTATTGTGTGTACATTGGGTATTATAAGCCATATAGACTTCTCTGCGCAGTGAACGGTCATCACAATATTTCATGAAAGGAACAAAACTGGGAGCATCCAATGTAATGATGCTGCCTTCTTTTCCCTTATCCTTTGCTGTTTGAGCATAACTTTCCAATGAACTTTCGGGTAATCCTTCCAATTGTTTTTCCGTCAAAGCCAATTCGTAGTTATTTGTTTCTTTCAACAGATTCTGAGAAAAACGTAAGGTCAATATGCTTAATTCGGTATTCAGTTGGCGGAACTTTTCTTTTGCCTCACCGGTCAGGTTGGCACCGCTTCTTACAAAACCATCGTATGTCTTTTGCAGCAGTTGGGCGTCTTCACCTTTCAGTTGTAACTGGTCTTTTTGTTCGTATACGGCTTTTATACGAGCAAAAAGTTTTTCATTCAGACTGATGTTGTTGCTGTGTTCGGACAGTACGGGCATCATTTTTTCTGCCAATTCCTGCATCTCGTCACTGGTCTCGGCACTCATCAAATTGCCGAAAACAGTAGTTACGCGGTCTAGCAACGCACCTGATTTTTCCAAAGCAACAATGGTATTTTGGAAAGTCGGTGTTTCGGGATTATTGACAATTGCATCAATTTCCTCATTTTGTTCTTTCATTCCTTCCAACAAGGCAGGTTCATAATGTTCTATCTTGATAAGATGGAACGGAGCCGTGTCATGAGGGGTGTTATAGGGTTTTAAAAATGGATTTTTATTTTCAGTCATAGCACTATTTTATTTGACTTACAAATTTGCTAAAAAAAAGCATCACTATCCTCATTCTATTTACTTATTTAACAAAGTATATTAAATAGTTAGGTTAAAAATAAAAAAGCACAAGCAGAAATGCCTATGCTTTTCATTTTTATGGTTTTTTACCTGATTATTTATTCTTTTCAGTCAGTTTTTCCAACGCCGGAATGGAGATTTCCTTTCTGCTGAGTTGTACCAATCCCTGTTCCTGTAAATCATTCAGCACTTTTGACACATTGATTCGTGTCTCATCAATCAAACTCGCCAAATCCTCCATTTTGATTTTAAGGATTTTTTTTCCTTCGGGCTTCATGGAGCGCAGCACTAAAAAATTCAGTATTTTTTCTTCTGTATTACCTATGTGGCTGTTCCATAATTTTTCGTATGCCACTTGTGCTCTATTACTCAGAATATTTAAATAGTTAAGGCGGAAGATTTCGTAGTTGTTCAGTTCATTCAATACAAATAACTTGTCTATGGTAACTATGTTAATATCTGTACGTGCTTTGTAAGTCGCTGTATAGTTGGTTTGCATGCCGAATAATGAATAGGGCTCTATAACGAAAGGACTTCCAAAAGTTTCAAATAAGGCGTATGAATGTCGGTTATCGGTTGTTTGGGAGATTATCTCCCCATTTAAGAGAAAGATTAATTGAGTGCAAGGTGCACCTTGTTCCACAATGATATCATCGGCGTTGTATTTACGAAAATGTAGCTTTACCTTGCCTATGATATTGGTGAAGTCATTTTTACATAATCCCTGGAAGAGAGGGAGTTGTAAAAGTGTATCATACATTGTAATTTCCATAAGTTCTGTTGTTCGTTAAGTTATAGTTTAACATACAAAGGTAACGATAAAACGAGATTTATTATTTATAGGTGGAAGAACTTTTATTTTTTTTATTGTTTCTTACCGTCTCCTAATGTTTAAAAGCAGAATACTTGCGGACTGTATAAAAAATAAATATATTTGCATTCAAAAAAAAGGAGGAGTTTATGTTTGGATCATTTGATTTTCAAGAATTTTTAAGTGCGTTTATTGTGCTTTTTGCTGTCATTGATATTATCGGATCTATTCCTATTATATTGAATCTTAAGCAGAAAGGGAGAAATGTCAATGCTAATAAAGCTACCGGCATTTCTTTTGCTTTATTGATAGGTTTCTTTTATGCAGGGGATATGATGCTGAAGTTATTTCAAGTTGATATTGCTTCGTTTGCCGTGGCGGGTGCTTTTGTTATTTTTCTCATGTCTTTGGAAATGATTCTGGATATCGAGATATTCAAGAATCAAGGTCCTATCAAGGAAGCGACTTTAGTCCCCTTGGTTTTTCCGTTATTGGCTGGTGCGGGAGCGTTTACTACGTTGCTTTCCCTACGTTCGGAGTATGCTCCTGTAAATATTGTTGTAGCCTTGATATTGAATATGGTTTGGGTTTATGTAGTGTTGAAGTTGACAGATCGCATCGAACGTTTCTTGGGGAAAGGTGGAATTTATGTTATTCGTAAGTTTTTTGGAATCATTTTGTTGGCAATATCAGCGCGTTTATTTACTGCTAATCTGACTTTATTGATAGAGCAGTTTCAGAAAGCTCAGTAATATGCTGTTTTTTTACAGATAATAATGTCGGAACTCACCATAGATATTTTATTGGAAACCAACTGCTTTGTGTTGAATGGATATTAATCTGTGGTGAGTTCCGGTATCATTCCATTTGAATGGTAGCTGTTTGATATTTTGATACGCTCCTTTGGTGTCTATTTCTCGTTGATGATGAATTTCTTCATTCCGTCTGTAAAATAAGTTTCATATTTATCTCCTTCGCCTGAGCAAATAAAATAAGCATCCAGTTCAGGATGTGCTTCACAAAATGCTTTGGCTGAGTCCAGTCCCATCACCATGAAAGCAGTGGCGTATGCATCGGCACTGGCGCAATCTTTTGCAATGACAGTGGAGGACAGGATACTATGTTGTACTGGATATCCGGTGCGTGGGTCTATGGTATGTGCATATTTCTTTCCACCTTTGTAATAGAAATTACGATAATTCCCTGATGTTGCCATGCCTACGTCACTAATGGCAAGTACAGTCTGTAACTCCTGGTTTACTGACAAGGAGTCATCTACAGGTTTGTTTATGCCGATACGCCAAGCGTTCATTTTGGAATTTTTGCCTCTTACCACTACTTCACCGCCTATATCTACCATATAGTTTTTTATCCCTTTACGTTCCAATAGCCTTGCTACTGCATCTACTCCGAATCCCTTGGCGATAGCGCTGCAATCCAGCATTATACGAGGGTCTTTTTTCGTTATCCGGTGGTTCTGTAAATCTATTTTTTGATATCCTATCATTTGGCGTAAGCTGTCCACTATCAGTGAATCCACTCCTGTAGATTTTTTGAATCCGAATCCCCATGCATTTACCAAAGGTGCGACGGTGATATCAAAGGCTCCATGGGTTTCATCGGATATTTTCTTTGAGAGATGGAATACATGTACGAAAAAACTGTCAACTTCCGTCTTTTCATTGTGGTTTACGCGGGTGATTACGGAATTCGGATTGAAAGGAGAGAGGGAGTTGTCCACTTTCTTCAGTTCAGTTTCTATTTCTTCTTTCAGATTATCTTCGGACTGGTAGGTGATTTTGTATACTGTACCGAATACAAAGCCTTCATCCGTACGGAAAGGGGCTTGCTTTTTTAGAATAATAATTGTTCCTATTATCAGAATTGCTAGAAACGGCAATTGCCATGCTAATTTTTTTTTATTCATACCTGTATTTTAGTTAAGAAAGAAATAAATGTTCTATTAAAATTTTAACGCCGATAATAATCAAAACCAAACCTCCCCATAATTCCATGCGCAGGTTGAAACGCTTGCCGCAAAATACACCTATCAGACTTCCTAATGTTGAGATAACAAAAGAGGTAAAGCCGATGATGACAATAGGAGAAAGAATAGAAGTGAAAGAGTTTATTCCTACAAAAGCAAATGATATACCGATGGCCAAAGCATCAATGCTGGTTGCTATAGCCAGCGTAACAACCACTTTTAATTTAGTGGGGTCGAAGCAGCGTTTGTCTTCATTGCTGAAGCTCTCTTTTATCATACGCCCTCCCAAAAAGGCCAATAACCCAAAAGCGATCCAATGGTCATAATCCTCTATCAGGTGACTGAATCGGCTGGCGGCAAACCAGCCGATAAGCGGCATGACAGCCTGGAAAAGGCCGAAGAAGAATGCCATAATAAAAAAAGTGCGCCAGCAAATGCGACGCATGATAATTCCGCTTGTTATGGAAACTGTGAAACAGTCCATAGCAAGACTGATGGCAAGGAGCCATATTTCTAAAGTTGTCATTGGTTAAAATGGTAATTTGTATATTAAACTGTATGTTACTCCTAAGTTAGTCGAGTTGTTTTTTCCAAAACCGGGAATATACCAAGGCTCGGTGTGTTCCGCCTTTTTTATGTTCATGCGTATACGGTAACGTAGTGACCATCCCATGTAGAAATTCTTGTACACATTTACCTTTATTCCTGCCAGCAGTTCTGCCCAGGTTACTGTGGTTTTAATTCCGTCATAACTGAAAGGTATTTCAGGAAATCCCCATGTAGGATCCTTCATTGTCGGAGCATCTACATCGTATGAAAAAGAGGTGAATCCGTAACGTATGCCTCCATATAGAAAACCAGGCAGATAGGGCTTCTTGAAAAAGAAGTTGTAGTTCATGCCTATGCGGAAATAAGGAGCTGAGGCTTTATAATGTATATTGGTACCATCATCAGTAGTGTCGGTGGTTCCATATCCAATTTCAGCTACGGGGACATAACGGTTTTTCAAATTGACCTCCACGCTGATTTCTGTACTTGTAATGTCACCTCCAAAAATTTTGCTTCCTAGGCCAAATATATCTACACCGATAGTAGTTCCCTGATAGAAGGGTACCTTTTCTTCCTCTATGGTTGTTTTTTTTTCTTGTGCCGCCAGTGTGGGGCTGTACAACAGCATACTACTCAGTAGCGTTAACAACGTAATATATGTTGAAATTCTTTTTTTCTTCATTATTGATGTCCGAATTTACAATCTCGATAGATTTTAGGTTATAGGTGGTGTATTTAATGTCTTCCACTTTATAAAACATCATGGTGCCACATTCTATATTCTGCAAGTAGGGGATATTCTGGTGAATGAGTGTGATAGTGTCACGCATCTTTTCCGTATAATGCAATACGTAGGTAGTTTTTGATGTATAACTCAAAGGCAGGCTCATACTGCTTTCCGCTTTATTGAATATCGTGTCATTCATCAATGAGTCTTTTACTACGGTTTCCTTAATAGTTCCATCTTCCAGTGTGTCACGTACAATCACATCGGTAGTGATAAATCCAGTGACGTCAAAAGCCGGACTGAATTTTACAGCTTGGTGTGTCTCTGCATCCAGAAAGTCGAAATGGGCAAAGGAATTGGTGGTAAGCGGACAATCGCTTTCCCCACAGCTTTGCATCAAGGTGCTTACGGTAATCAGGAGCAATAAGATAATGGCTGGTAGTTTCTTCATTTTAAAACTCTTTCTCTATTTTATAATTATTGCGTTCAGGAGCATTCCGGGCTATCAATTCTCCTATGAATCCAGCCAGAAACAGTTGGGTTCCCAAAATCATCAAAGTTAGGGCCAGATAGAAGTAAGGAGAATCAGTAATTAATATATAAGGTAAACCATGTGACAAGGCATATAGTTTGTTCGCTCCGATGATAATGACGGAAATGAAACCAAGAATAAACATCAATGATCCCATAAACCCGAAGAAGTGCATCGGCTTGATACCGAATTTGGATAAAAACCACAGAGTAATGAGGTCTAGATAACCATTGAAGAAACGGTTTAATCCGCCGAATTTTGTTTTACCGAATTTTCGTGCCTGATGGTGTACTACCTTCTCGGCTATCTTAGGAAAACCTGCATTCTTTGCCAGATAGGGGATATAGCGGTGCATTTCACCGTATACTTCGATGTTCTTTACGACATCACGACGATAAGCTTTTAGTCCGCAATTGAAGTCGTGCAGGTTCTTGATGCCTGAAACGGCACGTGCTGTGGCGTTGAATAGTTTGGTCGGAATGGTTTTTGATAACGGGTCATAGCGTTTTTGCTTGTATCCCGATACTAAGTCGTAGCCATCTTCTGTAATCATTCTGTATAATTCCGGTATTTCGTCCGGGCTGTCCTGCAAGTCGGCATCCATTGTAATCACCACATCACCTTGCGCCTTTTCAAAACCACAATACAAGGCAGGGGACTTGCCGTAGTTCCGGCGGAATTTGATACCTTTTACGTTGTCCGACTCCGAGCGTAGTTTCTCTATCACTTGCCAGGAGTGGTCGGTGCTGCCGTCATTGACAAAAATTACTTCATAGCTGAAACGGTTGGCATCCATTACACGTTGAATCCATGCGAATAGTTCCGGCAAAGATTCTTCTTCGTTATACAAAGGAATAACTACAGATATATCCATCTTTTATTCATTTTTCTTTTTACGCATCACGATCAATGCCGTAGGGATAGCCATTAGCATCCCGTAAAACATATTTTGTGATATCAGTTGAAATGTCATTTCCAGCGGGGTAAGTCCCGACAGTAAATCTATCGCTTCTTCGAATTGGTTCAGTGAGGTTGTCAGTTCGGTTCCGGCAGTTTCTTTGAACTGGTTTAAGATGGAACGGTATGCCTCGAATACGAATCCGCCATCTATATAGCGGAAGTAGATGTAATGCACTACCGCTACAAATAGAGAGGCGAACATATACATAAAGGTAGTGAATAGAAACGCACGTGAAAAAGTGATGCTTCCGTCACAATGCCGTTCTCTGAACTTTTTGGCAAATATGTATCCTAAAAAGGGTACTCCTATAGTCAGGACTATAAAAAGTAATTGTAGGAAAGGTATTCTCAATCCTAACGGGAAGAGCATGAATTTGAAGGCCCATAAAAGACCCATGCCCGTACCATAGCGCATGGCGCATTCCTGCAAAGTCGGTTTATAATTCGTCATTCTTTATTAATAAGTGCACAAAAGTACTTCTTTTACGGGAATCCGTCCTATAGTTATGGGTGAAAAATGTATTTTTTCTGCTAAAATCAAAAAAAAGTATTCGAAAGTATTGTAGTTTTGAAAATAATGTCTACCTTTGCACTCGCAAAACAAAAATGGGTAAGTCCTATACGGCCAGCTCCTG
>ENA-ORTI01003701-ORTI01003701.1-human-gut-metagenome-genome-assembly--contig:-NODE-3701-length-11501-cov-2.758518_pt1 | contig 11501 bp, 12 predicted proteins | sample MGYA00242071_ERZ509191 | MGnify/ENA primary metagenome ERZ509191 (study PRJEB26280, sample SAMEA2338832) | human gut metagenome | biome: human gut; feature: human-associated habitat; material: faeces...
ACGGATACTTTGACCGTGGTGCACATCACCTCAATGTAAACGTATTCGGTAAAGAGAAACTCATCGATGCTATGGAGCATCCCGAGCAGTACCCCAGCCTGACCATCCGGGTATCTGGTTATGCAGTGAATTTCAGCCGCCTGTCCCGGGAGCAGCAACTGGAGGTTATCCAGCGTACCTTCCACAGTTCTATCTAACCGGGAAATGCGGTAAGATAGATCCATAACTCAATAAAAATATGGCATCCAAACTCTGTTTGGATGCCATATTTTTTGCAGTACTATAAATAGAACAGGCCGGCTCAGCGCTGGTACTCGAACTCCAGGTCATACAGAGAGACGATGTCGCCGTCCTGAATACCCATGGCTTCCAGTTTGTCGAACAGACCGGACTCACGAAGCTTGCGGTCGAACCAGTTGCGGCTCTCAAAGTCGCCGAAGTTGACGTTGGACATTAGGTGCTGGAGCCAGGGGGCCTCCACCACCCAGGTGTCGTCATACTTCTCGATGGAGACCTCGCCGGAGGTGTCTACCTCGGGGGGACGCTCCACATAGGTGGGCTCATATACCGCCACAGGGGGCAGCTGGGCCAGTTCCTGGGCGGCCTTCTTGACCAGCTCCCGAGTGCCTTGGTGGGCTGCGGCAGAGATCTCAAACAGTTCCAGTCCCAGGGACTCAACGTGGGCGCGGAGCTTGTCCAGCAGGGCGGGGTCTGTCATGATGTCCGTCTTATTGGCGGCCACGATCATCTTGCGGGAGGCCAGTTCGGGGGAGTACTGCTTCAGTTCAGCGTTGATGGCCTCGAAGTCCTCCACCGGGTCCCGGCCCTCGCTGCCGGAGACGTCCACCACATGGATGAGCAGGCGGCAGCGGTCGATGTGGCGCAGAAAGTCGTGGCCCAGACCTGCGCCGTCAGCGGCGCCCTCGATGATGCCGGGGATATCCGCCATGACGAAGGAGACGCCCTCCTCCACATACACCACGCCCAGGTTGGGGAAGAGGGTGGTGAAATGGTAGTTGGCGATCTTGGGCTGGGCCCGGCTGACCACACTGAGCAGAGTAGACTTACCCACATTGGGGAAACCTACCAGTCCCACATCAGCCAGCAGTTTCAGTTCCAGAACAACCTCGCGGCTCTCGCCGGGGTAGCCCGCCTTGGCGAAACGGGGGACCTGTCTAGTGGGGGTGGCGAAGTGCTGGTTGCCCCAGCCGCCACGGCCGCCGCGGCAGAGGATGAAGGGGGCATCATCCGACATGTCGTGGATGATCTCCTGGGTGGCGGCGTCCCGGATGATGGTGCCTCTGGGAACCCGCAGAACAAGGTCTGCGCCGTTTCTTCCGGTGCAGCGCTTGCCGCCGCCATCTGTGCCGTTGGCGGCGGTGTATTTGCGCTTATAACGGAAGTCCATCAAGGTGGACATGTGATCATCCACCGTGACCACTACGTTGCCGCCGCGGCCGCCATCGCCGCCGTCTGGGCCGCCAGCGGCCACAGATTTTTCCCGATGGAAGGAGACCACGCCGTTGCCGCCGTTGCCGGAGCGGACGGTGATCTTTGCGGTATCTACAAAGGGTGCTGCCATACAAAACGCCTCCTTACAGTGTGATGTTTCGGTTTAAAATTCCAGCAGATTGAGCCCCACGGCATCGCTAAACTTCCGCCCCACCTGCCCGTCCCAGACCTGGAGGAAAAGCTCCAGAGTGGCGCTGATGGTGGCGGAGGAGAGATGGCCTGCGTGGACCTCTCCGGTAACAGGGTTTCCGATGGTGATGTGAAGATGGAGGTAGGGGTGCCCGTCCTTCCGGGTCACATTGCCCACCAGGGCGGAGATCTCATAATCCCCCTGATACCGATGGGAGTAGTATTGCTTTTCTACTGTATTAAAAATACCAATGGTCACATCGTTGGCCGCTCCAAGGGCAGAGACGGAAGCCAGCTGGATGTCTTCCGCCTCTACCAGCCGGGTGAGGGAACCGACGATTTCCTCGCCGGGGTCCAGGCGCAGGACATACCCCTGGGGAAACTTACGATATTCCATACAAGAAAACCTCTTTTCCGGATAAAAAGAGCCGCAAACGGTGATCGTTTGCGGCTTTGTGGCTTGATTACTGCGCGATCTCGATGATGGAGACCTGCTTGCGGTCCTTGCCCAGGCGCTCGAACTTCACCTTGCCGGACTTCATGGCGAACAGGGTGTCATCGCTGCCCTTGCCCACGTTCACACCGGGGTGGATGTGGGTGCCGCGCTGCCGGACCAGAATGTTGCCGGCCAGCACAAACTGACCGTCGCCGCGCTTCACGCCCAGACGCTTGGACTCAGAATCGCGGCCGTTCCGGGTAGAGCCGACGCCCTTTTTATGGGCGAAAAACTGCAGACCGATATTCAGCATAATATTACACCTCCAAAACGGTAATATGATCGGGATATTCCTCCGCCAGCTGGACAAAATAGACCATCAAAGCAGTCAGGAGAACCTGACAGGTATCCTCGTTGGCTGGTCCCAACTGGGCGGGGAGCTTCAGTGTAATGGACGCATCCTTCTGCCGCACCTTCACCGGGGCCTCCAGGCCAAGCACGTCATTGACGGCGCACTCTGCTAAGCGCACAGCGCTGGTTACTGCGGCACAGACGATGTCCTCTCCCTCCGAGGCGTAGCCGCTGTGTCCCTGGACAGTAAAGCCAGTGATGCGGCGGCCTTCGGTGTGGAATGTGGCGGTGGTCATAAATCAGGCCTTGATGGCGCCGATCTGCACCTTGGTGTAGGGCTGACGGTGACCCTGACGCTTCCGGTAACCCTTCTTGGGGGTGTACTTGAAGACGCGGACCTTCTTGCCCTTGCCGTTCTTCACGACGGTGGCGGCCACAGAAGCGCCCTCCACGGCGGGAGCGCCGAAGGTAGCCTTGTCGCCGTCCAGGATAGCCAGAACCTGATCGAACACGATCTCCTGGCCGGCCTCGGCCTCCAGCTTCTCGATGAACAGAGTGTCGCCCTCTGCCACCTTGTACTGCTTGCCACCGGTTACAATGATTGCCTGCATGTTATTCAACTCCTTCATTACGGGCTCGCTCTTACGGGAGGGAAGAGAAACTCCCACTTTTCACCCCGCTCAAAGCGGCTACAAAATTATATCAGTGGAAAAAATCAATGTCAATAGCTTTTCGCAAATTCTTACAAAAATGTTGATGTTTTTGGGGCGGAAACGGGGACGTTTCGGATCAACTCCAGCTTTTGCTGCCGGGTGAGATGTTTAATAGCCCATTCCCGCCGGAGGGCGGCGGACCGGTCTGCCGCCTGCTCCCAGTACACCAGAGTGACCGGCCGGCGGCTGCGAGTATATTTGGCACCTTTTCCTGCGTTGTGGGCGGCCAGGCGGCGATCCAAATCGTTGGTGCAGCCGGTATAAAGGGTGCCGTCAGAACAGTGAAGAAGATAGACGAAGTACATCAAACTGCCTCCGTTTCTGTGGGAGCCGGTGCAGAGGGGAGGAGAAAGGAGATCCGGGTGCCGACGCCCTCCCGGGAGACTACCTCAAACCAGCCGCCGTGCCGGTCTACGATCCACTTGGCGATAGACAGGCCAAGGCCGGTGCCGCCTGTCCTGCGGTCCCGGGACTGGTCAGTGCGGTAGAAGCGGTCAAAGATGTGTGGGATACCCTGGGGGGCGATGCCCATACCCTCGTCTTGAACGGTGACCCGGGCATAAGCTTCCTGGGTAGTGACTCGGAGATAGACTTTCCCGTTTGGAGGGCTGTATTTGACACTGTTGTCCATCAAGATGCGCATGACCTGCTTGATGAGCCCCTGATCGGCCCGAACCTGGATGGGCGTCTCATCCCAGAGGGGGAGGAATACCCGATCCTGATGGATCATTGCCTCTTCCCGTAAGACCTCACCGGCCAGGGCGGTAAGATCAAAGACCATAGGCTTGACTGGCTGGGTATCGTTGTCCCCACGGGCCAGAAAGAGAAGCTGCTCCACCAATTCCTCCATAGCCTTGGCCTCGGAGCGAATGGCGTGGATGGACTCCTGGAGGGCCTCTGGATCATCTTTGCCCCAGCGGTCCAAGAGAGCGGCGTAGCCCTGGATAACGGCGATGGGAGTGCGCAGCTCATGGCTGGCATCAGAGACGAAGCGCATCTGTGCGCTGTACGCCTTGTTGATCCGATCCAGCATGGCATTGATGGCCTGGGCTAGGGCGCGCAGCTCCTTTTGCGTGGCGGGCAGGTCAATGCGGCTGTCCAGATGCGTGGCATTGATTTTCTCCAGTTCGCCGGCTAGGGCCTCCAGCTCCTGCCTGGACATGTGGGTCATAGAGTTCAGGCGGGCAGCAGTGGCTGCAAGATCCTGAATAGGCTTGAGGACTTTGTGGATGGAGCGATTGTTTCGGAACAGATTGGTTAGTAGGGATAGGCCTTGGCATATAAGCAGCACCGCACCGGCCCAATAGAGGGAGTGGAAGATGCCCTGCAGATCCACTGTGATGATATAGGGCGTACCGCCGTTGGGGATCTCCACAGAATAGTAGCTGCTTAGATCCCAGCGGCGTGGGGCTCCGTCTAAGGACGGGGGGTGTGGGAACCAGGAGGGCAGGGCATCGGGAGGGATCCAGTTGAGCACTGGTCTGCCGTCCCCCTGTTCTGAGGGAGTGGAGGTCGCGGTACCATCTCCTCCGATGGGGGTGATTGTATAGTCGCTGGCTTCCATCCAGAGTATGGTATCGGCAGAAGGCACACCCCGCTCCTCCACTAACTCTGCCACCTGGGCGCAGCGGTTTTCCGCATATACGAACATTCCAGCGGAGGCCAACAGAAAGAGGAGCAGATCCATCACAAAAAAGATGCCCAGCTGGCGGAAGAAAAAGCCAAAGTTCAGGCGGAACACCAGTGAGGAACGGGCTCCGTGCAGGGGGTCTTGGGAGGGCGGAGCCTGAAAACGGTGACGGTGTTTTGGCATAGCGGGCCTCCTTTCTGGGTGGGAACATTTGAAGTGCAGAGATCAGTTCTCACGGATGACGTAGCCCACACCACGCACTGTATGGATCAGCTTGACTCCGAAGGCCTCGTCCAGCTTACTGCGGAGGAAGCGGATATACACATCTACCGAGTTGGTCTCTCCAACGAAGTCAAAGCCCCAGACACTGTCCAGCAGGGTTTCACGGGAAAGGACATGTCCTTTGTTTTCCAGCAGATGGCGCAGCAGATCGAACTCCTTCTTGGTGAGTTCCACCGATTGGCCCTTTACAGTGACCTGATGCTTATCCACATTCATAGTCAGGGGGCCGGCAGAGAGCAGAGTCTCCTCTGGGGCGGAGGTGCGCTTTCGCAGAGCGGCCCGAATCCGGGCCAGCAGCTCTTCGATAGCAAATGGCTTAGTGATATAGTCGTCCGCCCCGGAGTCCAGACCGGAGACCTTGTCAATGACGCTGTCCCGGGCGGTGAGCATGATGACGGGGGTGGAATGCTCCCTTCTCAAACGGCGGAGCACCTCCATGCCGGAAAGCTGGGGAAGCATGATGTCCAGCAGCACCAGATCAAAAGTGCCGGACAGAGCCCGCTCCAGGCCAGTGCGGCCGTCGAAGGCCTTTTCTACCTCATAGCCCTCATACCGAAGCTCCAGCTCCACCATGCGGGCCAGCTTTTCTTCGTCCTCGACCAGAAGAATGGTTTCAGCCACAGTACATTCACCTCATTTAAAAGGTAGGGGCAGGCCCCACCAGAATTTGTGCGGACAGCCAGCGGCCGTGCTGTTTACTTTTTTCGGCTGCTGTATTTTTCGTGCTGAGATCTCAAATCATCCATGACCTGCCGGCCTACATCGGCTGCGGTGTCTGCCACCGAGTCCATCACACCGTTCAGAGCTTCGTCCGCCAGGTCTGGGCCGGTGACCTGATACCGGAAGCCAAAGAACAGGCCCAGAAGCATGAGAGGCAGGGCGATCCAAAAGAAAAAGACCAGAATGATGACCAGAAGCAGCATAGGGATCGCAGTGATGGGCTGCTCCCTGCGCCAAATTTCAAGTTCATTGTCCAGCAGAATACACCGAAGGCGGTGCAGCAAGCGGCGCAGGCCGCCACGGCGGCGCCGTTTCCCAGAACCAGCAGTCTTTATTGGGAGCGGCAAGTCCTGGGCGGGTGGCGGCGGCGTCTCTCCCTTGGTAGAGTAATAGGTGTCTTCCGGTCGGGGGATCACGCCTCGCTCCTCCAGATAGATCAGGGCGTCCAGCAGATTGCCGCCGCTGTACTCCAGGGCGGCCTTGGCCTGACCATAGGATACGGCGGCCTTTTCCCGCAGGTGCTCCACCTGTTCCAGTGTGATCTCCATAATAACAGCTCCTTTCGTGCCGGGATGGGCGGGATCATCCGGTCCCAATTACATGTCGTCTTTAGGATACCATACTGGCCTTGAACCGTACTTTACTGTTTCTTAAAATCCCATTAAATGTGCCGCCGCAGAGGGCGGCGGGCGCTTGCCCAACTGATTATACTATGTTATAATCCCGATAGCAACCGGGGCGCGCGGGGTGCCCCGGTCTCTTTTTCCGCGGCCCGGCCCCGGAATGAGCAAGGTTTGGAATGGTGATGACATGGAAGGACGCAATATTGCGCTGAAGCTGATGTACAATGGAACAGCCTACCACGGGTGGCAGGTGCAGAAAAACGCAGTGACTGTAGCGGAGACCCTGGAGAAGGCTTTGAGTACCGTGGTGTGCCACCCGGTCAAGTGCACCGGTGCGGGGCGGACCGACGCAGGTGTCCATGCGGAAACCTATATAGCGAACTTTCGTACTACTTCCTCCATCCCTTGCGACCGGATCCCGCTGGCGGTGAATACTCGCCTGCCCCGGGACATCGTGGTGGTAAAGGCAACCCAAGTGCCTGATGGCTTCAATGCCATTGGCTCCTGCCTGCGGAAGGAGTATACCTACCGCATCTACAACTCTCGTCTGGGCAATCCGTTTTTTGTGGATCGGGCCTGGTTTTACCCCAAGCACCTGGATGAGACGGTCATGCAGCGGGCGGCAGATCAGTTTGTGGGTACTCACGACTTCCGGGCGGTTCGCTCGGTTGGGACAGAGACCCGGACTACGGTGCGTACAGTATACTATTTCAATGTGTCCCGTACTGGCGACCTGATCGAGTGCCGGGTGTGCGCCAACGGCTTCCTTTATAACATGGTGCGTGCTATGGCAGGAACCATCGTGTACGCGGCAGAAGGGAAGCTGGCGCCGGAGGACATCCCGGCGATCCTGGCCTCTGGGAACCGGACTCTGGCGGGCCCCACAGTGCCACCGGGAGGACTGTATATGACCAAGCTGTGGTATGAGGAGGACGTGCTGTGAAGGCGGTTTCCTGAATCAGATAAGGGGAGATACCATGAAGGAAAAAGAAGAGGGGGTAAAGCCCCAGAAATCAAGCCTGCTGGTCCGGCTGACTGCGCTTGCGGTAACAGCGGCTCTGCTGCTGGGGGCGCTGGCTCTGGTAGTCTATCGGGACCGCTTCAATCTGGACGCCCTGCGGCGGTGGTTTGAGTACCGGGAGCTGGAGACCAGCGAAACGGGTGAGGCAGAGCCCTTTACCCATGCCGGCGGAGAGCAGGCGTCCTTCGCCTATCTGAAAAATGGAGTGCTGATGGCCTCTGCTGCTGGAGCACGATACTACTCCCTTTCCGGCGAGTTGTATGCGGAGGAGGTCCAACATTTGGAGCACCCCGTACTATCTGCCTCAAAGGAGGCTGGGGTGGTGTATGATGCCGGGGGAGAAGATTTATTTGTGTTCCGCGGTGTGGAGGAGGCTTTCCATCTGGACCTGGGGAGTGGAGGAGAGCTTCTGTCTGCGCGGCTGAACAATGCTGGCTGGCTTGCAGTTACCTATCAGGGAGGCGGCCATAAGGGGTCGGTCACCGTATATGATGGGAGCTATACCAAGGAGATCATCAAAATCAATTTGTCAACATTTATTGTAGACGCCGCAGTTTCTCCAGACTGCCGGACAGTGGCCATCGTTACCATGGGGCAGGAAAATGGTTCTTTTCAGAGCCAGATCCGTTTCTATCCTGTCAACCAGAAGGAGCCGTCCGCCACAGTGTCGCTGGGCAACATGGTGGTGATGGACCTGGACTACGAGAGCGGGCGTCTCTGGGTGCTGGGGGAGGATCGGGTGTCCGCAGTATCAGAGGACGGCTCCGTAACTGGTTCCTACTCCCTGGGCCGGAACTATTTGAAGGGATGCAGTTTTGGCGGAGATGGTTTTGCTGTCCTGCTGCTCAGCCGCTACCGGGCGGGTTCCGCCGGTCAGGTGGTAGTGGTGGGGCCGGATGGGAGCGAGACTGCGTCCCTGACCCTTCCGGCCAATGTGCTGGATCTGGATGCGGCGGGGCGGTATCTGGCCCTGTTGAGCGGCGAGCGGCTGGAGGTGTACACCTCAGATCTGACGCCGTACAGTAGTCTGGAGCATACCCAGAACGCGCGGCACCTCTCGCTGGCTGACTCCGGCGCGGCGCTGCTGGCCAATGCCCAAAGGGCGTGGCTGTATCTTCCGTCCTGAAGGCCCAATAGCTGATCGATGTAAAGGAGTGTTTCATGAGTTGGTTGATTTTTGATGCGATTCTGGGGATCGCTCTGATCCTTGCGGTGGTCCAGGGCTACCGAAAAGGCTTTGTCTTGACGCTGTGTGGCTTTCTAGCTGTGTTTGTAGCTTTCTTTGGGGCCAGCGTCTTGTCCAATGCTTTGGCGGGGCCGGTGGCAGATGCGATCCGACCAGTGGTAGAGGAACGTCTGGAACTGGCTATGCAGAAGAGTCTGGAGGAGCAGGGGTGGTCCTCCGAGGAAGCGGAACAGCCAGCAGACGGCTCGCAGAGCCCGAAACCAGAGGAGCATTTCTCTCTGGAGCAGGTACTGGAACTGATCCAGGAGAGTAAAGTTTTTCAAAGCTTCTCCGGAGCCCTGCACAGTGCGGTCAGCCAGGGACTTCTGGAGGTGACCACCAGCGCCGCCCAGGCGGTTGCAGGCTACTTGGCCCGGGAAGTGGCCCGAATGGCCCTGTTTTTGATTTGCTTTGCGTTGGTACTGGTGGGATGGACTTTGCTCAGCCGAGTTCTGGATCTGGCCTTCCGACTTCCGGTTTTATCTACTCTAAACCACTGGAGCGGTGCAGCGGTAGGCTTGGGAAAGGGCTGCGTTCTGCTGTTCATCGCCTGCTGGCTGTTCCGGGATCTGTTCCCTGTGGAAGCGGTGAATCAGTCTATCCTACTCCGTTTTTTCTGCGGAGCTGGTCCGCTGACCCTTCCGGATGCGTTTTTTTAAAAGATTCATCACCAGTTCATAATTATAGTGTACCCTCGAAAGGTACAGATGCGCTTCCGGCAGGAACCGTATCTGTGGATCAGAAGTTTTCTCCTGAAAGGAGTTGGAACATAGTATGCAGCCAACACTGTGCAGCCGCTGCCACAAGAATGTAGCGGTGATCTTTATCAGCAAGCTGGAGGGGGGCGAGGCCAAGAATGAGGGTCTCTGCCTCAAGTGTGCCCGGGAACTGGGGATCAAGCCCATTGATGACATGATGAAGAAGATGGGGATTTCAGATGAGGATCTGGATAACCTCACCAATGAGATGATGTCCGCCTTTGGCGGTGCAGAAGGGATGGAGGGACTGCTGGCCCAGCCGGACGGAGGGGATGATGAGCAGGATGACGGTCGTACCGCCACCTTCCCCTTTTTGAGCCAACTGTTCGGCGGCGGCCCTGCTGCTGGCGGGAATGGCCCATCGGAGTCCCCGAAAGGGGAGAAAAATGCCGCAAATGGGAAAGGGGAGCGCCCACCCAAGCGGAAGTTTTTAGAGAGCTACTGTATCTCGCTGACGAAAAAGGCCCAGGCGGGACAGTTGGACCGGCTCATTGGCCGGGATCGGGAGCTGGAGCGGGTCATTCAGATCCTCAACCGCCGGCAGAAGAACAATCCCTGCCTCATTGGTGAGCCTGGTGTGGGCAAGACGGCCATTGCTGAGGGGCTGGCTATGAAGATTGCCAAGGGGGACGTTCCCTATAAACTCCAGGACAAGGAGGTCTATCTGCTGGATCTCACCGCCCTGGTGGCAGGCACCCAGTTCCGCGGCCAGTTTGAGAGCCGCATGAAGGGACTGATTGAGGAGATCCGCAAGCTGGGCAATATCATCCTGGTTATCGACGAGGTGCATAACATCGTGGGTGCTGGTGACGCGGAGGGTTCCATGAACGCCGCAAATATCCTGAAGCCTGCTTTGAGCCGGGGTGAACTTCAAGTGATTGGTGCTACCACCCTCAACGAGTACCGCAAGCACATCGAAAAGGACACCGCCCTAGAGCGGCGCTTCCAGCCCGTAGTGGTGGAGGAGCCCTCCATTGAGGACAGTGTGAAGATCATGGAGGGAATCGCTCCTTACTATGAGGCGTATCATCAGGTTTCCGTCTCTCCGGAGATGTGCCGGCTGGCGGTGACGATGAGCGAACGGTATATTACCGACCGCTATCTGCCGGACAAGGCCATTGACCTGCTGGATGAGGCATGCTCCAATGTGAATCTGAAAAACCGGACCCTGGCCCGGCGGGCGGAGATTGACAAGGAACTGGCCGACCTGAGTAAGGAGAAAGAGGTCATGATGGCCGCCGACACCGAGGAGGCGTATGCCAGACTGGCCAATATCCGCAGTCAGGAGCTGCGCCTTGCCGCCGAGCAGCAGCAGCTGGAGGGACAGTCTGTCCCTGCTCTGACGTCGGAGCATCTGGCCAATGTGATCGAACTGTGGACCAACATCCCAGCCAGCCAGATCCAGGAGCAGGAGTATCAGCGCCTTTCTCGGCTGGAGGAGCGGCTGAAGGCCCACATCATCGGTCAGGACGAGGCGGTACAGGCGGTGTCTGCCGCCATCCGCCGGGGCCGGGTAGGCATCAGCCCCAAGCGCAAGCCGGTCTCCTTTATCTTCGTGGGCTCCACCGGTGTAGGCAAGACCGAGCTGGTCAAGCAGTTGGCCCAGGATCTGTTCAATGTGCCGGAGGCCCTGATCCGGCTGGATATGTCAGAGTTTATGGAGAAGTATGCTGTCTCCCGGATCATCGGCTCCCCTCCCGGCTATGTGGGCTATGACGAGGCGGGTCAGCTGACCGAGAAGATCCGCCGCAAGCCCTACTCTGTGGTTCTCTTTGACGAGATCGAGAAGGCCCATCCCGATGTGCTCAATATCCTCCTTCAGATCCTGGACGACGGCCATATTACCGACGCCCACGGACGGAAGGTGAACTTTGAAAATACGGTTATCGTGATGACCTCAAACGCCGGCAGCAATAGCAAGGTGGGCTCTGTGGGCTTCAACCGTACCGCCGATGAGCAGGGAAAAGAGCGGGCCATGAAGGCGCTCCAGGAGTTCCTGCGGCCAGAGTTCCTCAACCGTGTGGACGAGGTGGTCTACTTCCACCAGCTGACGGAGGAGAATTTCCGAGCCATCGCCGCCCTGATGCTGAACGAACTGCGG
>ENA-ORTI01003704-ORTI01003704.1-human-gut-metagenome-genome-assembly--contig:-NODE-3704-length-11496-cov-2.178131_pt1 | contig 11496 bp, 5 predicted proteins | sample MGYA00242071_ERZ509191 | MGnify/ENA primary metagenome ERZ509191 (study PRJEB26280, sample SAMEA2338832) | human gut metagenome | biome: human gut; feature: human-associated habitat; material: faeces...
CCGTCGATGGTAATGTTCTTCACGTCGAGCCACAGGCGCGTGGTTCCCGCCTCGAGCACCACGTCGATGAAGTCGGCCAGCGAGGGCAGCTGTTCCCCGTTGGCCAGCGTCCCGGCGGCACGCAGTTCGGCGAGCGTATGCTCCCACGGCTTGAGGTTATTGATGTAACACCCCGCCGATGCGTGCGCCACCACGACATCGTCGTCCTTCGTAAGGTAAATATCGCACTCCGACGCGTAGCAGCCCAGCCCGATGGCATAGTTGAGCGCCGCCACCGAATTGTCGGGGAACTGCCGTGTCCCGGCCTCCGTCGAACCGCCGCGGTGCGCGACGACACGGTTGCCGACCTCGGCCGGGGTTTTGATCTCGGTGCCGGGCTTCGACGGCCCCGTCCAGTCCTTCAGCGGATCTTCGTCGTCGCTGCATCCTGCCGCCAGGCCGGCTGCGACAAGGGTGAGGAGCATAAGCATTTTATCGTATTTCATAGGTTTTTCTTTTTTTTATTCGTTGTCGTTCCATGGCCGGAGCCCGGGCCGGACAGGGACGTTCTCCCGTCCGGCCCGCTCCGGATTCAGAAATTCTCGTAATTTTTCACACAGCGCACCGCGGCTCCCGAACCGTTGCCCACGTCGAACCCGTCGTCGAATACCATATCGGCCGAGGTCGTACAGTAGGCGCGCCACAGGGCCATCTTCGAGGCCGTCGTCTGTCCCATCATCGGAATCAGACAGTAGAAGCGCACGTTGCCCGAGTTGGCGCAGTAGTCGTAGCCGCTCTTGTAGAGGCGCCACCCCTGCGGGTAGAGGTTGAAAGCGAAGGCCTCGGCACCGTTCGAAATAACGGTCGCGGGGTTGAACTCGGCGTCCTGCCACTCCTTGCAGCGCAGGTGCGCCGCCACATTGGCCGCATTGCCCGAGGTCATGGCGCCGTACGATGCCGTCGCAGCCGCCACGGGGTAGTCCGAATAGCTCTTCGACGACTCCGCCACCGCGTAGATCAGGTCTTTCCAGTCGGACATGTTGGCGATATGCCAGCCGTAGGGACAGATGCCCTGCACCTGCATCGAGAGCGACGGGTGGTCGGCCTCGGCCTGCGTATTGCCGCCGTCGGAGGCCGCGTAGTCTTTCAGGTCGGCCTTGAGGATCGGTTCCAGCGTGATGCTGTTGCCCACGGCATCCACGACCACCGTCCCGGCGCCTCCCAGCGGGAAAGGCATCAGCAGGGCCGCGCTCAGCGCGCCGGCCGGGTCGCCCGTCAGCGTTTCGTACGAACTGTAAAGGCGTCCGTAGACCGAAGCGCGCGTCGTCACGCCGTCGGGCATCATCAGCTCCTTGAGCGTCCCGCCGTTCTCCTCGGTGTCATAGGCCGGGTTGCGCATCGAATACTCCGCTTCGTCGTAACCGCCCGTCTTCGAGCCCCCGACCAGACCGCTGCCCAGCTTGTAGGTGCCCATCGCCGCGCCGCCGTTCCAGTGCAGGCCGGTCGTCATCCACGTCTTGGTCTTTCCGTCACGCGTGACGTATTCCTTGGTGGGGTAGCCGGCCAGTTCCGATTCGGGCATGCTGTTCACGGTCGAGATGCGCGTGAACTCGGCCTTCGAGTCGGCTGCCACCACGTTGTTGTCGTCGTCGAGCGCGATCGTCACGCGCAGGGCATTCATCCCCGCAATGCCGAACGTGAGCTCGGGCGCCGCGGCCTCGGCAGCCGCGTCGGCCAGTACGGCGAGTTTGCCGTCGGCCGTCAGCGCATAGCGCGGATAGGCGTCCGGCGTACGCGAAGTCGAGAGGATCACCTTGCCGCTGCGGAAATAGTGGTCGAGGCCGAACACCAGGTCGTTCTTGTTCATCTGTGCGGCATCGCCGAAAGCCGCAAAGTGGGGTATGCCCGACCCGTAAATAAACAGGTAGGTTTCGTTGGCCAGCTGCCGCACCTTGATCTGCCTTGTGGCGAGGCTCGTATCCTCCGTCCCGGCGCTCACGGTCACCGTCGCCTCCCGCATGTCGGTGGGCGAGGTGTTGTCCGAAGCCGCGAGGACGACCGTCCCGGCCTCCCTGTCGAGCGTGCAGGTGAGCCACTCCACGCCCTCTTCCAGCTCGGCCGTAACGGTCGAGGCGGGCATGTTGGTCTCGAAGGTCACAGTCACCTCGGCAGGCTCCAGGGCCATCATTTCGATGTCCGATTCCGTCGAGAGGGTGAGCGTGGCATCGGGTTTGAGCCCGACCTGCGTGATCGGGAAATCAACGCTTTCGCCCGTCTTGGAGAGCGTTACGCGCAGCGTTCCCGTGCGCTTATAGTCCGTGTTCGCGGAGCAGGTGATCCGCAGCGCCTTTTCGACCGCGCCGTCGGGCGAGGCCGTATGGTAGTCGAGCGTGGCCCAGTCGGTGCCGACCAGTTCGGCATGCCAGTCGCTATACATTTTACCGTAGGGGTTCACCGTCACGATGTAGGTGCCGAACGCCAGTCCGTCCGTCGTCCGCCCGTCGGCATCGAACCCGATCGCGGCGGGCGAAATCGAGATGCGCGCCTCCCGGCTCGTGTTGTCCGCATCGGTGCCCGACTCGTAACAGCCTGTGAATGCCGCCGCGGCGATGGCGAGCAGGCCGGATATGAATTTTCTCATAGCTGAATAGTTTTCTGTTGGGTAAATGGATTAAGACCAGCCTTCGGTCTGCCTGAGGTTGCTGTTCTTGTTGATCGCCGAGGTCGAGATCGGGAAGAGGTAGATGTTGGGGTTCGTCGAACCGCCCACGCCGCCCTCGACACCCGTATTGGGCCAGTATTTGAGCGGGCAGTAGGTGTCGATGTAACCCAGGCGGATGTAGGTGAACCACAGGTTGCCCTCCTCGGCGAATTCCCAGCGGTTCTCCGCAGCCAGCGCTTCGAGCACGTCCTGCTGCGTGGCCGAGGTGTAGAAGTCGGCCTTTCCGTAGGCGCGCTGCGCGACCACGTTCAGCTCCCCGAGCGCCTCCTTGTACTGTTTCCTGTAATAGTACAGCTCGGCACGGAACATATAGTACTGCGCATACCGGTAGAGGATCAGGTCATCGTCGTAGAGCAGCGTCCCCGAAGACCAGTCGCCCGTGAACTTGTTGGGCCATCCGACCTTTTCGTACATGTCGCTCACGCCCGTGCGCTCCATATAGGTCACGTCGCTGCGCTGGTCGTTGTTCTGCTCCTTGTTCCGCTTCAGCTCTCCGATGAATTCGTCCGCATAGCAGAACCACTGGTTGCTCGATACCGGCACGCCGCCCTCGACGTTGCGGTACGAGGCCTTGACCTGCGTCGAGCCCCAGATGAAACGCTGGATGTAGCTGGCCGAATGCACCTCGTTCGTCGCATCGACATGCAGCGCGAAGGCGATCTCCTTGTTGGCCTTGTTCTTCACGTCGAACACGTCGGCGAACTTGCCGAGCAGCGGCGTGCGCGTAACGGCGTCGAGCGCCTCCCCGGCCATCGTCAGGTAGGAATCGCCGCCTTTCTGTGCGGCGTACATCCACAGCGCGAAGTCGGCCTTCAGCATGTTGATGTTGTCCACCGTGGCATAATAGCAGCCCTTGGCGTTGGATGTGATGTGCGTGAGCGCGCTTTCGATGTCCTGCGCCACCTGGGCGTATACCTCGGCCCGGGGCGAACGCGAAGGGTAAATCTCCCGCCCGGTGCTCTCGGTGGGCGTCAGGATGACGGGCGCGTCGCCCCATACGCGGGCGATCCAGTAGTAGACGTATGCCCGGACGAAATAGGCGTTCCCGAGGCAGTAGCTGCGCGTCTCGTCAGACATTTCGACCGACGGCGCGTACTTTATCACCGAGTTGCACTGGTTGATACAGGTGTAGAGGTTCGTCCAGCTTACCGACGACGTGCCCCCGTTGAGCAGGCTGTGCAATACCTCCAGCATGTCCGAGTCCATCAGCGAACGGTTCGTACCGCGGTCCCACATGGCGGGCCCGACGCGCAGTTCGCCCCAGAAGAACTGGTTCGTGTAATTCTGCCGGAAGGCGTTGCGCAATTCGAAATAGATACCCGTCGTCGCGCCCGTGACGTCGCTTTCGTCCACCCACATGTTCGTCGTGTTGAGCTGGTCGGAGTTGACGATATCGAGCTCGCACCCCGCCATCGCCATCGAGGCGGCGCCTATCGCTGCAATATATAGCTTATGGAATTTCATATTCGTATATTCGATTTAGTTGTTGAGAATCATCCCGTTCAGAACGTGGCCTTCAGGCTGAACATCACCTTGCGCGTGGGCGGGTAAATGCTATAATCGGCCGAGCTGGTATTCACCACGCTGTACATGCCCGTGCTCGATCCCGAGGCGGCAACCGCCGACTCGGGCGACACGCCCTTGACCTTCGTCCAGTACACCAGCGTGTTGCCTGATACCGAGACCGTCAGGTTGCCCAGCCCGAGCTTGCCGATCCACCGCTTGGGGAAGCTGTACGACAGCGTCACGTCGCGCAGGCAGAGGTAATCGCCCTTTTGCACGCTGATGTCCGAGATGCGCGAATAGTTCTTGTTGCCACCGTCGGCGTCGTTGGCCGACAGGCGCGCCAACTTGGTGTTGTCGCCCGGCTTCTGCCAGCAGTCGTTCGCATCGTAGATGAGGTTCCAGTTGCAGTTGCCCATCGAGGTTTGCAGGCCGCGCGTATACATGTAGTTGTAGACCGAGTGCCCCAGCGCATAGTCGACGTAGACCGACAGCGAGAGATTCCTGTACTTGAAGGTATTGTTCATACCGCCGGTGGAGTGGGGCGTCACGTACCCCAGCAGGAACATGTCCTCGTCGTTGATCTGCTCGCTGCCGTCCGCCGTACGCGCCGACCCGGCGCGGTTGAGCCATTCGTAGTCGCCGATGTCCTTGCGGCCGGCGATCGAACGGCCGTCCGAACGGCGGATGCCGTGCGAATTGACGTCGGCCTGCGCCTCGGTTTCGATGATGTAGGCGGTCTTGTAGCCGTAGATGCGCCCCATGCGTTCGCCGACGGCCGTGCCGCCGAAACGGAATCCCGTCTCCGACATCGTGTACCCGCCGATACGCCATGCATCCTTGCCGTCGACGTCCTTGTACCTGTACTCGTCGGGGAGCGACAACACCTTGTTCATGTTGAACGAGTAGGTGAAGTCGGTCGTCCAGGTGAAGTTCTTGCTCTGGATGTTCACCGTCGAGAGTTCCACCTCGGCGCCGTAGAAGCGTACCGAACCGACGTTCTGCCGGGCCGAGCCGTAACCCGACGTATCGGGCAGCGTGACGCTGAAGAGCAGGTCGGTGGTCTTCTTGTTGTAATAGTCGGCCATCAGGCGGATGCGGTCGTTGAAGAATCCCATGTCGACGCCGATGTCCAGCTGGTGGGTGGTCTCCCATTTGAGCCTCATGTTGGGCAGCGCCGTGGGCAGGATGGCGCTCGCACCGTTGTAGATCGACGTTGCGCCGAACCCTCCGTAGGCATCGTAAAGGCCGATGTAGTTGTTACCCGTCAGGCCGTACGAGGCGCGTATCTTGAAGCTGTTGAAATTGCGCACGTTCCAGAATTTCTCCTCCGAGACCACCCAGCCGGCCGACGCCGCAGGGAAATATCCCCAGCGGTTTCCTTCGGCGAATTTCGACGAGCCGTCGGCGCGGAACGTGAACATGAAGAGGTACTTCTTCTTGTAGTCGTAGTTCAGGCGCCCGAAATAGGAGGAGAGCGCCTCGTTGGTGTTGGTGTCCGCCCAGCCCGTGGCGTCCGTCCCTGCGGCCAGCGTCGGCACCTTGTCCGAATCGGCGCCCGTAACCGTCAGCGAAAGGCCGTTGACCGTGTTTTTCATGTAGTCGAACCCGACCGTGCCCTCGATCGTATGATCCTGCGCGAAGGTCTTGCGGTAGTTCAGGTAGCCCTGCGTGCTGAAGCGGTTGGTCTGCCCCCACTTCTCGTAGGTGCGGCGCTGGTTGGAGATAGCGTTGCCCGCCAGGCGCTGGTTGTCGATCCTGTAATAGTTGTGGTTGGCAACCTGCATCACGGCGCGCAGCCCGTCGACGATTTCCCATTCGAGGTTGAAATTGGCCGTCATGCGGCGTGCCGTGTAGTTGCTCGTATAGTAACGGTCGAACCATGCGGCCGAGATGGTCGTGTTGTTGGTTCCCTGGGCGGGCGTGCCGTCATCCAGGTAGTCGCGGTGCGTGGCGGGCATGAACATGCCGCGGCCCACGGTCGTCCAGTAGGTGGCGATACCCGACGAGGGGAGCGTGTTGCCCTTCGTTTCCGAGTAGTCGAACACGGTCGTCGCCTTCAGGTTCCTGAGTATCTTGAACGAGGTGTTGCCGTGGAAGGTGAAACGCGAGAAATCGGTGTTGATGCCGATGCCGCCGTCCTTCGTGTAGCCGGCCGACGCGGCATACTGCACCTTGTCGTTGCCGCCGTTCACGCCGACGTAGTAGTTCATCCAGTACGAGTCGTCGAACCATTGCTTCTGCTGGTCGTTGTCCTGGTAGGCGATCAGTTTCGAGTGGTCGATGGGGTCGACCATCACCTTCCAGCCTGCGGGGACATCGGCCGGCGTATCCACGAATTTGGGCGTCCACACCGAATTGTCGCCGTTGCCGATACCGGCGGAGTTGGCGCCCGTCAGGATGCCCGAGCCGTAGGCGTAGGTCGAAGGGTATTCGTTCAGCATCGTGCGCATCGTGCGCAGGTAGTCGCCGCCGTCCATCAGGTCGAACCTCACGGCGGGCGAAGTCCATGCGGCCTGCGCCTCGAATGTCACCTGCGGGCCCCGTGCCATACTGCCCTTCTTGGTCGTGATGAGGATTACGCCGTTCGAGGCGCGGGCACCGTAGATACCCGCCGAAGCGGCGTCCTTCAGCACCTCGATCGACTCGATGTCATTGGGGTTCAGGCCGGTCATTTCACGGTTCACGCCATCGATGATAATGATCGGGGCGTTCGACTGGTTGATCGACGAACCGCCGCGAATCAGGAACACGGGGTCGGAACCCGGCTGGTTGTCGGCCGACGATACGCGCACGCCGCCGACACGTCCCTTCAGGGCATCGCCGATGGAGTTGACCGGTGCGCCGGCGAGTTTCTCGCCGTCCACCTTCGAAACTGCGGCCGTGATCGTGCGGCGCGACTGCGTGCCGTAGCCGATCACCACCACGTCGTCCACCATCAGCGCATCCTCTTCGAGCACAACGTCGATCGCCGAGCGGGTGCCTACGGGCACCTCCTGTTTCTTGTAGCCTATGAAGCTGAATTCGAGCGTCGCATCGGGGCCCGCCTGGATCGAATAGCGGCCGTCGGCCCCGGATGTCGCGCCGGTTGCGGTTCCCTTCACGATGACGGTGGCGCCGATCACCGGTTCGCCCTTCGCATCCCTGACCGCACCCGTTACGAGGTTGCCCTGCGCCTGCGCGTCCATCCCGCACAACACCAGAGCAATTATACATACACTTTTCAAAAGTGTCGTAAGGACTCTTTTCATAATAGGTTTCTTTCAGTTAAGTAATTAATGATTTGCCGGGCTATTTCTCCCCGAAGGTGATGCCCGACGACGAGCCCCCGTCCTGGAAGCCAACCGCCAGTTCCGCATAGTTCGTCCCGGTGAGTGCCGTGCCGTTCACCGAACCGCCTGCGGCGCTGTCCTCCACGCTTTTCTTGTTCCAGCCCACGAGCGCCCCCGCATGCAGCGCACATGCCACCGCGCCGAAATTCCTGCATCCGGACACGGCGCCCACGTCGTTGCGCCCGATGATGCCCCCGGCCGCCAGCAGCGCCGAAGTGCCCTCGACGGTGGCCTGTACCGCACCGTTGTTGACATTGCCCGTGACGGCCGACTTGTCCTTGGTATTGTAGTCGTAGCCGACGATGCCGCCCGCATAGGAGCTCTTGCCCGCCTGGGCATTGTGCATCCAGACCGCACCGTCGTTGGTGTTGTTGGTCGCATTGCCCGACTTGATGATGCCCGCGATGCCTCCGGCGCCGATATTGGCGTTGCTGGAATTTACCGTCGCCCAGACCTTGCCGCTGTTCGTGCAGCCGTTGGTCACCGCCGTGCCGTCCGTGCCGTCGTAGAAACCCACGATGCCGCCTGCGGCCTCCCAGTTGTTGGCCGTCGCCGTATAGGCCAGGGTGATGTCGCCGCTGTTCGAGCAGTCGTCTATCGTGCTGGCGTTGTGCGTACCGACGATACCGCCGATGCGGGTCACCTGCAGCTTGTCGGAGCTGACGGCCGCCCTGTTGGCACAGCCCGTGACCTTCGCCCCGCTGTACGTCTGCCCCGCGATGCCGCCGATGCAGAGGTAACCCGCGCCTGCGGCATTGGCCTGCACGAATTTCACCTCGGCTTCGTTCGTGCAATCCCGGATCGCCGCCGCATAGTTCACGCCCGCGATCCCGCCGATGAAGCAGTTGCCGTTCATGTTCGAGACGACGGTGCCTTTGTTGGTGCAGTTGTCGATCACCAGCGTCGGGCAGCTGTCCACGATATAGGCGACGATGCCGCCGATGCGGTGGGCTGCCGACGTGCCCGCGTTGTCGAACCGGATCTCGCCCGCATTGGTGCAGTTGCTGATGGTCGTATTGACCGCGGTCTTCATCACCGAGGCCGTAATTCCCGCCACGGCGTTGCCCAGCCCGAGCGAAGTCATCACCGGGCCGTGGTTGTGGCATCCGTCCAGCGTGATCGCCCCGGCCGCGTCGCCCGAGCCGTCGACGATGCCCGCGATACCGGCCACATAGCTCGCCACGCCCGCCGTCGCCACGTTGCTCACCGCGCCGTAGTTCCTGCAGCCGCTCATCTTCCCGTTATACAGGCTGCCGACGATGCCGCCCGTGCGCGACTTGCATCGGGAATCCGCCGTGACGGTCACGGGTACGAAGCTGGTCACGCCGGTGAGCGTATTGTTCGATTGTGCGACGATGCCCGCATAACACCACGTATCGGTGTCGGCGCTGTATTTGAGCTCGATGCGGCTCGTCCCGTCATAGGAGGTGCCGTCCTTCGACCCGAAAACCACATCCGAGATCGCCCCCTTGGCATAGGCGAAGAACCCGGCATAACGCCCGTCGGCCGATACGTTGATATTGTAGATACGGTGGCCGTTGCCGTTGAACGTCCCCGTGAAATTCTCGACCGGCGTCCACGGGACATTCCGCATGTCGATGTCGGCCTGGAGGTCGACGATGGCACCGCCGTTGTCGTCGGCGCACTCCTGCGCGAAGTTCACCATGTCTTCATAGGTGGCGATCCTCAGCCGGAAGAAAAGCTCGGTCGCGGCTCCGACGCAGTTCCCCGCAAAGGCCACTTCCTGCGTTTCGAACAGGTTTTTGACGAAGACGCTCCCGTCCGTACAGGAGATCGTCGCCTTCAGCCCGCCGTCCACCTTCGTACCGCTGACGATCAGGAAATTCACCGTCTGGGCCTGCACCAGCGACATTTCGCCGATCTCCATCGTGAGGATGTCCGACACCGCGGCATCCTCGCCGACAGTCACCGCACCCGTCCGGGGATCGACCACGGCCTCCGATACGGCCAGGTGCCCCTCCACACCGTCGGGGTCGACCGGTTCGAGCGTGATTTTCGAAATGGTCTTCGAAGCCTCCTCGCCGATCGTGAGCGACAGCACCGAAGCCAGCGGCTTGAAGTGCAGGCCGAGGCTGCCCTGGGCGGGTGCGGCGTCGGCCGCATAGGCATACATCGGCAGGGTAGCGCCCGTCTGGTCGGCACCGACCGCAAATACGCCGTCGACGGCCTTGAAATAGGCCGTCACTTCGCCGCGAGCGTCCGCGGGCAGCGAGAGGGCCATCGGATGGAACTCGACACCGTTGCCGGCATCGTAGGTTTCGTACACATAAGAGATCCCCTTGTAGCCGACGACGATCTGGTCGCCTTCCTGCCATAGGGGAGCATACGCCTCGCCGTCCCCGGTAGCGGACGGGATCGCATCGATCGTCGCGAGGATCGTCACGGCATCCGCCGAAGGTTCGTCCACGGGGGATACCTTCGGATGCGTGTTGTCCTCCGAACAGCCTGCGATCGCCAGCATTGCTGCTGTGAAAAGAAAAATTTTTCGCATGGTTTTGTTTTGTTGGTTAAGAAATATTTGGTTGGTGGAAATACGGGTTGCAGGGTTTGCCCGGCGCGGGCAAACCTTTCGTACGGCTGTCGCGCACCGGCTCTGACGGCGGAAAAACACACTTAAAGCCATCGTGCAGGTAAATCATACGATATACTTATATATCAAATTTATGGCACCTCTGCAAATGAGGGTGTGGTCGGCGGCTGAAGGCGCCTTCGGAAATGTCGCTTCCATCGGTCGAGTAGTTTAGGCGGTGTTCATAGATACATACAGCCGACCCGCTCAAACCACTTACCGGAAATTGAAAAAATCGGGAGCAGGATCAAACGAAAAAGCGCCGGGATACTATGTATCCCGACGCCTTGGGGTCTGTGCCGCTCCGGCCTATACGCCCCGCATGAAGAGCAGCGAAAGCAGCAGCAACAGTTGTTCCTTGGAGAGTTTCCGGCGCAGTTGCTTGAGCGCCGCATACATGTGGTTTTCCACCGTGCGCGGCGAAATGCCCAGCTGCTCTCCGATCTCGCGGTTCGAAAGGTCTTCGATGTAGCTCAGACGGAACACTTCGCGGCATTTGGGCGGCAGCGACTCGATGGCCGCATCGAGGCTGGCGCGCAGGTCGTCGTTGTAGAGTTTCTGCACGACGGGGCTGTTGTCGGGTGCATAGTACGAACTGCCCAGCGCGGCGATGCGCTCCCGGTAGTAGGCGCCGTATTCGCCGGCGCGCCTGTTCTTGTCCAGGTAGTTGAGCGAGCGGTTGTAGACCGAACGCAGCAGGTACTTGTACAGCGAGTTCGAATCGTCGAGCGTCTCCCGCCGCTGCCATACGTTGTAGAACACGTCCTGCACCACGTCCTCGGCCCAGTCGTCTCTGAGGAACAGACGGGCGTAGGAAACCAGCATGGCGTAATATTTCCGGCACAGTTCGTCGAACGCCTTGCGGTCGCCCGCGCGAACCCGTGATATTAGCGAGATTTTCTCCATCGGATAATCAGATTCGGTACAAAAATAAACATTCTCGCCGAACGAAACAATGTCCGGTCCCTTTTTTAATTTTTTTGTAATCCGGTTAGGTGGTTTCCCGCGATCGGTTGTATTTAATATGACACGACCAAACTACACGACCGATGAGAAAAAACCTTACCCTCGCATTTTTTGCCCTTTTCTGTGCCCTGACCGCCGCCGCACAACTGCATAACGACGATGTCCACGTCCATGAGGCCGTCAGCCGCCAGAACTACCGCCAATACCTCCGCATACCCGACATCGGCGGCTATATCACGCTCAAATGCGATTTCCACGTCCATTCCGACATCTCCGACGGACAGGTGTGGCCCGTCGGCCGGGTCAACGAAGCGTGGAACGACGGACTGGACGCGATCGCCATGACCGACCACATCGAGGTGCACAAGAACGCCGACATCATCCGTTGCGGCCTCAATAAACCC
>ENA-ORTI01003729-ORTI01003729.1-human-gut-metagenome-genome-assembly--contig:-NODE-3729-length-11434-cov-3.169962_pt1 | contig 11434 bp, 7 predicted proteins | sample MGYA00242071_ERZ509191 | MGnify/ENA primary metagenome ERZ509191 (study PRJEB26280, sample SAMEA2338832) | human gut metagenome | biome: human gut; feature: human-associated habitat; material: faeces...
GCGAACGGGCCTCAGGGTCTAAGGTCGTTTCCCAGAGCTGTTCGGGGTTCATTTCACCGAGGCCCTTGTAGCGCTGGATATTGAGCCCCTTCCGTGCTTCCTCAAGCGTCAGGGCGTGCAGGTCGAAAATGTCCGACGCCGCGTACTCCTGCTCCTTGTTGCGAAGCATGAAGCTGAGGCCGCCGCACTTCTGCCGGATGGCGTCGAGGGCTTCCCATGAGTTGAGGTACATCTTGGAGATGAAGAACTCGACGGATACCCGCGTGCGGTGGCCGTTGGCGTTCTCGATGAGCGCAAAGACGCGATCGCCGTCTTCGTGCGCTTCCGTCTCCGTCGTCAGCTCGTAGCCCCGCTCCTTGAGGAAGTCGTAGCAACGCGTTCCGGAAGTGAGGCAATCCGGAGTGACGCGGTCCTCCACGTCGACAAGGGCGAGGAAAAGATCCCGGTTGATGCCCGCCAGCTCGGCGTCGCGCACACGGTGGGAAATGTTTTCGATCTGCCCCATGAGGGCCTTGATCTCCTCACCCCGGAAGAGCGTGCCGTTAGGGGCCTCCACTTCCATGTCGTCGCTCACGCGCTGCATCAGGAAGGCGTTCAGCTCGTAATCGTCCTTGATGAACTTCTCCATCCTGCTGTTGTGCGCCCGGTACAGCGGCGGCTGCGCGATGTACAGGTAGCCGCGGTCGATGAGCCCCGCGTAGTTGCGGAAGAAGAAGGTCAGAAGGAGCGTACGGATGTGCGCGCCGTCCACGTCGGCGTCGGTCATGATGACGATCTTGTGGTACCGCAGCTTGTCGTAATCGGTGTCCTCCTCGCCGATGCCCGCGCCCATCGCGGTGATGAGCGCCTTGACTTCCTTATTGGCGAGCATCTTGTCGAAGCGGGTGCGTTCCGTATTCAGGATCTTGCCGCGCAGGGGCAGAATGGCCTGCGTGTTCGGGTTGCGGCCCTGCTTGGCCGAACCGCCTGCGGAGTCACCTTCCACGATGAACAGTTCGGAATCCGCCGGGTCCTTGCTCTGGCAGTCGGCCAGCTTGCCGGGCAGCGCGTTGTCCGAAAGGGCGCCCTTGCGGCGGACAAGCTCCTTGGCGCGGCGGGCCGCATCGCGGGCGCGGGAGGCGTCCACGGCCTTGTCGATGATCAGGCGGGCGTCTTTGGGGTTCTCCTGAAAATAAGTGTCGAGCTTGCCGTACACCACGCCGCCCACGATGCCCGCGACCTCGCTGTTGCCGAGCTTGGTCTTGGTCTGGCCTTCGAACTGCGGCTGGGGGAGCTTCACGCTGAGCACGGCGGTCAGCCCTTCGCGGACGTCGTCGCCGGAAAGGGCCTGCCCCTTCATCTTCTTGGTCAGATCGGGCTGGCTCTTGATGTAGTTGTTGATGGCGCGGGTCAGCGCGGTCTTGAACCCGGCAAGGTGCGTACCGCCTTCCTTCGTGCGAATGTTGTTCGCGAAGGTATACATGTTTTCCTTGTAGCCCGCGTTGTACTGGATGGCGAACTCCACGGAAACGCCGTCGGCCACGCCTTCCCCGTCGACGATGGCGTGGATGCCCACTTCGCCGGAGTTCAGATCCTTCACGAACTGGTGGATGCCGCCCTCGGCATGGAACAGATGGACTTCGCTGGTACGCTCGTCGCGGCACTCGATCTGGAGGCCCTTGTTCAAATACGCCAGCTCCTCAAAACGCTTCTTGAGGGTGTCGTAGGAGAATTCCGTGGTCTCGAAGATGGTTTCGTCGGGCTTGAAGCGGACGGTCGTGCCGTGGCTGTCGGACTCGCCGATGTACTGGAGCTCCTCTTGCGGCACGCCCCGGCTGTACACCTGCTTCCAGCGCTTCCCGTCCCGGCGGACGGTCACCTCAAGGCGTTCGGAAAGCGCGTTGACGCAGGAGACGCCCACGCCGTGCAGGCCGCCCGACACCTTGTAGGCGGAGTTGTCGAACTTGCCGCCCGCGTGGAGCTTCGTCATGACCACCTGAACGGCGGGGACCTTTTCCTTGGGGTGGATGTCCACGGGGATGCCGCGCCCGTTGTCGCGGACCGTGACGCTGTTGTCCATGTGGAGCACAACTTCGATGCGCGTGCAGTAGCCCGCCATCGCTTCGTCGATGGAGTTGTCCACCACTTCGTACACGAGGTGATGCAAACCACGGTAATCCGTGCTGCCGATGTACATGGCCGGGCGTTTCCGCACGGCCTGGAGACCTTCAAGAATAGTGATTGAATCAGCTGTATAAGCGTTCGCGTTGGCTGTCATAGGCTCGTGAATCCATATGTTGGTTGTGGCGCCTCCGGCGGCAAAGGGCTGCCGCAGACGGTCCGCAAACGCGGCCTCCGCGAGGCCACGCCCCTTCGGCCTTTACCCGGGAAAAGCCCCCGGGCCCCTCAGAGGCCGCCTCATGCCGCGTGCCCGGGAAGGTATGCGGCATGAGGCGGCTCCTGAAGATGTCCCTCTTCAAAGCTGAACGTTCCAAAGCGGGGATAAAGGTTGTGACTAGAAAGAAAAATACCATAGACGGAATGAGAGGACCATCCCCCTATTCCAAGCGTTCAGGAAAAGGGGAATTGAGGAGCGCTTCCATCCCGAAGCGCTCCTGCAAGTATAGCACGCTCTAGTTTTCTTCGTAATAGCTTTCTTCGGCGATTTTCATGGGCATGATCAGCACGGTGTAGTCGGGATCTTCCGTGCCGTTGATGCCGCAGGGCCCCTCGGCCCCGGTAAGGGTGAGGGTAAGTTCGCCGGACTGGTAATGCGTGAGAATTTCCATCAGGTTCTTGGTCGGGAACGCGATGCGCCCGATGGAGCCGTTGTAGGAGACTTCAAGGGACTCGTTGGCCGACCCGGTGTCCTGCCCCTGTGCGGAAAGCATGGCCTCGGCGCTGGACAGTTCGAAATACGTACACCGATCGCTCTCCGTGTTGAAGATGCTGATACGATCGAGCGCGTCGAGGCAGTCCTTCCGGCTCAGCTTGAGCAGGGACACGTCGGGGCTCGCCAGACGGGTCATGAACGGCGAGTAATCGGGGTAGGCGTATCCGGCGCGGGGAAGGCTGAGGGTTTCATGCCCGTCGCCCGAACGCACGAAAAGGCGCTTGTCCGTCAGGTTGACTTCGATCTCATCGCCGCCGAGCCACTTCCGGAGTTCGCCGACGTATTTACGCTGGATCAGCACACCGTCTTCGGGAAGGCGGGCGGACAGATCGTCGTGCGTGAAGCGGGTCAGGGCGAACTGATGGCCGTTCAGGCCGCACACTTCGATATGGCCTTCGCCAACGGGCTTGAAGTAGAGGCACGCGATGGCATCGGAAGATTCGTCGTCGCTCACGCAGAAAAACACGCGGTCGATGATCTCCTGGAAGAAGTCGCCGGACCACACCACGGCGCCTTCGTTGGAGAACGGCGCGAGGCTTTGGAACCACGTGGGGTCATTGGCGGGGAGCTTATAGGTACGGCGGCCCTGTTCGAGGATCACCGTGCCCGTGGCGTCGTCAAGCCGGATACGCAATTCGCCGGCGGGAAGACGGCGGACGAGATCCACGAAGTTCCGGCCGTTCACCCCGACGAGGCCGGGTTCCTTCACATCGGCGGGATATGTGCCGGTGAACTCGATGTTCGCATCGGTCGCCATGATGGTCAGGACTTCCCCTTCGGCCTTGATCCAGAGCGAACGCAGATAAGCCGCCCCCGCTCTCGTGGGGATGATGCCCGCCGCTTTCTGAAGGCCTTCGATGATGTTTTCTTTCTTTACTGTAAAAAGCATGTAGAAGATCCTTGTTGTAGATTATTAAGAGACGCGCAATGTGCGTATCCTGATTAACTTCTTGGAATCGCTCTGGTTTTTAGTTACAGCTCGTTCGGCTGGTTAGGAACGGCGGGAACAGCTTCCGTGTTCGTAACCTCAGCCGCGGTGTTCGAGGCACGCTTTTGTCAGCTCTGTCACCATGCTGTGCGCAAGTCGATCACTTTCCTGTAATAATTTGATTTTTTTTACCCCATGCATCACCGTGCTGTGATCCTTTCCGCCGAACATGCGCCCGATGACGGGGTAGGAATGGCCAAGCAGTTCGCGGCACAAGTACATGGCGAGCTGGCGGGCCTGCACGAGATCCGGGCGGCGCTTCTCACCGAGGATTTCCTTGGCCGGGACGCCGCAGTGCTCACCGACGATACTGACGATGAGCTGAGGGGTCAGCGCGGAGCTGTCGCCGCCCTGCCGCACGATGTTGAGCAGATCCTGTTCGGAAAGATCGCGGCCGAGCAGGGAGCGGTGGGACGCCACCCGGAGGATGACGCCGGAAAGCCGCCGGACATCCGGGCAGTGCTGCGCGATGAGTAGCAGCTGCTCCCTGGACAGGGGCAGGCGGCGGAATTTGGCCTGTTGCTGGGCGTAGCGCAGGCGCACGTCGAGATCCGGCTCGGGGAGTTCCGCCCAGAGGCCGGTTTCGAGGCGCGAAAGCAGCGCCTTGCCGAGGCTCCATTCCTTGGGACGCCCCACGCCCGCCACGATGACGGGTTTGCCCTGATCCATGAAGCGATCCAGCAGGAGGCAGAGTTCCTCGCGCACGGACGGCCCGGCGGGCTGCTCCGGCTCGGCGACAATCTGGGCGCGGAACCGGGACGCCGTGGTGGGCGTCTTGTCGGGAATACGGCTCAGGTGCTGGAAATCATCGATAAGAACGGCTTCTTTGGAGAGCAGTTCCTGCCGGGCGGCGAGGACCGAACGCCCGGCGAACAGCAATTCCAGATCGCTCAGGGAAGCGTAGTAGAGATCGCTCCCGAGCGTGCGGAAGAGTTCGTTGCCAATGGCCCGGAGCAGATGGGTCTTGCCGGTCCCGTGAGGGCCGCAGAGCACCAGCAGGCCCGGGGCTTCGCCGATGTCGTCGAGCGAAGGCGCACGGCCATGCGTGGCCCGGTAGACGGCGCGCCGGGTGATGTCGCGGGCAAGGCTCAAGGCCCATTTGTGCTTCCCGTTGCCGATGAACGTGTCGAAGGTCCATTCTTCCCCAAAAGGCATCGGGTTGGCCACGGCGGGATGGAGGGCGTCCTGCCGGCTTTCGGGAGCGGGCTGGACGAAGGGCACGGGGGGCGACGGAGTGAACTTTCCCGCGCCGTACGTGATGGAAAGCCCTTTCCCCCAGAGTTCCCGGGCCTTTTTTTCGAATAGTTTCTGGAACAGGCTGGAAAAGCGTATGCCGAAGAAGGCGTGGGGGAAACGGACAGCCAGCGTTCCCGCTTCTTGATCCAACAGGATTTCAAGGGGATCAAACCAGCTCTGCAACGCGGTTTCCGAGCACGATTCCAACGCTTCGCCAGCGGCGGAAAGGCGATCCTGAAGCTGGGGTTTGGGGTTTTCGGCGTTGGTGAAGCAGGAGAGCAGGGACGGGCGCGCTTGAGGGATCGCTTCGGCTGAAGAAGTGAGGAGGTATTTGCGTAACGTTTCTTTAGACACGGCGTTGCGAAGCTCCACAGGGGCCAGAGCCTGAGTCAGGCTGAAAAAGATGGTGAAAAACGGAGGCGAAAACGCTTTGTTTCCAACGGAGAAAACATATCAGAAAAAAGTACGTTACACAAGCAAAGAGCCCCTGTGGATAAGTTGTTGAACCTTCCCTGAGGAAATGTGGAATTCCCACAGGAAACAGGCCTGGCGTTTCCTGTGCGGGATGCCTTCATCCTGGCTCCCGGGAGAGGAGGGGAAACCGGCCCCACCGGAAAACGTTTCAGCGCAGAAGAGAGCGGAGACAGCCCGGAAGCTCCCCGTATTGCAGGGCATGTCTCCTGCGGGCCCCGGATCTGGACAATAGCGTAACAGGTTGATACAATACAAGATAAGAGTTTTTCTCATACAAAAAATTGAACTGTGCCGTATCCCGGCGTATGCCAATCCACTTCTGACAGCGTGGTTCTTCCCTTGCGAAATACCTTTTCCGCAGGCACCATACTCATCAGTTTTATCTGCCTCTTCCTTGTTGTAGGCGGAATGTATCTCGTCAACAGTCGGCGGGAAGCCTCTCTGCTGATTCCCGAGAGCCAGCCCGTCGCGGTGTCTTCTGTGGCTCAACGCCTTCAAGATCAGGTGACTCCTTCCCTTTTTGCCTTATGGGAAAGGGCAAAGAGCGCTGTTGCCGTGCTTCCTGAGGAGCCTCCCGCTCAGGAGATGCCGGAGGGTGAAGCGGCCATCGTTTCCGAGATGCAGCAGGTTCCGCTGGAGCAGGAACCTCCGTCCGATCCTTCCGTCATCAACGGCGTCATCGCCAAGGGCGACAGCGCCTCAGAACTGCTTTCGCCATATATGTCCGCGAGTTCCGTCCAACAGCTTCTGAATGTGACGCGAAAGCTTCACCCTCTCAACAACCTCCGCACAGGGCAACCCTACACGCTGGTCTGCTCCCCGGACGGCAGGGACATGGAGCGCTTCGAATACGAGATCAACGATCGCAAGAAGCTCATTGTCACGAAAACGGATGAAGGGCTTGTCGCCCACGTCGAGCCGATAGTCTATGATTTCAGTCTGGTGCGCGTAAGCGGAACCATCCGTTCCAGTTTGTTCGAGACACTGGCCTCGACCGGTGAATCGCCCATTCTGGCCGTGCGCATCGCGGATATTTTCGGCTCGGAGATCAACTTCATCAAGGACTTGCGCGAAGGTGACAGTTTTTCCCTGTTGATTGAAAAGCGGTTCCGGGAAAACGAGTTTAAGGGCTACGGCAAAGTGCTCGGGGCGACGTTCACCAACCAGGGGAAAACGTACGAAGCCTATAACTTCGCCACGGAAGACGGCGAAGCCTTCTTCAACGCCAAGGGCGAAAGCCTCAAAAAGACCCTCCTGAAGGCTCCGCTGGCGTTCACGCGGATTTCCTCGGGGTATTCCATGAACCGCAAGCATCCGATTTTTAAAACACATAAGCCGCATCAGGGCGTCGATTACGCGGCTCCCACCGGAACCCCGGTCAAGGCCGTCGGCGACGGCACGATCGAAAAGGCCGGGGGGGGGAACGGTTTTGGGAACATGGTCATTCTCAAGCATTCCGGCGGGCTGGAGTCCATGTATTCGCATCTTTCCGGGTTTGCGTCCGGTGCCAAGCGCGGGGCGCGGGTCAGGCAGGGGCAGGTCATCGGCTATGTGGGCGCAACCGGATATGCCACCGGCCCGCATCTGGATTTCCGCCTCAAGCAGAATGGTAAATACGTGAATCCCGCCAAGGTGGTGGCGCCGCGCGGCGGCAGTATCCCCCGCAACCGGATGAATGATTTTAAGAACAGGAAAGCTTTGATCGGAGAATACTTGAGCGGCAAGCGCAGCCTGTCCGACTATAAGCGGTGATGCGGCAAGGGCTTCCCGGCATGTTGAAGGCGAATTGAGGTTTGGCGGAAGTCCACCAATGCACAGATTTCTTCTTGGGGATGAGGTTGAGATAGAATTGTTACTACACGGTATAATATTTAGCGAGTCATATTTAGTTCATAAAAGAGAAAATATTTAAAGTAGATAAAAAAGAGCTTTTCTGGTAGATGATACAAAAGGGAACCGAGAGGTTCCTTTTTTTAGGTCTTCCGCAAGTACGGCTTGGGTGATAAAATGCATCTTTCACTACGCCATGAAAGCTTTTTTGAAGAGTGCCCCGCATCAGGATGCCGCTCGAGGAGAGCGCCCACCACACCTGCCGGCTACCGTTTTTCAAAGACAAAATACAAGGATTTCAATGTATTCCATCAAACAGTCCGAAGCCGATTTTCTCCTTTCTTCCTATCGTTATGAATTGCCTCCCGAGCGTATAGCCCAGCATCCCGGTGAACGTGGAGCGTCGCGGCTTCTCGTGCTGGACCGCGATACCGGGAAGCGCATACATTCCCATTTTTCCCATCTGCTCGAATACTTGCCGAAGGGCACGCTGCTCATAGCCAACAATTCCCGGGTGGTCCCCGCGAGGATGATCGGCCAGCGCCCCTCGGGCGGCAAGATGGAATTTCTGTTGCTTACGCCCATGCCTCTGCTGGAACAGCATGGAGAAGGGGACGGCTGGCATTGCGCGGAGGCCGACGGGCTGATCAAGCCCGCCAAGAATGCCAGGATAGGGGATCATCTTGTTTTTGGCGATGATCTGCGCGTGGAAGTCCTTGCCAAGGGGGAATTCGGGCGGCATCGGGTACGGCTGCACTGGACGGGCGATATCCGCGCGCTTTTCGAATCCCGGGGGCATTTGCCGCTGCCGCCGTATATCAAGCGCGAGGATACGAAGGATGACCGGGGAACGTACCAGACCGTTTATGCCCGGGACGACAAGGCCGGTTCCGTGGCCGCGCCTACGGCGGGCCTGCATTTCACCCCGGAATTACGCGCGCAAATGGCCTCTGCGGGCGTCGAATGGGCAGAAGTGACCCTTCATGTCGGATACGGCACGTTCAGCCCCGTACGCTGCGAGGATATCCGCGAGCACGTCATGCATGAGGAGTTCGTGGAAGTGCCGCAAGCCACGGTGGACGCCATTGGAAAGGCAAAGGCCGAAGGACGGCCCGTCATAGCCGTAGGCACCACTTCCGCCCGGACACTCGAAGGCGTGGCTGGCGCGCATGGAGGTGAGCTAACGGCGCATCAAGGTTGGATCAACTGTTTTATCTGGCCTGGATACAGATTTCATGTCCTTGATGGCCTGATCACCAACTTCCATCTGCCCGAATCCACGCTGCTGATGCTCGTCTCGGCGCTGACGGGCCGGGAACGGATGCTTGAGACGTATACCGAGGCCGTGAAAATGGAGTATCGCTTTTTCTCCTACGGCGACGCCATGCTCATCCGCTGAATTTGCCAAAATGTTTCCCTGAGTTATCTTTTGGAAGACCAGCAACCTGTCACAAGGGAGGCCCGTATGTGGGAAGCGCTTTTTTTGATACTGGCTATCGCCGCGGCGCTGGTGGTGCTGCGGCTGGCAAAGAAGGCGGGGTTGGATATCATGCCCTGCGGCTGAGGCGTCCGGGCGGTTCCCCGTGCGGAAACCGAGAAGAAGGATGATAACCATCTCATCGTCAAGTAGGCGTCATGGTAGAGGCTATAATTCTTATCGTCGTGCTGGCCGTCACTGTGGGGATTCTGTGGCTTGCCAAGCGGCACGGCATTGTAATGCGTCCTGAGGCAGACGGACTTGAAGCCCTTCCCAAGGAGCTTCACGAAGCAGAACTACGCAATAAAAACGATGGAAAAAGACTATAATTTTTAATGGTTATTCAAGTTAAGAACAAAATATAAACAATATTATGCACAAAGCTAAAAGCCCTCCCTTTGCAGAAAAAGGAGGGCTTTTTTTGAGGGTGTATCAATGAGTAGTCTTTTTTATGAAACTGTAAAAAATATTAAAAAGTTAAAAGATAAAAAGTACAGAGATGAAGCTGGGTTGTATATAATTGAAGGTGTGAAGATGATTGAAGAGGCTATTGTAGCAAATGCTAAAATAGACAAGATTGTTGTTTGCGAAGAGTGCTTAAAAACTGGAGATATAGAACAGAAACTTTTATATGAAATTGCAAAATATGATTGCATATATGTAAATGCAAAAGTATTTAACTTTTTGACTGATGTTGTTGCTCCACAGGGAATTCTTGCTGTTTTAGAAAAGCCTAGTAAAACAGAAAAAATACAATATGATCAAGATATAATCCTTGCACTAGATGGAATACAAGACCCAGGAAATTTAGGAACTATTTTAAGAACAGCAGATAGTGTAAATTTAAAACAGATAATAGTTACAAAAACAACTGCAGATAGCTATAATCCCAAAGTTGTAAGGTCAACCATGGGAGCAATATTAAGAGTAAAAGTAATAGAAACTGATGATTTGGTTGCGACCCTTAAAGAAATAAAGAAGAATAAATTCAAAGTTGTTGTAACTTCGCTAGATACAAACGATAGTGTTTATGATATAGAATACAATAAAAAAGTAATTGTAATTGGAAATGAGGCAAATGGTGTCTCAAAAGAAGTACAGGCAATAGCTGATAACAGAGTAAAAATACCTATGTTGGGAAAGACGGAAAGTTTAAATGCATCTGTTGCAACTGGGATTATGTTGTACGAATATGTAAGACAAAAAATTAATAAATAAAACAAAGGGCATTCAAGTAAATTTGAATGCTCTTTAAAAGTCTAATTTATTTCTTGAAAGATTTAATAATATTGCAAACAAAAAGAAGCACTATAATGCTTCTTTTACCGTATTAGAAATCACAGTTATTTGGTGTTCTTGGATAAGGTATTACATCTCTTATGTTTTCAATTCCTGTAATGTACATAAGAAGTCTTTCAAATCCTAATCCGAAACCAGAGTGAATTACTGAGCCATATCTACGTAAGTCTAGGTACCAATATAATGGCTCTGTTGCAATACCCATTTCTTTCATACGAGCAACTAATTTATCGTAATTTTCCTCTCTTTGAGAACCACCCATAATTTCTCCTGCTCCTGGAACTTCTAGGTCTACACCTGCAACAGTTTCTCCATCTGGGTTAAGTTTCATGTAATATGATTTTATGTCTTTTGGCCAATTCTTTACAAATACTGGTCCATTAAAATATTCTGTAATATATTTTTCATGTTCTTTTGCTAAATCTTCGCCATATTCAGGTTTAAATTCCCATTCTTTGTCTGCTTTCTTTAAAATATCGATAGCTTCTTTATGATCAATTCTGACAAATTTTGAATTGATTAATTTGTGTAGCTTATCGATTAATCCTTTTTCGATAAACTTATCACAGAATTCCATTTCTTCTGGGCATTTTTCTAAAACTCTAGAAACTACGATTTTTAAGCAATCTTCTTCTATGTCCATTAATTGCTCCAAATCACAGAATGCGATTTCTGGTTCAATCATCCAGAATTCGTTTGCGTGTGTTTTTGTGTTTGAATTTTCGCTTCTTAATGTTGGCCCGAATGTGTAAATTTTTCCGTATGCTTCTGCGAATGTCTCGCCATGAAGTTGTCCAGAACCTGTTATATAAGCTTTTTTGCCAAATAAATCTTCACTAAAATCCGTTTTTCCATCTTTTTGAGGAAGTGGCTTGTCCAAATCTAATGTAGTAAGTTTAAACATTTCTGCTGAACCTTCACAATCTGCACATGTTATTATAGGAGTATTAACATATACATATCCGTTATTTTGGAAATACTCGTGTATTGCAAATGCTGCAACACTTCTAATTCTAAATACTGCGTTAAAAGTATTTGTTCTTGGACGTAAATGTGCAACAGTTCTTAAATATTCAAAAGAATGTCTTTTCTTTTGTAATGGATAATCTGCATCTGCTAGATTGAATATTTCTACACTATCTGCATGAATTTCGAATGGTTGCTTTGCATTCTCTGTTTTTACAACTTTTCCATTTACTATAATAGATGAACTGATTGTTAATTTACGAACTTCTTCAAAATTTGCTAATTTGTCGTT
>ENA-ORTI01003731-ORTI01003731.1-human-gut-metagenome-genome-assembly--contig:-NODE-3731-length-11430-cov-3.487736_pt1 | contig 11430 bp, 8 predicted proteins | sample MGYA00242071_ERZ509191 | MGnify/ENA primary metagenome ERZ509191 (study PRJEB26280, sample SAMEA2338832) | human gut metagenome | biome: human gut; feature: human-associated habitat; material: faeces...
AACAAGACAGAATTATAAAAATCAACATCGAAGAGGAAATGAAGTCGTCGTACATTGATTACTCTATGTCTGTAATCGTGGCACGCGCCCTCCCTGATGTAAGAGACGGATTCAAGCCCGTTCACCGCCGTATTCTTTACGGAATGATGGAACTGGGAAACACATCCGACAAACCGTATAAAAAAGCAGCCAGAATCGTAGGTGAAGTATTGGGTAAGTATCACCCTCACGGCGACTTGTCTGTATATGGTGCCCTGGTGCGTATGGCACAGGACTGGGCGATGCGTTATCCGCTGGTCGACGGTCAGGGTAACTTCGGTTCTATCGACGGAGATAGTGCCGCTGCCATGCGATATACGGAGGCTCGTCTGAAGAAGATTGGTGAGGAGATGATGCAGGACCTTTACAAGGAGACCGTAGACTTTACCAACAACTTTGACGATACGTTGCAGGAACCTACCGTTATGCCGACCCGCATCCCGAACCTGCTAGTGAACGGTGCTTCGGGTATCGCCGTAGGTATGGCTACCAATATGCCGACACACAACCTGCGTGAAGTCATTGACGCTTGCGTGGCATACATCGATAACAATGAAATCGACGTAGACGGCTTGATGCAGTACATTAAGGCGCCTGACTTCCCGACCGGAGGATATATTTATGGTATCAGCGGTGTGCGCGATGCCTACGAAACCGGACGCGGACGTGTGGTAATGCGTGCCAAGGCCGAAATCGAATCGCATCCTACACACGACAAGATTGTTGTGACTGAGATTCCGTACGGTGTGAACAAGGCTGAGTTGATCAAGAGCATTGCTGATTTGTCAAACGACAAGAAAATCGAAGGCATTTCAAATGTGAACGACGAAACCGACCGCGAAGGTATGCGTATCGTCATCGACATCAAGCGTGACGCCAACGCCAGCGTAGTGCTCAACAAGCTTTACAAGATGACCATGCTTCAGACTTCTTTCGGTGTGAACAACGTGGCCCTGGTTCATGGCCGTCCGCGTTTGCTCAACCTGAAGGAACTGATCAAATATTTCGTAGAACACCGTCACGAGGTGGTAATCCGCCGTACACGTTACGACTTGCGCAAGGCCAAAGAACGTGCGCACATTCTGGAAGGATTGATTATCGCTTCAGACAACATTGACGAGGTAATCCGCATTATCCGTGCCGCCAAGACTCCGAACGAAGCTATCACGAACTTGATGGCCCGCTTCAACCTGAGCGAAATCCAGGCACGTGCTATCGTAGAAATGCGCTTGCGCCAGCTCACCGGACTGATGCAGGATCAGCTCCATGCCGAATACGAAGACCTGATGAAGCAAATCGCTTACTTCGAAGAAATTCTGAGCAACGAGGAACTCTGCAAGAAGGTCATCAAGGACGAGCTGATTGAAGTGAAAGAAAAATACGGCGACAACCGTCGTTCGGAAATCGTATATGCTTCGGAAGAGTTCAATCCGGAAGATTTCTATGCCGATGACGAAATGGTCATCACCATCTCGCACATGGGATACATCAAGCGTACACCGCTTTCTGAGTTCCGTGCGCAGAACCGTGGCGGCGTAGGCTCGAAGGGAAGTGAAACCCGTAACGAAGATTTCATCGAACATATCTATCCGGCTACTATGCACAATACGCTTCTGTTCTTCACGCAGAAGGGTAAGTGCTACTGGCTCAAGGTATATGAAATTCCGGAAGGCAACAAAACTTCGAAGGGACGTGCCATCCAGAACCTGCTGAACATTGAGGCAGACGATGTGGTAACGGCTTACCTGCGTGTGAAGAATCTGAACGACACGGAATTCATCAATAGTCACTATGTACTCTTCTGTACGAAGAACGGTGTCATTAAGAAGACATTGCTCGAACAGTATTCTCGTCCGCGTCAGAATGGTGTGAACGCCATCACCATCCGCGAAGATGACCGTGTGATTGAAGTACGTATGACCAACGGAAACAATGAAATCGTGATTGCCAACCGTAACGGTCGTGCCATCCGTTTCCATGAAAGCGCGGTGCGTGAAATGGGACGTACGGCTACCGGTGTACGCGGTATCACACTCGATGAGGACGGTCAGGATGAAGTAATCGGAATGATTTGTATCAAAGATCCTGAAACAGAAACCATCATGGTGGTATCTGAAAACGGTTACGGTAAGCGTTCGGACATTGAAGACTACCGTAAGACTAACCGTGGTGGAAAGGGTGTGAAGACACTGAACATTACGGATAAGACCGGAAGCCTGGTAGCTATCAAGTCTGTAACCGATGAAAACGACCTGATGATTATCAACAAGTCGGGTATCACTATCCGTTTGAAGGTAGCTGATGTGCGCATCATGGGACGTGCCACACAGGGTGTGCGCCTGATTGACCTTGAAAAGCGTAACGACCAGATTGGTTCCGTATGTAAGGTAGCTTCTGAAAACGAAGAAGAGGAAGTGCAGGACGAAGCAACTCCGGCAACGGACATCCAGCCCGCCGACGGAGAAACCATTCAGCCCGCTACGGACGAACCGAATGAATAATCCGGACAAAAACTAACTTGAATATTTGTATTACTAAATTTAAACCTTATGAAAAAAGTATTATTCTCAGCCGCTTTGTTCTTTACCGCATGCGCTGTTTCTGCTCAGGAAAGCGTGGTAAAGGAAGCTAAATCTGCCAAGAGCGATCCCGTGAAGGCAGCACAAATCATCGAACCTGCTTTGACAGATCCTTCTACTGCCAATGATCCTGAAACATGGAAGCTGGCTGGTGATTTCCAGAAGTCTATCTATGACGATGAAAACATGAAATTGTATTTGCCGGGTGGTCAGGCTGATACTGCTAAATTGTATAACAGCTTGGCTAAAATGTTCGAATATTACACAAAATGTGACGAAGTAGAACAGGCTAAGGTAAAGAGCGGTGAACTGAAGAAACCGAAACTGAGAAAGAAACTGGCTAAGGCTCTGGTTACTGTACGTCCTCAGTTGACTAACGCTGGTTCTGACGCTTACAATGCAGGTAACTATGCCAACGCATTGAAATTCTTCGGTCTGTATGTAGACGCTCCGCAGAACCCGTTGTTCGCTGACGAAGATGCCGTAAAGAACGACACGCTGACTCCGTTGATTGCCAACTATGCTGCTCTTGCCGCTAATTCATTGAAAGACAATGCAGCCGTAATTAAATACGCTACTATCGGTAAGGAACACAAAGAAGAAGGTTACCGTTCACTGATGTGCTTGGCAGAAGCTTACGGAAAAGGTGAAACTCCTGACTCAGCAAAATGGTTGACTACTATCCAGGAAGGTGTAGAAAAATTCCCGTCACAGGAATACTTCATCGGTAACCTGATGGACTATTACATTCAGAAAGGTAAGATTGACGAAGGTCTGACTCAGATGGATGCCGTACTGGCTAAGAATTCTACTCCGTACTTCATGTACGTGAAGGGTGTGCTTCAGTATGAAAAGAAAGACTACGAAGGTGCCATCGCTACATTCAACCAGATTATTGCAGAAGGTAAGGATTTCGTAGCTGAAGCTTATTCTAAGATTGGTGACTGCTCATTCTTCCCGGCTCAGGAAATCGTAGAAGAAAACTCTAAGCTTTCTATGGACGATCCGAAGTATGCAGCTAACGAAGCTAAGATTAAGGAACTGTACGAAAAAGCACTTCCTTTCTATGAAAAAGCAAAAGAAGCTAAGCCAGACAACCGTCAGTTGTGGGGCCAGTACTTGCTGAACATCTACTGGAAGCTTGACAAGGAAAAATACAACGCTCTTGAAAAAGAACTGGGTTACTAATATATAATAAGGTGTACAGACTGCCCGTCTGAGACGAGTGGTTTGTAGACTTTTGATACCCTGAAAAGACTCCTTTGTGTTTTGGATGAAACGCCTTGACGTTTTGCTCAAAACGCAAAGGAGTTTTTCTTTAAACGCCTTTGCGTTTGTTTTCAAATGCACTTGTGTTTTTGAGGATAGATTTTTGGCTTTAGAAATGTGCCGAAAATTATAATAGATTGAGAAAATCATATCTCTTAATCCGTTGAATAATAGGATGAAAGCAACGGGATTAGCTTTTTATTCGTATCTTTGCAATATATTCGATTTTTCCCATTAGGGATAGAGTTCATTTATTACGTGCATGGAACTCTACTAGAAAGAGAATTTCTGTATCGCTAAAACTAAAAAATAAGATGACAGCAGAACCTACAACTTCACGCCATAACCCCATGAAAGTCATATTCAATTACCAGAATGTGTTCTTCAGCTTTTTCTATGCTGATGCTGATGCGTGCGTGCACCGTTCCAGAGAATATGCCATGAACTATGTCTTGTCGGGCGAGATGGTACTCGACGACGGGCACCGGCAGATACACGTGGGAAAAGGAGAGTGCGTGTTCATTCCGCGCGACCATCGTGTGACCATGTACAAGAAAGCCTCGGGCGGGGAGCAGTATTGCGGGATTTATATGTGCTTTACCCGTTCTTTCCTTCGGGAGATGTACGGAAAGTATGCCCGCCACACGGACAAGGCAGAGCATGTGGAGAGGTTCGTGCCCGGCGTGATGAAACTCCCTCCTTCGGCTGAGATTGAGAGCCTGTTTGCTTCGATGACTCCTTACTTCAATCCGGAAGTGAAACCGCAGGACGACGTGATGCAACTGAAGTTGCAGGAAGGATTGCTGGCCCTGCTTCATACCGACAAGCACTTCATGACCGCGTTGTTCGACTTCAGCACACCGTGGAAGATGGATATTCTTGACTTCATGAACGAGAACTATATGTACGAGTTCACCTTAGAGGAGCTGGCGCATTACACGGGACGTAGCCTGGCCACCTTCAAGCGCGACTTCAAGAAGGTGAGCGAGCTGACACCCGAGAAATGGCTGATTCGCAAGCGCCTGGAAGTGGCCTATCACCTGCTGAAGGAAGAACGGCGGAAGGTGGTCGACGTCTATGCGGAGGTGGGCTTCAAGAACCCCTCGCACTTCTCTACGGCCTTCAAGAAACGCTACGGCATCCCGCCCACGGCATTGGGTGCCCCTTCGTGCATTTGAACTTTTCAGAAACGATATTTGAGCCTCACAGAAATGTCTCTGTGGGGCTTTTGTGTTATTTTTGCCTTCGTAGAATAATAGAGTGATAACTTATATGGATATATTGTGGAAGACGTTGTGCGCGGCATCGGCGGCCTGGCTTCTGACTACGGGTAGCCTGCTTGCCACAACGGACGGTTTAAAATCGGAGATGAAGATGGAAAAGAGTTTGAATTTGACACATGAATGGGACAAGGTGTTCCCGTTGAGCAACAAGGTGAACCACCGGAAAGTGACTTTTACCAACCGCTATGGCATTACGCTGGCGGCCGACATGTACGTGCCCAAGCAGGCCGAAGGAAAACTTCCTGCCATAGCCGTGAGCGGACCTTTCGGAGCGGTGAAGGAACAATCGTCGGGCCTGTATGCCATGACACTGGCCGAACGCGGATTTCTGACCATTGCCTTCGATCCCTCGTACACCGGTGAGAGTGGGGGTGAACCTCGCTATGTGGCGTCTCCGGACATCAATACGGAGGACTTCTGTGCGGCGGTGGACTTCCTTTCTACCTGCGAGCAGGTGGATGCCGACCGTATCGGGATACTGGGCATCTGCGGATGGGGAGGCATGGCACTGAATGCGGCGGCCATCGACACGCGCATCAAGGCTACTGTCACCGCTACGATGTACGACATGAGCCGGGTGAATGCCAACGGTTATTTCGATGCCATGGATGCCGATGCGCGCTATGAGCTTCGTAAGCAGCTCAACGCCCAGCGTACGGAAGACTACCGCAAGGGCACGTATGCGCTGGCAGGAGGGGTGGTAGACCCGCTTCCCGACGATGCTCCCCAGTTTGTGAAAGACTATTACGGATATTACAAGACCCCGCGCGGCTATCACAAGCGTTCGCTGAACTCCAACAACGGGTGGAACAAGACTTCTTCCTTGTCGTTTATGAACATGCCCATCCTGTCGTATAGCGATGAGATACGTAGTGCCGTGCTCATGATTCACGGAGAGAAAGCTCATTCGCGCTACTTCAGTGAAGATGCCTTCAAGAAGCTGAAGGGTGACAACAAGGAGTTGCTGATTATTCCGGGAGCCAACCACGTCGACCTGTACGACCAGCTGGATGTGATTCCTTTTGACAAGATTACGCGCTTCTTCCAGACGTACCTGAAGTGATGTGTCATGTGTACAGAGACGGGAAAGCCCGGTTGCCGAAACAATCAGCAGCCGGGCTTTTTCTGTATCTGTCTGAGGTAGTCGGTCGGGGTATATCCGCAGAACTTCTTGAACATACGGCTCAGGTGCTGGGGGTATTCAAAGCCTAATTCGTAGGCCACTTGTGAGATATTTGCCCCGCTGGCGAGTTCGTTCTTCACTCGCTGGATGAGGTCTTGGCGGATGTAGTTGCTGGCCGTGTCTCCGGTCATCTTCTTGATAAGGTCGCCGAAATAGTTGGCCGACATGCATAGCTTGTCGGCACAGTATTGCACGGTGGGCATGCCCGAGGTAAGCTGGATTTTCTCTTCGTAGTAATCACGCAGGAGCTGGTCGAACTTCATGAGCATGTCCGAATTGACCAGCTTGCGGGTGATGAACTGGCGGTTGTAGAAACGCTGGCAGAAGTTCAGCATCAGTTCGATGTAGCCCACGAGGATGGCATCCTGAAGCGCATCGTGCTTTTTCTGTAGCTCATCTTTTATCTGGCGCATCAGCGACACGAGGATGTCGTGCTCCTCGTTGGTCATGTGCAGGGCTTCGTTCACGCGGTAGTCAAAAAATGAATACTCCCTGATGTGCTTCTCCAGTGCCGTGCCCTGCAACAAATCGGGGTGGAAGAGCAAGGCCCATCCCGTCAGGTTGACCAGCTCGCCGTTGTCCTCTTTTCCTCCTATCTGTCCGGGAGCCACACAAATCACGGTTCCTTCCTTGTAGTCGTATTTGCCACAACCATAGGCCAGGTCGATGTTCGCCTCGTCATGAAAGAAGATGCCATACACGCTATAGTTGTTCAGGCAATGGCGCACGGGAGACACTTCTGCATAGTCAATGACGCTGATCAGTGGATGCGTGTCCGTGTGTCCCACCCACTGACTATAGTCGCCTACGTTCCTTATTTTCAAAATCTTGCTCATAACCATTCTTTTGTTTTCGTCGGGATGTCCCTTCACAAAAATACATTATCTCAGCCAATTGGCCGCACGTGAGCAGGTAAAATCCGTAAAAACGGTACGACCTTCCGTGGTATTGTTACGGCCTTCTGCCCGTGTCGGGGTAATTTTGCCGTATCAAGAAAACAAGAAAGATGGATAAAGCAATGGACATTCCCGCCAATTTATACGAGGATGAAGTGGTTTGCTTCATGGCAGACCGTTATCACACGACTACGGAAAGAGTGATGCAATGCTTTTTAGTGCAGGAAGCCGAGGTTCCCGCGCCTGAAAAGGAAAGCTTCCCTTTCCGCCTGACGGATAACGAAATGGAAATATTACGAGGGTTGTTGAGCCGTAGTGGCTCGTAAAAAAATTCAGATTATGGATAGAAGAGATTTTTTGAAGATGTCGTCTGTAGCCGCCTTCTCTGCGGTATGTGCATGGACTGGTGTATCGAAGGTTTTCTCCCAGTCATCGGATGGTAAGGGGCAGTCTGTACGTGGAGATATGGAACATCGCAATCTGGGCGGACTGGATGTATCGGCTATCGGGCTGGGCTGTCTTCCCATGGTGGGCTACTATGGTGGACGGTATGAAAAGAAGGATATGATTGCCTTGATTCGTCGGGCTTATAATCAGGGAGTTACTTTTTTCGATACGGCAGAGGTGTACGGCCCTTACACCAGTGAGGAGTGGGTAGGCGAGGCACTTGCTCCTTTTCGTGACAAAGTAAAAATCGGTACGAAGTTTGGTTTCGGGGTGGAAGAGAAGCAACCCACAGCCTTGAATAGCCGGCCTGACCATATTCGCCGGGCAGTAGAAGGTTCATTGCGACGCTTGCGTACGGATCACATAGACTTACTTTATCAGCACCGTGTAGACCCGAAGGTGCCGATGGAGGAGGTAGCAGACACGGTAAAGAAGCTGATGCAGGAAGGAAAAGTCTTGCACTGGGGATTATCGGAAGCCAGTGCGCGTTCTATTCGTCGGGCGCATGCCGTTTGTCCGCTTTCGGCCGTACAGAGCGAGTATGCCATCTGGTGGCGCGAACCGGAGACCAAAATATTCCCTACGCTGGAAGAACTGGGTATTGGTTTTGTACCTTATTGTCCGTTGGGGCGGGCCTTTCTTACGGGAGTGATTCATGAAGAAAGTCGTTTTAATAAACCCGACCGGCGGGCCACATTGCCACAATTTACTCCTGAAGCCTTGAAACATAATATGCCGCTTGTGTCACTTGTGCGTAAATGGGCAGAGCGAAAGAACATTACTCCTGCCCAGTTTGCCTTGGTGTGGATGCTTTCGCGTAAGTCATGGATTGCTCCCATTCCCGGCACAACGAATCCGAACCACCTCGATGATTTCCTAGGGGCGGCTCATGTGCGGCTTACGGCTTACGAGATGGAGGAATTTGACAGGGAGTATTCACAAATAGACCTTATGGGGCATCGTGCCGATCCGTTTACCGAGAGTCAGATTGATAAGTAACAGAAATAATAAGAATGCTATGCTAAAATTTATTCAGTATGTATGTTTGTTGTTCCTTGTGTGCTCCTGTAGCACGAGGAATGAAGAAAGTGTGATATTGCAAAATGAAACGGATATGGAAAAGAAAAATTTAGGTTCGGTACTGGCGCTTTATCCCAAACCGATGACGGTGGTTGGGGCGGTAGTCAATGGAAAAGTAAACTGGCTTGTAGTGGGACATACTGGAATTATTGGGCATGACCGTATTCTTCTGAGTATGAGTAAACATCATTATACCAATCAGGGAATAAGGAGGTCAAAGAAATTGTCTGTAAACCTTGTGAGCCGTGAAATGTTGCCTGCGGCTGATTATGTGGGAAGTGTAAGTGGAAATTCGGTGGATAAATCAACGGTGTTTGACTATCATTTTGGAGAGAATGGTACTCCGGTTATTGACAAATCACCATTAACCATGGAATGTGATGTGGTGGATATTTATGAAACCGAGGGATTTGACAATTTTATTTGTTCCATAGCTAATACCTATGCAGCTCCAGAAGTGCTCGGTCAAGATGGGAAACTGGATTATACCCGATTGAAACCTGTGTTGTTTGAGTTTCCGACGTACTCGTATCTTGCTACGGGAGAAATAATCGGCAAGTGTTTGAACTTAGACAAAAAGCCCGGCATGTGTGCCAAACTTCCGATGTCGCCCGATGGTATTGTGAGGTTATCGAAAATAGAAGTGTATCCGGAGTTTATAAAGGAATATATGCAATATGCGGTGGAAGTGGGTGAGATTTCATTACGTACTGAACCGGGGGTATTGACCATGTATGCCGTTGCCGAAAAGGAAAATCCGTGTAAGGTTACGATTCTTGAAACCTATGCAAGTGAGCAGGCTTATAAATCACATATTGTGTCGGAGCATTTTCAGAAATATAAAAAAGGAACAAAGCACATGATTAAAACGTTGGTCTTATCGGATCAGACTCCTCTTAATCCGCAGAGTCAGGTAAATAATTTCATTCAATAGAAGCGATTGAATCGTTATAATACAGAATCTCCTCACAAATCCATGAATCGTGGTGATTTGTGAGGAGATTTTCTTTTTATTTCGGTGCTTTGCGGTAGAGATAAATCGCAATGAACAGATACAGGATGTTCGGAATCCACACGGCCAGGTTCGGATGCGCATTTCCGTTGATGGCGAAGGTGGACGAGATGGTCTGGAACAGGATGTAGGAGAAACTCAGTCCGATACCGATTCCCAAGTGAAGTCCCATACCTCCTTTTCGTTTTTGTGACGAAAGCGAGAGCCCGATGACCGTCAGGATAAAGGCTGCAAACGAGGTGGCGATGCGCCGGTAGTATTCCACTTCGAACACCTTGATGTTGGCGAAGCCTCGTTGCTTCTGCTTGTCGATGTACTCCCGTAGCTGAGGACTGGTCATCGTTTCCTGCTGGCCGCGCGTGATGAGGAAGTCCTGCGGCTCCATGTTGATGATGGAGTCCATACGCTCTCCTCGGGTAATAGTTTCACGCATGCCCTTCATCTCACGAATCATGTAGTCCTTGATAATCCAGCGGTGCACGGTGGTAGTGTCGTACGTAATGCGGCGGGCCGTGAGGTGTGATACTAGCTTGTGGTCTTCAAACTTGTCGAGCGAGAAGCGGTAAGCCGTCTTGTTGTAGTCCTCGTAGCGCTCCATGTAGGCAATTACACCCGTATCTACCTCCAGCTGGATATTGCGCACGTAGTCAGCCCGCTTCTTGTTCTTGTACACTTGCTCAAACTTCAGTCGGGTGACGCTTCCGGTAGGAATCACCTCGGTACTCAGCACGTAGGTGACCAGTGCAATGATAGCGGCCGAAATCATGTAGGGCACCATCAGGCGCTTGAAGCTCATTCCGGTGGAGAACATGGCGATAATCTCGGAGTTCTCAGCCATCTTCGACGTGAAAAAAATCACGGCGATAAACGTGAACAGCGGACTGAACTGATTCGCCATGTATGGAATATAGTTCAGATAATATTCAAAAATGGTTGCCTTCACCGGTGCTTTCATAAAACTGTCGAGCTTCTCGTTGATGTCAAACATCACGATAATCGCAAGGATAAGCACGATGGCAAACACGTATGTGCCAAGAAACTTCTTGATGATATAACCATCAAGAGTCTTCACATACGGCTTGGGCAACTTGATTTGTCTTTTCATAAGCGTTGCATTACACGGACCACTGTTTCGTCCTTCCAGGCTTTGAAATCGCCTGCAAGAATGTGGCTGCGGGCTTCTCCCACAAGCCACAGATAGAATGCAAGATTGTGGATCGACGCAATCTGCATGGCAAGAATCTCCTGACTAACAAATAGATGGCGGAGATAAGCCCGACTATACATACGGTCAACCTCCGACGCGCCGTCAATCTCTATCGGCGAGAAATCGTCTGCCCACTTCTTGTTGCGCATATTCATTATGCCATTCTTGGTGAAAAGCATTCCGTTGCGTCCGTTGCGCGTAGGCATCACGCAGTCCATCATGTCGACGCCGCGCTCGATTGCCTCGAGAATATTTGCCGGCGTACCGACTCCCATAAGATAACGGGGCTTGTCTTTTGGTAGTATCTCATTGACAATCTCGATCATCTCATACATCTTCTCCGTAGGCTCGCCAACTGCCAGACCGCCAATGGCATTGCCGTCGGCACCAAGATCGGCGACAAACTTGGCCGACTCCTGACGAAGGTCTTTATAG
>ENA-ORTI01003733-ORTI01003733.1-human-gut-metagenome-genome-assembly--contig:-NODE-3733-length-11422-cov-3.040116_pt1 | contig 11422 bp, 9 predicted proteins | sample MGYA00242071_ERZ509191 | MGnify/ENA primary metagenome ERZ509191 (study PRJEB26280, sample SAMEA2338832) | human gut metagenome | biome: human gut; feature: human-associated habitat; material: faeces...
CCCTTTTCCCGTGCCCACCATGATGGCCACGCGCGTGGCCAGACCCAGCGCACAGGGACAGGAAATGACCAGCACGGAGATACCGATGGAGACCGCAAATTCCGGCGTCTGCCCGGCGAGAAGCCAGCCGATGGAGGCCGCCAGAGCAATGCCGATGACCACCGGCACGAACACGCCGGAAATTTTGTCCGCCAGCTTTGCAATGGGCGCCTTACTGGAGCTTGCGTCCTCTACCAGACGGATGATCTGGGCCAGCGTGGTATCCGCGCCCACCTTGGTGGCACGGAACTTGAAAAATCCCGCTTTATTGATGGTGGCCGCGATCACGGTGCTGCCCGGCTCCTTTTCCACGGGGATGCTCTCGCCTGTGATGGCCGCCTCGTCGATGCTCGTGTTGCCTTCAAGGATCACGCCGTCCACGGGCACGCTCTGGCCCGGCCGCACCAGCACGGTATCGCCCACAACGACCTCCTCCACAGGGATCACCGTCTCCATCCCGCCGCGCTCCACGGCGGCTGTTTTGGGCGCAAGGTCCATCAGCTTGGTGATCGCCTCGCTGGTCTTGCCCTTGCTCCTGGTCTCCAGATATTTGCCCAGCGTGATGAGCGCGAGGATCATCGCCGCCGATTCGAAATAAAGATCCATGTGATATTGGGACACCAGCGCATGGTCCCCCACGCCCAGGCCATAGCCGATGCGGTAGATGGCAAACACGCCGTATACCAGCGCCGCAGTGGAGCCGATGGCGATCAGGCTGTCCATATTCGGGCTTCCCCGGAGCAGCGTCTTGAACCCCACCTCGTAATACTTGCGGTTGACATACACCACAGGCAGAGTCAGCAAAAGCTGTGTAAGGGCAAAGCCCACGGCGTTTTCATGCCCTGTCAAAAAGCCCGGCAGCGGAAGGCCGGCCATGCTGCCCATGGAAACATACATCAGCGGCGCCAGGAAGGCAAACGAGACCCACAGGCGCATGCGCATGTTTTTCAGCTGCGCCTGCATGGGGTTCTGCACGGGCGCGCCCCCCGGCTTTGCGGCGGGGCCCGCCCCCCGGCCGTCTGCAGGCGACGCGCCGTAGCCTGCATGCTCCACCGCCTTGACGATCACATCCTGCTCCAGCGGCGCATCGCTCTCTACCACCATACTGTTCGTCAGCAGGTTCACCGACACTTCCGACACGCCCTGCACGCCGCGTACCGCCTTTTCCACATGGGCGCTGCACGCCGAGCATGTCATGCCCGTGACGTTGTATTTTTGTTTTACCATCTTGTTCCCTCTCTCAAAGCCTCTCCCCCGGGGTGGGGGTCTACATTCATACTATACCTATTTAGTATTATTGTCAACCGATTTTGCAAAAAATATACGGCCCCTCTCCGGAGGGGCCGTACAGCCGAACATCTTTCTTTTTTCAGGAATCATAAGGCTCCGCGGCAGCCTGCGTGCCGAAAAGCTCGGCGCGCAGCGCTTCGTCGTAAGGCAGGCGCACAAAATCCTCCAGGCGCGTATTGTAAATCTGCTCCAGCCGGGCCGTATAACCCACCACCACATGCGGCATCGCGCGCTGCACTGCGTCCAGCGTCTCGTATACCATGTCCTGTTTTTTCATAGATATCTCATACATCTTCTTATCCCGCGTGCGCACCACCAGGCCGTGCGTCTTGCCCGTGGGAATGCCGTTGGTGCGGTGCTGCACCGTGCGCATATACGCCCACGCCACATTTTCAGCGTCCAGTACTGTCGTTTTGCCTCCGGTCTCGAACATCATCCACCGGCCTGCACGCACTCCGTTCACAGGCTCAGTGCTCTGGTAGAACGTTTCCAGCTGTTCCAGCATCGCTTCCGGACTCTCGCTTGCCTTGCAGTAACCCCGGATGCGTTTTTGGTCCCGCCCCGTCAGCGCACCCGCCAGCATCCAGACCGCCGCAAACAGCGCCACGCCCGCGCCTGCCGTGAGCAGCCAGGTACCGGATTGGTCCATGCTGCCCAGGTAATCCGCTTTCAGCACCAACGGCAGGAACATCTGCTGCTCCTCGGCCGTCCAGTCGTCATAGCCGACCACCTGATGGTAAAAATCCAGCGACTCTCCCGACATTGGCAGAATGGTCCCCCGCACCGTAAAGCTTTCCCCCGGCGTCTGGCTGGCGCCTGTCAGCAGTTCATAGGATGCATCCAGCAAATCATCCGCTGTGCTGATATATCCGGCGTCCACCGCAAGGCCCATATATTCCGCATCCCCTACCGGAATAATGTATTCCTTCTCTGTGACAGTAGAGCGGTTTGTGGATGTATTGGTGCGCTCTGTATAGGCATACCAGTCATAGATCAGGTATACCTCCGCCTCCACGTATTGCCCTTTCAGCTCGGACACATCCAAAGAGTCCAACGGCTTCGGGCCGCCGATGGCTTTGAATGCGCCGAAGCCCGTCCCCCACAGCAGCCCCGCCGCCAGAGCCAGCGCGATGATGATCGACGCAGCGTGTCCCTTCAGACTTTTCATTTTCAGTTCCTGCAGCATAAATGCTTCCTCCTTCGCGGACAGCCCCTTTTCCCCATCCGCACTTATTTTCTTTATTGTAGCAGGATATGCGCCTGTGCGCCACGTTTTTTCTGCATTTCGGCGCAACTTTTACAAGCAGAAACAAAAAGGCGGGGCCGCAGCCGCGGCCCCGTCTGTATGGCTTGAATTATTTTCCGAACACCTTTTCGTAGTCGGCCCGGAATTTTGCGATGCCCGCATCCGTCAGCGGATGCTTTGTCATCTGCTCGATGACACTGTACGGTACCGTGGCGATATCCGCGCCCGCCAGCGCGCAGTCCGTCACATGCACAGGGTTGCGCACACTGGCCGCAATGATCTCCGTATGGATATCGTCATACATGGCGAACATATCCGCAATGGTGCGCACCAAATCAATGCCCGGCATGCTGATGTCGTCCAGACGGCCCAGGAACGGGCTGACGTAAGTAGCGCCTGCGCGGGCAGCCAACAGCGCCTGGTTGGCGGAGAACACCAGCGTGCAGTTGGTGGGAATGCCCTTGGCGGACAGTGCCTTGATGGCCTTCAGGCCCTCAGCGGTCATGGGGATCTTGACGACCATGTGCTTGGGGTCCAGGGCATAGATGGCTTCGCCCTCAGCAACCATGGTTTCAGCGTCCACGGTGGTGGCCTTTACTTCGCCGGAAATGGGGCCGTCCACGATGGTGGCGATCTCTGCCAGGGTCTCGGCATAATCGCGGCCTTCCTTGGCAATCAGACTGGGGTTGGTGGTAACACCGGCAATAATGCCCATGTCATTGGCTTTACGGATCTCATCTACATTCGCAGTATCAATAAAAAACTTCATGATTTTGCCTCCTTTTATGTGGCATTTTATTTGTCCCTTGCATTATATCACAATATTCTATAAAATGGAAACATTTTTTAAGGCCTGCGCAAAAGTCCGCAAGGAATGAGAAGGCCCGCGAAAAAAAATGAGAAATGCCGCGCTGGTTTCGGCTCCCAGCCCTGCCAGACTGCCATAAAAAACACCCCGCAGCAAGAGATTCGCTTCGGGGTGTCTTTATCAATTTGTGCGATGCCCATTAAAGCTTTTCGCCCCGCTCTTTTTCAAAAAGGCGGGAAAAGCGGGAATTATTCGTACAGGGGGAAGCGAGCGGTCAGGCTGGCAACGCGGGCAGCGATGTCGTCTTTCTTGCCTTCAAAGTCAAAGATGCAGTCTGCGATGCAGTCGGCAATCTCTTTCATCTCGGCGGGGCCCATGCCGCGGGTGGTCACAGCAGGGGTGCCAAGGCGGACACCGCTGGTCACAAACGGGCTGCGCTTTTCACCGGGAACGGTGTTCTTGTTGGCAGTAATGTGTACTTCGTCCAGGTTGTGCTCTAGCTCCTTGCCGGTCATCTCGGAATCGGTCAGGTCAACCAGCAGCAGGTGGTTGTCGGTGCCGCCGGAAACCAGCTTCACGCCGCGGGCGGTCAGCTCGTCGGCCATAGCAGCGGCGTTCTCCACAATCTTGCGGGCATAATCCTTGAACTCCGGCTTCAGTGCCTCGCCAAAGCAGACAGCCTTTGCAGCAATCACGTGCTCCAGCGGGCCGCCCTGGGTGCCGGGGAAGATGGCGGAGTTGATGCGCTTGATCAGGTAAGCGTTGTTGGTCAGGATCAGGCCGCCGCGGGGACCGCGCAGGGTCTTGTGGGTGGTGGTGGTCACAACATCAGCATAGGGCACCGGGTTCTGGTGCATGCCGCCGGCAACCAGGCCGGCAATGTGAGCCATGTCCACCATCAGCATTGCGCCGTAACCGTGGGCGATCTCGGCCAGCTTTTCAAAATCGATAGCGCGCGGGTAAGCGGAAGCACCGGCAACCAGCAGCTTGGGGCGAACCTTGGCAACCTGCTTGGCCAGGGCATCGTAATCAATGCGGCCGTCCTCGGCAGAAACGCCGTAGGAAACAAAGTTGTAGTTCTTGCCGCTCATGTTGGCGGGGGAACCATGCGTCAGATGGCCGCCCTGGGAAAGATCCATGCCCATGACGGTATCGCCCAGGTTGAGCAGGGCAAAGTAAACGGCCAGGTTGGCCTGTGCGCCGGAATGGGGCTGCACGTTGGCATATTTGGCACCAAACAGCTTGCAGGCACGGTCAATCGCAATCTGCTCAACCTGGTCCACAAACTGGCAGCCGCCGTAATAGCGGTGGCCGGGGTAGCCCTCGGCATATTTGTTGGTCAGCACACTGCCCATGGCAGCCATAACGGCAGGGGAAACAATGTTTTCGCTGGCAATCAGCTCAATGTTTGCCTGCTGGCGGCCCAGCTCACGCTGCATGGCCGCACCCAGCTCCGGGTCATACCCCGAAACAAAACCAATGGTGTCCATCATGTCCTTGTACATAATACTTACTCCTTTCAGTGTTACCCTTATATACTGAAAACGGGGCCCCGCCCCGGTAAAACGAAATTAAGTTAGGAGGTAGTTAGATGCTTCCTTTCGTGGAAAGCACGCCCACAATGCGGTCGTCATGGCGGGCGGCGGCGGAAAGGGCTTTGGCGAATGCTTTGTACATGGCTTCCAGCTTGTGGTGGTCGTTTTCGCCGTACAGCACCTTCAGGTGCAGGTTCATCATGGCGCTGTAGCTGACAGCGTAAAAGAATTCCCGTGCCATCTGCACATCCATGCCGCCGCAGCTCTGCCCGGCAAAGCTGGCATCATAAACAAAATACGGCCGTCCGCCAAGGTCCACAGCGCACAGGGCCAGCGTTTCGTCCATGGGCAGCATGCAGCTGCCGTAACGCACAATGCCGGCTTTGTCGCCAAGGGCCTCACGGATGGCCGTGCCAAGCGCGATGCCGCAGTCTTCAATTGTGTGGTGACAGTCCACGTTCAGGTCGCCATCACAGTGTAATGTCAAATCAAACAGGCCGTGGCGGGCAAAGCCGTCCAGCATGTGGTCAAAAAAGCCGATGCCGGTGTGCAGGTCGGCTTTTCCGCTGCCGTCCAGGTCCAGGGTGACGGTAATGTTGGTTTCCCGCGTTTTGCGGGTCACGGTAGCAGTGCGGCTCACGGTTGCATCTCCTTTGCATGGTCCGGCCAGTGGGTGCCGGAAACAAAATAATCCGCATATTTGGTCGAAAGTTCTTCCCCCAGCCGCATTACGCCGCCGTACAAATGGCGGGAACACTGCGCCCGGATGGCGGCGGTATCATTGCGGGCAATGGCATCCAGCAGAACATCATGTTCCGCCACAATATCGCCAAAATTGCCAACGGCCACAAGATCCAGCATGCGGAACCGCGAATAGCTGTTCTGCGAAGTCTGGATCAGCTGCCACAGCTGGTCTTTGCCGGTGGCAAGAAACCAGCTTTCGTGCAGGCGGCTGTCCAGCTCATAAAACATCCGCGGGTCCGGGTGGGGTTGGGCCGCCAGGCGGCGCAAAGCATCGTTGCGGGTTTTCAGCTGGGCCAGCTGTTCGGGGGTGCAGGCAGCGGCAAAGTCTGTCATCACGGCGGACTCCACCGCGTTGCGCAGGTAGATCTGCTGGCTGATGGTGTCAAAATCCAGCTGGGTGACCCGCGTGGATTTGTAGGGGGTGACTTCAATCAGCCCGGCAATGCGCAGCTCCTGCAAAACGCTGCGCACCGGCGTGCGGGAAACCCCGAACTGCTCGCACAATGCGTTTTCCCGCAGGGTGGAGCCGGGCTTTAATTCCAGCAACATGATCTGCTGGTACAGCGTTTGGAAAATGTCATGGCTGGAAAATGCCTGCATATCCGGGAACCTCCTTCTCTTTAGTATACTAAAGAATATAGCACCGTTGCCCCCGTCCGTCAACGATACACCCCAACATTTGGATGATTGTCTGATAAGAGTTTACGATTTTGCAACACATTCCGGCACTTTGCGCGCTACAATAATATAAACAAACCATAAGGTGTACCTGAAAAGTCGAAAATTTAGCCTGTTTCTACAACCACAGCTGGATTTTGCGTTAAAAACCTTGGAATTCATAAAGGATTCCTGCGGCGTTTGCCTTAAATCCCGCTTGTGTTTGCGGAATAATTGTCATTTTCTTTGCTTTCAGCTACACTCTAAGGCGGAGTTTTGCGCCTTAGCGGTGCTCCCTGTGTGACAAAAGCTGGCGAACCCCTGTATCTGTTGCCGGCTTGTGTGAAAGGACCAAAAGCAACATGGGTAAAATCATCGGAATTGATTTAGGAACAACCAACAGCTGCGTGGCTGTGGTGGAAGGCGGACGCCCAACCGTTATCCCAAATGCCGAAGGCCAGCGCACCACCCCGTCGGTCGTTGCTTTTGCAAAAAGCGGCGAACGCCTTGTGGGCGATCCGGCCAAACGCCAGGCTGTCACCAACGCACCGCGCACCATTGCCAGCGTTAAGCGCAAAATGGGCAGTGATGAGCGCATTCCCATTGACGGCAAGTGCTTCTCCCCGCAGGAGATCAGCGCCATGATCCTGCAAAAGCTGAAAGCGGATGCAGAAGCTTATCTTGGTGAACCGGTGACAGAAGCCGTTATCACCGTACCGGCTTATTTTAACGATGCCCAGCGCCAGGCTACCAAAGATGCCGGGCGCATTGCGGGCCTGAATGTAAAGCGCATTATCAACGAACCTACTGCGGCCGCCCTGGCCTATGGCCTGGATAACGGCAAGACCCAGAAAGTGATGGTGTATGATCTGGGCGGCGGCACGTTCGATGTTTCGCTGATCCAGATCGGGGATGGCATTGTGCAGGTGTTGGCCACCTGCGGTGATAACCATCTGGGCGGCGATGACTTTGATGCTCGTGTGGCTGACTGGCTGGTGCGGAACTTTGCCGCTGAAAACCAGGTGGACCTGACCCGTGATCCCGTTGCCATGCAGCGCGTGCGGGAGGAAGCCGAGAAAGCCAAAAAAGAGCTTTCCGCTGCCACCCATACTGAAATCAACCTGCCGTTCATCACCGTTGGCCCCAACGGCCCGCTGCATTTGCAGGCGGAACTGACCCGCGCCAAGTTTGATGAGCTGACCGCCGACCTGGTGGAGCGCACGGCCCTGCCGGTGCGCAACGCCCTGCGGGATGCCCACCTGGCCGCCAACGACCTGGATCAGGTGCTGCTGGTAGGTGGTTCCACCCGCATCCCGGCGGTGCAGGCCAAGGTCATGCGGATGATCGATCTGGAACCGTCCAAAACGCTGAACCCGGACGAGTGTGTGGCCCTTGGCGCTGCGGTGCAGGGCGGACGCCTTGGCGGCGAAGGCCTGGCTGCTGGCGGGCAGGACCTGCTGCTGATGGACGTTACCCCGCTGACCCTTTCGATTGAGACGGTGGGCGGTGTGGCAACCCATCTGATCGACCGCAACTCCACCATTCCCACCCGGTATTCCAAAATCTTTACCACCGCCGCGCCGTTCCAGAGCACAGTTGAAATCAAGGTGCTGCAGGGTGAGCGGGAGTTCGCCAAGGATAATAAGCTTATCGGCAACTTTACCCTCAAGGGCATCAAACGCGCCTGGGCCGGTGTGCCGCAGATCGAAGTGACCTTTGATATTGACGCCAACGGCATTGTGACGGTGAGCGCCCGTGACCTTGGCACCGGCAAACAGCAGAGCATTACCATCACCGGGTCTTCCAACCTGAGCGAGCAGGAGATCCGCCGCGCCATGGACGATGCCGCTGCCTTTGCCGGGCAGGATCAGGAGCGCAAAGCCGCCATCGAGGCCCTGAATGCCGCGGAAGCCGCCATCTACCGCGTCAATTCCGCCCTTGGCAGTAAAGAGGGCAAGGAGCTGGATAAGGACACCAAAAACCGCATTAAAGAGGCAGAAAAGAACCTGGAACGCCTGACCCGCCACAAAAAGCCCGAAAAAATGACCCCCCAGGACACCCAGGCCCTGAACGCCGCCCGCGAAGCCCTGCAAGCTCAGACCAAGGACCTGGTAGCACGGTGGGAGCGACGAGGGAAAGTTAGGAGTTAGAAAGTAGGAGTTTTTGGGGCTGCAGGTACCCAAAAATTCTGTCTGAATATTAAAACAAAAATGTAGGGAACGGTCTTGACCGTTCCCTACAATTATTTTATGGGGTTGCGGCAAACTTTCAAACCGCCACTTAACTCCTAACTCCTACCTTTACAGGTAGCTCAGTTCCTCCCGTCTGGTTCCTGCCAAATCGGGGTGGTCGAGGACGGCGCCGGCACCGAGGGCAACGCAGTCCAGCGGGGCTTCGGCAATGTGTACCTCAATGCCGGTTTCGTTCTGGATCAAAGTATCCAGCCCGCGCAGCAGAGCACCGCCGCCCGAAAGCATGATGCCGCGGTCAATGATATCGCTGGAAAGCTCCGGCGGAGTGCATTCCAGCGTGTCCTTGATGGCTTCCACAATGCGCATCAGGTTTTCGTTCATTGCCTCGCGCACTTCTTCAGAGCGGATCAGGATATCTTTCGGCAGGCCATCTACCAGGTTACGGCCCTTGATCTCCATTGTGGTTTCGCCATGCTCGGTGTCGGTGGGGTCTGGCGGGCAGGCGGAGCCGATTTCCAGTTTAATCTGCTCAGCAGTGCGTTCACCCACCAGCAGGTTGTATTTGCGCTTGATAAAGCTGGTAATGCTCTGGTCGAGCGCATCGCCCGCACAGCGCACGCTGCGGGATGCCACAATGCCGGAAAGGCTGATGACCGCCACTTCCGCCGTGCCGCCGCCGATATCCACAATCATGCTGCCCACCGGTTCAGCGGTCGGCAGCCCGGCACCAATGGCGGCGGCCATCGGCTCTTCGATCACCGTTACCTGGCGGGCACCGGCTTTGGCGGCGGCCTGGCGCACGGCGCGGCGTTCCACTTCGGTCACGCCGGACGGCACGCAGATGACCACGCGCGGCCGCACGAACAGGCGGCTGCCGCATGCCTGGCGGATAAAACTTTGCAGCATGGCGGCGGTGATGTCAAAGTCGGCAATCACGCCGTCTTTCAGCGGGCGTACCGCCAAAATTGAGTTGGGCGCTGCGCCGATGATGGCTTTGGCCTCGTGGCCTACGCAGCGCACACGCAGTTCGTCGGTGCGGGCATCCACCGCCACAACGCTGGGCTCGCGGATGATAATGCCGCGGCCTTTCATATACACCAGCGTGTTGGCGGTGCCAAGGTCAATGCCAATATCACAGGTAAACATATTGCGCAGAGCTTCAAGCAGCTGCAAAATCGGATTTGCCATTTTTATCTCCCCATCATGTGTTTGTGCGGGTGGGCCGCACAAAGAATGCGCACGACACGCCGCAGCAGCCAGGCCGCTGCGGCACTGCCGTTACAGCGCTCCGGCCTGGCGCAGTACCTGTGCCAGACGGTGTACGGGCAGACCCATAATATTGTAATAACATCCCACAATGCCGCTGCACCACAGCGCAGCATGGCCCTGGATGGCGTAAGCCCCGGCTTTGTCATACGGTTCCGGGGTGCGCGCATAGGCAAGCAGGTCACTTTCCTCAATGGGCGCAAACTGTACGCGGGTAGTTTCAGTGGCAAGGTACGCCTTGCCGCCGTGTACCACGCATAGCCCGGTATGTACTTTGTGCTCCCGGCCAGAGAGCGCGTGCAGCATCCGCACAGCGTCTTCCTCGCCGGAAGGTTTGCCGAACACAGCGCCGTCACAGTCTACCACGGTATCACAGCCGATCACGGTATCATCGGGGTGCTGCTGCGCCACGGCCAGGGCTTTGGCTTCTGCCAGGGCCTGGGCCAGCTGGGCAGGCGTTGCGGCGGTAATGCGGCTCTCGTCCACATCACTGGGGGCAACGGTGTAATTGGGCGTGATCAGCGCCATCAGCTCCCGCCGCCGCGGGCTGCCGGAGGCTAAAATCAAGGACATAATGGGATGTTCCTTTCGTAACAGATTCTACCGCACCACCGCGGCGAAACAAAGGGAAAAGAGGAAGTTAGGAGGTAGGAAGTAGGAGTTAGGAGTTAAATGTGCTTTTGAAGGTTTGCAACAAAGAATAAAATAAATTGTAGGGAACGGTCTTGACCGTTCCGAAACCAAAGGATTTATCTGACAAAAGGTCAATCATCCTAAACCTGCGGAACGGTCAAGACCGTTCCCTACAGGTATCTTTTTTTGCACACAGCCAGACTTTACAGGTTATCTGCGACCCCAAAAACTCTTAACTCCTAACTCCTCCCGCCTAACTCTCAACTATTTTCCCGTCGATCCAAACCCGCCTTCACCGCGTTCGGTTTCGTTCAGGGTGGTGGCGGGCACAAAGGCGGCTTGCCACACGGGAGCAATGCACAGTTGGGCTACGCGCTCGCCGGGGGCGATGGTGTAAGGCTCGGTGCCAAGGTTGATCATGGGCACTTTCAGCTCGCCGCGGTAATCGCTGTCCACAACGCCAACGCCGTTGGCCATGCACAGCCCGTGCTTGATGGAAAGTCCGCTGCGGGCATACACCAATGCCACGCACCCGGCATCCGGCAGCTCAATGGCAAGGCCGGTGGGCACCAGCACCCGCTGCATGGGGGCAATGATCAACGGCTCTTCCAGCGCGGCGCACAAATCAGCCGCCGCCGCCCCCGCCGTTGCATATGCCGGCACCTTTGCCAGCGGGGAAAGAACGGAATATTTGACGATTTTTTGTTCCATAGTACGTTGGGGTGAGTTAGGAGTGAGGAGTTAGGAGTTATCTCAATTAGGAATTAGGAATTAGCAATGAGCAATTAGAAATTACGATGCCCCCCGTAGGGGCGCATGATTGCAAATTCCATTATGACATATATGGCAATGTTTCGGAACGGTCAAGACCGTTCCCTACAGAGCAAAACCTTAGGCCCTGCTTTAACTCCTAACTCCTACTTCCTCACTCCTAACTTACCCTTCCTCCGATATTATGATTTAGGGCAATACCGCATAATTCTAAGTGCCGATACGGCGAGCGAGGTGCGGC
>ENA-ORTI01003754-ORTI01003754.1-human-gut-metagenome-genome-assembly--contig:-NODE-3754-length-11380-cov-3.843709_pt1 | contig 11380 bp, 9 predicted proteins | sample MGYA00242071_ERZ509191 | MGnify/ENA primary metagenome ERZ509191 (study PRJEB26280, sample SAMEA2338832) | human gut metagenome | biome: human gut; feature: human-associated habitat; material: faeces...
ATACCCGGCAGGAGCTGATGAGCCTTTCCGCCCGATTCGGCCTGACGGTCACTTTCCAGCGGCCGGAGAAGGCCCGGTTTGAGACCATTCTGGCCGAACTGGCAAAGCAGCACGGCATCGACATGCCGATGGATCAGCTGCTGGTCAAAGCCGAAGCCTTTGCCATCCGCGCCGGCGGCCGCAGCCCCCGCGTGGCAAAGCAGTTTATTGAGCAGTGCGAGGCGGGCGTGCAGAAGTAATTAGTTTGTCTTTATTTTAACATCAAAGTCTCTGACAAATCTTTCACAAAATGCCGAGAAGTCGTGAATTTTTTCACCTTCTCGGCATTCTTTGTCTATTTTTTATTTATCGGTAAAAAGCCTTGCATTCTATTGAAATTCAGGCTATAATATGGCCAACATCAGCCAATTGAGCACTTCTGGAGGGCAACTATGGGCTTTTTAACGGGTAAGACCGCTATCATCACCGGCGCAGGCCGCGCCGTACTTTCCGATGGCAGCTGCGGCTCCATCGGCTATGGCATTGCCACCGCCTTTGCAAAAGAGGGCGCAAATCTGGTCATCACTGGCCGTAATGTGAAAAAACTGGCAGAGGCAAAAAACGAGCTGGAAGCCAAGTATGGCATCCGCGTTCTTCCGGTGCAGGCAGATGTGTGTGCAGGCACCGACAACGAAGCCACCGTGCAAAATGTCGTCAATCAGGCTGTGGATACCTTTGGCGGCATTCAAGTGCTGGTGAACAACGCACAGGCATCCGCTTCCGGCGTGCCGCTGGCAGAGCACACCACCGAGCAGTTTGATCTTGCCCTTTATTCCGGCCTGTACGCTGCATTTTACTATATGAAGGCCTGCTATCCCTATCTGGCCAAGTCCAAGGGCAGCGTGATCAACTTTGCATCCGGTGCAGGCTTGTTTGGCAACTTTGGTCAGTGCTCCTACGCTGCCGCCAAGGAGGGCATCCGCGGCCTGTCCCGCGTGGCCGCTACTGAGTGGGGCAAGGATGGCATCAATGTCAACGTGATCTGCCCGCTGGCCTGGACCGCCAAGCTGGAGCAGTTCCAGCAGGCATACCCGGATGCGTTCAAGGCCAACGTCAAGATGCCGCCCATGGGCCACTACGCCAACCCCGAGACCGAGATCGGCCGGGTATGCGTGCAGCTGGCCATGCCGGACTTCAAGTATCTGTCCGGCGAGACCCTCACGCTGGAGGGCGGTATGGGTCTGCGCCCGTAATTACTATTCTCATTCTTCCTCACACATGCAAAAGGGGCTGTGCCAGTGGCACAGCCCCTTTTGTGTTTAGGCCTGATCATTCGCGCACGGCGATGCACTCGATCTCCAGCTTTGCGCCCTTGGGGATGGCGGCCACCTGCACGCAGCTGCGGGCAGGGAACGGCTCAGCAAAGGCCTTGGCATACACGGCATTCACAGCGGCAAAATCGTTGATGTCAGCAAGGAAGATGACAGTCTTGACCACATTTGCCATGGAAAGGCCAGCCTCGGCCAGAATAGCCTTGAGGTTCGCAAGGCTCTGTGCAGCCTGCTCTTCAACCGTATCGGCCATCTTACCGGTAGCAGGGTCTACCGGGATCTGGCCGGAAACAAACACCATATTGCCCAGATCGATCGCCTGGCTGTAAGGGCCGATGGCTGCGGGTGCGTTGGAAGTGGAAACGACTTTCATGATAAAACGTTCCTTTCTTTTTTCTTCTATTTAATATATGTGATTTTTATTCATTTTGTTCTTTTAAAAATACATCAATTTTACCCCTTTAAAAATTAAAAAGTAGTGATATAATAAACTCAAGTGCATAGAAACACCTACGATACAGCAAGAGCTTCCACTACACTGGGAGCTCTTTTTGTGTATTTATATATTTTATACACAAAGTACTTCCGGTGTTATACCATAACATGCATAATATCTTAATGTTTTTTCAAGGAGGAACTTTTTATGAACACATTAACTGCAGAAAAAAGAGATTTGAAAACAAAGGCTAAAAAATTAAGAAAAGAAGGTTATGTTATCGGAAATCTGTTTGGCAGAGATATCGAAAATTCCATTCCATTGAAAGTTGATTCCCGTGAAGCCGCTAAATTCTTAAAGGATAACAAAAAAGGAGCTCATATTACTTTACTTGTTGACGGAGAAAATGTAGACGCCATCGTAAAAGAAATCGACTACAATGCCATGAAAAACGAAACAATGTTTATTAACTTCCAGGCATTAGTTGCTGACGAAAAGATCCACACAACTGCTGCGATCGAATTATTAAACGAAGATGCTGTACAGAATGGTATCGTTGAACAGTCCTTATCTGAAATCGAATACAAAGCATTCCCAGCTGATATCGTTGAAAAGGTTGAGATTGATTTAACACAGTACAATGTTGGTGATATGATCCATGTCAAAGACTTGCCATTAGCTGCTAACAGCAAAATCTCTCTTGTTACACCAGAAGATACTCTGGTCGTTAACATCGCAGAACCTGAAGCTGTTCCTGAAGATGGAGACGAAGAAGCGGCTGAAGAATAAATAAATCAGTGAAAGAAAAGACTCGATTTTCATAATTAAAAATCGAGTCTTTTTATTTTGCCTTTTCTTTGATATCCTTTAAAAAATCCAGCATTTTTTCTCGGATGTTTTTCTCTGCATTCTGAGATCATCAACTGAATCTTAAATTTAAAATCTTCAGATTCCAAGATCGTAAATGGATGTTCTTCTGTTACACAAACCGATAAATGTTCGCTCTCATATTGTGGATACGTTCCTGTAAATCCTTGTTCTTTCAGTTTTTTATCAACCTGTTCCCTGTATCGTTGAATCTTCTGATCGATTCTTTCTCCATAATTCCTTGCTGGATATGGATCAGAAGCATTGCAGACTTTCTCGCAGATCAATTCATATAAATCTTGTCTCTTTGGATCTTGCAGTTTCTTTGCAAGCGTCATCTCCATTCGTTTGGTTGGGTGCTTCTCATATTTATCAATCCATTTTAAATAATCTTTATCACCTGCCTGCATAGCAAGATTTCTCATACATTCTAATCCTTCTTCGGTTTTGTCATACCATTCTTCTGGATCTTCATTGATCGGAAAATAGTAATAAAATGGTGCAAATTCGATCAATGACATGATCTCCATCTCTTGATCATTACACACTTCTTCCCCTAAAAAGCAATATTTCTCACGGATCGTTCCAATCATATAGACTAGCTGGCGCCACTGCTCAGCTCCATCTCTCCAGAAATGTCCGATTTCATGATACCGGTAACAGTTCGTATGTTCCATGATCTCATCAAACCACATTGTAAAAACACTTTCTTCTCCCTGATGAACGATCAACCCATAACGACCTTCTCGTTCTTCCAGTTGTGCCCACATCTCTCCTTCATAGTCTTTGTCATATTTTCCAGAGATACGAAGTCCATGAAAACTTAGATAACTCTCAATTGCATCGTTCATCATATATGGAACATATCCTGTTTGATTTCCATCTTTTTCTTCGACTTGAAGTTCAAACACCTGATATTCAAATATCTGCGCAAGCAACTGTATGGATCTTGATATTTCTTCTAAATTTGTTTCAAAATAGTTCATACGGAATTCCTTTTCCTATTATCTATGTATTTTATTTATATTTCTGAATTTCATTTAAAAAACGTTCGCCATATTTCTGAAGCTTATGTTCTCCGACTCCATTGACTTCTAACATTTCCTCATCATTAGAAGGTTTCATCGTACTCATATGTACCAGTGTCTTATCGGAAAATACCATATATGGCGGGATTTTCTGTTCGGATGCGATCATTCTTCGAAGTACACGTAATGCTTCGAACAATTCTGTATCTTCCTCAGCAAGTGCTGCCACAGCCCCTGCTTTCTTACGTTTCTTCGTCTGAATCTTGCGTTCTTCTTTCTCTTTTTCGACTTCTTTTGGAATCTTGATCTCAAAGTTCCAGTTATCATCAATCTTAGTAATATCTGCAACGCTTAAAACCGGATATTCATCATCTGTCATTTCCAGATATCCATAGACTAACATTTCATTGATGATCTGTCGTATCCTTGCAATGCTTTCTGATGCCAATGCTCCATATTGTGAATTCTCATCTAAATGACGGCTTAATACTTTCTGGCTCTTTGAACCTTTTAAAATATCCACGATCGTTGATAGTCCGAAATCTCGATAACAATCTCTAATACATTGGATGATAGCTTTCGCTTCCATTGTTGCATCAACCGTTTCAAACTCGGTCAGACAGTTTAAGCAGTTTCCACAGTATCCGCTTGTCTGTTCTCCAAAATAATTTAAAATATAATGACGTAAACATTCCTTCGTATAGCAGTAAAATGTCATCTGACGAAGTCTTTCCCAGTCTCTTTCCATCACGATCTGCTTTGTGATCGCATCTAATTCCTCATTCTCCTCTCCATTTTCGATCAGAAAACGATTGGTTCGGTTATCAATCGGCGCATAATATAAGATACATTCCGCAGGTTCTCCATCACGTCCTGCTCTTCCTGCTTCCTGATAATAACTTTCCATGTTCTTCGGCATATTATAATGAACAACAAAACGGACATCCGGCTTGTCGATTCCCATTCCAAAGGCATTTGTCGCTACCATGACCTGCTTTCTGTCATAGATAAAATCTTCCTGATTTTCCTTTCGTTCTTCATCCGATAATCCTGCATGGTATCTTGTCACGGAGAATCCATCTTCTCTTAACTGATAGCAGACTTCCTCAACATTTTTCCTAGACAGACAGTAAATGATCCCGCTGCTTCCTGGCATCTTTTCTTCTTTTTCTTTTAAATAACTTAGTAATTCTCTATACTTATCCCTTGGACGTTTTACTGCATAGTAAAGATTCTCCCGATCAAACCCTGTCGTTAATACAAATGGATCTCTCAGGTTCAAAATATCCATAATATCATCCCTGACTTCTGCTGTCGCTGTTGCTGTATATGCAGTCAGTACAGGCCGATACGGAAGTTTCTTTAAAAATTCCAAAATCTTTAGATAACTTGGCCGAAAATCCTGCCCCCACTGTGACACACAATGTGCCTCATCAACTGCCAACATTGATATCTTCACTCCACTATTTAGCGCAAAATTGATAAAACCTTCTGTTTCCAAGCGTTCTGGTGCCACATAAATGATCTTATATCTTCCCTGCATCGCATATTTTAATGCGGTATGATACTGTCCCTGTGTCAGAGAACTATTTAAAAATGCCGCATGAATTCCGGCTTGATTCAGTGTCCCAACCTGATCTTTCATCAGCGAGATCAGTGGAGAGATCACAAGTGTAATTCCATCCATCATCAATGCTGGAATCTGAAAACAAAGAGACTTTCCTGCTCCTGTCGGCATGATCCCTAAGACATCCTGCCCATTTAATGCTGCCTCGATCAATTGTTCCTGACCTTGGCGGAATTCATCGTATCCAAAGTATTGTTTTAATAGTTTCTTCGCTTCTTGTATCTTACTCAAATCTATCACTTCCTATTGTTTTATTTATACTTTTACCACTCTCATCGTTTATATTCCCATTTTTTTATTTCATAGGGGATTTCATTGAAATTTCCTATGAAATGAAAAAGCTTCCAATCACATTTAGCACACCCGCAAACAGCATGACAATGATCGGATCTTTTTTCTTTCTCAATAAAAGGTACATACAAATAATAAAAATACCACCCTGTATCCAGTTGATCTGTTGAAGATCTATATGACTTTCCTGAAAAAATGCCTGCGTAAGGATCGTAATTCCAGAAGTTAAGATCAGTGCAATCACCGCAGGGCGTAAGGTATTTAACACCATTTGTAGTCCTTCCATATGACGATATTTTACATAAAAATAAGCAATCATTGTAACGATCACACACGCCGGGAATACGCATCCCATCGTTGCACATAATGCTCCTTGCCATCCAACTACCCTTATACCAACAAAAGTCGCCGCATTAATTGCGATTGGTCCCGGTGTCATCTGTGAAATCGTCACGAGATCTCCAAATTCAGACACAGACAGCCAATGATATGCATCTACCACCTGCTGCTGTATCATTGGCATTGCTGCATATCCGCCTCCGAAACTAAATGCTCCGATCTTTAAGAAGCTTAAAAATAATTGCAAATAGATCATTCTCTGCCTCCTGTCTTCTTTCTTGAAATACCATATTGTACGATTCCAACTCCAATACATGCAAGAATAATGTAGATCACACTAATATCAAAGACATAACTTGCCATAAATGCCACAACCATAATGATCGCAAGTTCTATTCTGTTTTCCTTCTTACTTTGCCCTTTTGCCATCTCGTACACAACACTGATGATCACCGCGCCAACACCCGTCTGCATACCAGAAAGCATCGCTGCAACAATCCTGTTATCCCGAAATATTTCATAAAAAACAGAGACTACAGATATAATCAAAAATGGCGGTAGAACAGCTCCGAATACACTTACGATCACACCACTGATACCTGCTAATTTATAGCCAACAACGATTGCTCCATTCACTGCGATTGCTCCTGGGGCTGATTGTGCGATCGCCACCAGATCAAGCATCTCGTCTTCTTCGATCCAATGATATTCATTCACAAACTTCTTCTTCATCAAAGATACGATCATATAGCCGCCACCAAAGGTAAATGCACTTAAATAAAATGTTTCTATAAACAACCTCAATAATTTTTTCTTTTTTTTCATTCCTTTTTCTTCCATATGACATCTCCAGTCAAAAATCTTACCATTTATACTGGTGCAAACTGGCTGTTATATAATCTGGCATACGCACCATTTTTCGCTAAAAGTTCTTCATGTGTTCCCTGCTCCAAAATATGTCCATTTTCCATAACAAGTATCACATCCGCATTCTGAATCGTTGAAAGTCGGTGGGCTACGATAAAACTTGTTCTTCCTTTCATCATCGTTTCAAATGCTTTCTGAATTCGGAGCTCTGTCATCGTATCAATTGATGATGTCGCTTCATCTAAGATCAGCATTGGAGGAAGACTTAACATGATCCTTGCAATACAAAGGAGCTGTTTCTGTCCTTGAGAGAGATTTCCGCCACCTTCTGTAATGATCGTATCATAACCATCTGGCATTCGCTCGATAAATCCATGTGCATTGGCTTCTTTTGCTGCCATGATCATCTCTTCCTCAGTTGCATCTGGTTTTCCATAGCAGATATTTTCACGAATCGTTCCTGCTTTTAACCATGTCTCCTGAAGTACCATTCCATAACTGGATCGTAAACTTTCTCTCGTGACATCCCGGATATCATTTCCTTCCACCTTGATCATTCCTACATTCACATCATAAAAACGCATTAACAGATTGATCAACGTTGTTTTCCCACATCCTGTCGGTCCAACGATTGCAATCCGCTGTCCTGGTTCCACTTTCAGATTAAAATCCTGGATCAAAGGTACTTCTTTCACATAAGAAAAGTCCACATGCTCTAATTCTACATTTCCTTTCACATCCTGTAACGCCTTCGCATCTTTGGCATCAGGAATCATCGGCTCCTCATCTAATAATTCAAAAACTCTTGCCGCAGAAGCTAAAGAATTCTGAAATTCTGTGATAACCCCTGTGATCTCATTAAACGGCTTTGTATACTGGTTTGTATAACTTAAAAAACTTGATAACTGACCAACACTGATACTTCCGCGAATAACACTCATACATCCTGCGATCGCAACCCCTGCATAGATTCCTGAATACATAAATCTGGTTGCCGGATTTGTGATAGATGAGAAAAATGTCGCTCTTAAGGAGTAATATGCAAGATCATCATTGATCTGATCAAACTCTTCCTGTGCTTTTTCTCCATGATCAAACACTTTGACTACTTTAATATTTCCAAGCATTTCATTGACAAATCCTGTCATATTTCCTCTAGTCTGTGATTGTTTCCGGAACATATTAAAACTTCGCTTTGAGATAAAACTTGCGATAAAAAACGAAAACGGACTTAAAATAACAACGACCAATGTGATCCATGGATTGATTCCTAACATAAAACAAATGGTTCCAATGATCGTGATCACACCAGTAAATAACTGTGTAAATCCAAGCAGCAATCCATCCGTAAACTGATCAATATCCGTTACGATCCGGCTGAGCAAGTCTCCTGAGGAGTGTGCATCTACATAAGATAATGGCAGTTTCTGCAAATGCTCAAATGCCTGAATCCTTAAATCTTTTCCAATCTTATATGTAATTTGGTTATTGACATGATTCATCAGCCACTGCGCTGCTGCCGTCAATACGATACAGATCACGATCGTTTTTATAATACTTATCAATCTTGCAAAATCAACATTTCCTTTTGATATAATGCAATCCACACCTTGTCCTGTCAGAATCGGAACATAAAGTGTCAGTGCCACACTGATCACCGCCAACACTAAAGACGCAAAGATCAAAAATCGATAAGGCTTCATATATTCCATGATCCTTTGTAATGTCTTTTGTTTTTTGTCTTTCTTCATGATCTTATGCCTCCTCTCCTGCCATCTGTGATGCGCAGATTTCTTTATATACCTGATTCTCTTTTAATAGCTGTAGATGAGTCCCGATTCCTGCAATCTTTCCATCATCCAACACTAAGATATGGTCAGCATTACGAATCGTTGATACTCTCTGGGATACAAGAAATACTGTCATATTATCTGTATTTTCTTTGATCGCTTTTCGAAGTCTTGCATCTGTTGCAAAGTCAAGTGCGGATGCACTATCGTCAAGAATTAAGATCTCAGGTTTACGTACTAATGCTCTTGCGATCGTTAGTCTCTGTTTTTGTCCGCCAGATAAGTTTCCTCCATTTTGTTCAATTCTAAAGTCTAATCTCTGTTCCTTCTGATCAACAAATTCTCTTGCCTGTGCGATATCCAATGCCTGATAGATTTCTTCATCTGTGGCATCTTCTTTACCCCATTTCATATTATCTCTTAGGCTTCCTTCAAACAAAGATGCTTTCTGCGGAACAAATCCGATCTTTCCTCGGATAAATTCTGGTTTTAATTCTTTCTCATCAACTCCACGGTATAGAATTCTTCCTGATGTCACATCATATAATCTTGCGATCAAAGATACAAAAGTACTCTTTCCTGACCCTGTACCTCCGATCACCCCGATCGTTTCGCCTTCTTTCACCGCAAAATCAAATGGATGGATCGTCTCTTTTCTTGCACCATGATAGACAAACGATGTATCTTTAAACTCAAGAATAGGTGTATCTTTCTTCTCTTCTATATCTGTTTTTCCAGTTTCCTTCATGGATGGCTCTAATGCAAAAATCTGATCCACACGGTCAAGACTTGCAAACGCTCTAGATAAAATGATCAAAAGATTCGCAAGTTTTACAAGTTCTACAAGGATCTGTGACATATAATTGATCAAGGCAATGATCTGTCCTTGTGTTAAATAACCCAGATCAACCTGTTTTCCACCAGACCATAGGATTGCAATGATTCCCAAATTAATGATCATGTAAGTCAGAGGATTTAGTAACGCTGAAATCTTTCCAACGTGGATCTGTTTGTTATAAAGCTGTCCACTTTGTAATCTGAAATTTTCTTCCTCACTTCTTTGTCTGTTAAATGCACGGATCACACGAATTCCAAGAAGATTTTCCCTTGTACTTTTTAATACTCCATCGACCTGTTTTTGTACTTTCTTATACATTGGCATCGTGATCCATAAGATCAGTCCAACAACCACTGCCAATGCTGTGATCGTAAATACAAAGGAAACCGCTGCCTTATGATCCACCGTAAATGCCATGAACATCGCACCAAATACAACAAATGGTGACCTTAAAAACAAACGCAGGAACATGTTAACTCCATTTTGCACCTGATTGATATCATTACTCATGCGGTTGATCAACGTTGATGTCCCAACCTGATCGATCTCCTGATAAGAAAATTGATTCATATGTGCAAACAAATCACTTCTCATCGACTTTCCTGTATACACAGCCGATCTTGCCGCAAAATACTGTGCTGTGATAGAAAATGAAAATCCAATGATTCCAAGTAAGATCAATAATCCTCCCATCTTCCACAAATATCCAATATCGTGATGTCCGATTCCTACATCGATCATGCTGGCAACGACCAATGGTACAAATAGTTCAAAACTAGCTTCCAGCATCTTAAATAATGGTGCAAGGATCGTAACACAAAGATGCTCCTTTAAATATCCTAGTAACCGTTTCATCGATTCGTACTCCTTCTTTTATCTTACTATTTTCTTTAGTATACACCATTTTATTTTTTATTTGAACATAGTCCCAGATATTTTACGAAAACAAAAAAGTACCGCTTAGAGCCAGGTAACATGCTCTAAACGGTACGGGGATGATTTATGGTTCAAAAAGAGTTATTTGTCTTCCTTTTGAACAGAACAATATCCTTGTGGGTGGCTGCTGTGCCATTTCCATGCGGATGCAATGATTTCTTCAAGATCTGCATGTTCTGGCTTCCATCCAAGGATATTCTTCGCTTTTTCACTGGAAGCGATCAAGACAGCCGGATCTCCAGCTCTTCTTCCTTCTTCCACAGCCTTGATCGGCTTTCCTGTCACTTTTCTGGCTGTTTCGATGACTTCTTTTACAGTAAATCCAACACCATTTCCAAGATTGAAGATGTTGCTTTCATTACCTTCCATTAAGTATTTCACTGCCAGAATATGTGCCTGTGCAAGGTCTGTTACATGAATATAGTCTCTTACACAAGTTCCATCTTTTGTATCATAATCCGTTCCAAAGATACTGATTGCTTCTCTTTTGCCATTTGGCACCTGTAAGATCAGTGGAATCAGATGTGTTTCTGGATTATGATCTTCTCCGATCTGTCCACTTACATGTGCTCCGCAGGCGTTAAAGTATCTTAAAGATACATAACGAAGTCCGTGAGCGCGTCCAACCCATTTAAACATTTTTTCCATAGAAAGTTTTGTCTCTCCATAAGTGTTGGTAGGTTCTGTGCGGTCTGTCTCTACGATCGGTACCTTTTCTGGTTCTCCATAAGTTGCTGCTGTTGAGGAGAATACGATCTTATCGATGCCATGTTCTACTAAGGACTGTACCATTGTCTTTGTTCCACAAAGGTTATTATCATAATATTTTAATGGATTTACCATACTTTCTCCAACTAAGGAATTTGCTGCGAAATGAATGACTGCATCAATATCTTTTTCCTGATCTAGTACACTGTCTACAAAGTCTTTATCTCTTAAATCTCCTTTATAAAACTTCGCCTGTGGATGAACTGCCTCGATATGTCCTGTTTCCAGATTGTCGATGATCACGACTTCTTCTCCAGCATCGATCAGTTCGTATACTGTATGA
>ENA-ORTI01003755-ORTI01003755.1-human-gut-metagenome-genome-assembly--contig:-NODE-3755-length-11378-cov-3.140864_pt1 | contig 11378 bp, 8 predicted proteins | sample MGYA00242071_ERZ509191 | MGnify/ENA primary metagenome ERZ509191 (study PRJEB26280, sample SAMEA2338832) | human gut metagenome | biome: human gut; feature: human-associated habitat; material: faeces...
GCCATCAAGGCCCAGGGCTGCAAGGTGGGCATGACCATCAAGCCCGGTACCCCGGTGGAAGAGCTGGGCTACTACCTCGACCAGCTGGACCTCGTGCTGGTCATGAGCGTGGAGCCGGGCTTCGGCGGCCAGAAGTTCATGCCCTCGGCCCTCGACAAGCTCCGCTGGCTCAAGGCGGAAAAAGACCGCCGTGGCCTGAAATTCCTGCTGGAAGTGGACGGCGGCGTGGATGCCGCCACCGCTCCGCAGTGCGTCGCCGCCGGTGCGGACGTGCTGGTGGCGGGCAGCGCCATCTTTGGCGCCGCCGACCCCGCCGCGGCCGTCCGTGCGATGGCAGCTCTCTGAGAGGGGACTGCCCATGGATGAAGCATTGATCCGGCTGCAGGAGGAAGAACTCCAGCGCACCGGCAGATACTATAAGCACATCTGCTTTCTCTGTGTGCCGCTGCTCTGCGTCTCCTGCTACCTCTACGGCCTGCGCCCGCTGCTGCTCTGCGGCTTTGCGGTGCTGATGGGCAACCTGTGCGACCGGCTCATCTCTCTGCTGCGCCGCCGCGTCTATCAGGCCGGGGATTATTCCAACGAGAGCTTTGCCCTCGTCATCACCCTGCTGATGCCCGCGACGGTGGACTGGTATGTCCTCGCCGCCGCCATTCTGGCCGGTGCGCTCATCGGCAAAGAGGTCTTCGGCGGCTATGGCAGCTACCCCTTCCACCCCGCCGCCGTGGGCTACGCGGTGGCGGCAGTGTCCTGGCCGGAGCAGGTCTTCCGCTATCCGGCCCCATACGCCAATATCCCGCTCTGGGACGCCTCCGGCGTGGCAACATCCAGCACCATCTCGGACACCCTGCGCAGCGGCGGCCTCATCAACATCAGCGCCCTGTCGCTGGTGCTGGGCGAGTATGCCGCCCCGATGGGGACCGGTGCAGCCATCGTGCTGGCGGCCTGCGGCCTCTTCCTCTGGATGCAGAAGGATGTGCGGCTGAGCGCCTCCCTGAGCTTCCTCATCACGGCGGGCTTTATCGTCTTCTTCTTCCCGCGCCAGCTGGGTCTGACGGAGGGGACCGCCTTTACGGCGGGCCTTGTGTTCCGCCTGCGCTGTGTGCGCGACGAGATGCTGACGGGCGCGATGCTCTTCAGCGCCGTCTTCCTGCTCAATGAGCCTTACACCTGCGCCCACCACCGGCGGGGCCGCATCCTCTACGGCGCCATGGTGGGAGCCTTTACGATGGGCTTCCGCTACTTCGGCGTCTACGAGACGGGCGTCTGCTTCGCCATTCTGGCGGTCAACAGCATCTCCGGCTGGCTCGACCGCACCGAAGTCCGCCTCCATGAGCTGATAAAGAGCGGCAGATACTTCAAAGAGAAGAAGACCGGAAAGGGGGATGCGGAATGAAACGTCATGCTGCAGAACTCATCACCCGGGACCCGGAAAGATTCTTCCACCATGACCGCGTCTTTCTGAATAACCCTGTGGTCATGCAGGGCATGGGCCTTGCGCCGCTGGTCGTCCTTGCGACGAGCGGCCAGAACGCCCTGATGCTGGCCGTGGCCGTGGCGCTGCTGCTGACGCCCTCCCGGATGCTGGCCTGCCTGCTGAGCCGCCTGTTCCCCCTGCGGGAGGAGCATCCGGCCAACGCAGAGCTGGAAAAGAAGCTGCTGCCCCGCAGCATCCTCTATTCGGGCAGCGCGGCGGTGGTCTATCTGGCGGCGTACCCCATCCTGAACCAGCTGTTCGGCGTGAGCCTGCTGGTGCTGGGCATCTATCTGCCCATGCTGGTGGTGGAGCCGCTGCTGACCTATCGCTTCGGCCGCGTGCAGGAGACGATGAAAAAGGCCGTCTCCAAGGGCATCCGCATCACCATCGGCTACGGCCTACTGCTGCTTTTGCTGGGCTGTGTGCGCGAGTGGCTGAGCGCCGGTACGGTGTTCGGCCATGTGCTGAGCCGTCCCGTCCTGCCCATGGCCAGTATGCCGGCAGGCGGCTTCATCGTGCTGGGCGTGCTGTGTGCCGTCTGGCGCACGCTGGCCAGGAAGTACAAAAACTATCTGACATCAGAGGCCCGCGGCCTCATGGCGGTCTACCGCCAGAAAGAGGGGGAGCCTGAGGATGAATGATGTGATGCAGGCCGTCGGCGTATTTTTCAGCTACGCCGTGCTGGCCGTCTTTGCACAGAACGCGGTGTTCACCCGGGGCCTCGGCGTGTCCCGCCTCGTCCAGCTGGTGGGCGACGAGCGCACCAGCAGCGGGTGGTTCGCCCTGCTGCTCTGTGTCACGCAAGTGCTGGTGGCTCCGCTGGCGTTCTATGCGGGCGGCTTCATCGCCGCCCAGCCCAACCCCGCCCAGCTCCGTCCGCTGGTCTATCTGGCCTGCGTGGCGGTGGTGAGCCTGTTTGAATTTATCGTGCTCTGGGCCGCACGGGGCAAGCGCCACGGCGGTCAGCTGCTCCGCATCCTGCCGCTGGCGGCGGTCAACAGCGGCGTGCTGGGTACGGCGCTGGTGGAGCGCACCCAGAGCTTTACGCTGGAGCAGAGCATGGGCTTCGGCCTCGGCAGCGGCCTGGGCTATCTGCTGGCCGTCATGCTGGTGACGGAGGCTGACCGCCGTCTGCGCAGCGAGGCCATCCCGGAGGCGTTCCGGGGCCTGCCCATCACGCTCATCTACATCGGCGTGCTGGCGCTGGCCATCTATGGTTTTACGGGCCACTCGGTGATCCTGTGAGGAGTGCAGGAGAAAGGGACGATCATGGCAAAGTATAAAAAGGTCAAGCGGTATCACCGCAGTTTTTACAGCCCCGGCATGTGGGTGAAGAAGGCCGTCGGCATCATCGTGCTGGTGGTCGTGGTGCTGGTCGTGGGCTGGCTGGCCGCGCCCCATGTGCTGGACTGGGCCACCCACACCTGGTACACCGTGGTGCGCAACCGTGACCTCTCGGCTTCGTCTGAGACGACAGCGTCCAGTGCGGCCGCTTCGTCGGAAGTGACGGCAGAGCCTGCCGCCTCCTCGGAGGTGCGGACAGACTCGGAGCCGGAATCGGAACCGGCTGCACCCGCAGGCGTCATCATTGAGGGCAGCTGGGGCGTTCTGGACACAGCTGCGGCAAAGGACGAAGCTTCCCTGCGTGCCGCCGCCCGGCAGCTGGCCCAGCAGGGCGCGGCCTACGCCGTCGTCACCCTGAAGGACAGTGCCGGAAACATCCTGTATCCCTCTCAGGTGGCTGCTGCGGCAGGCAGCATCGAGGGGGCGTCCCTTGACCCGGCCCTCATCGCCTCGGTGCTCAAGGAGAACAGCCTTGTGCCGGTGGCAAAGCTGGCGGCCTTCCGCGACCCCATCGCGGCCCGCACCGACCGCAATATGGCCATCGGCTACACCGGGCAGGCTTACCTCTGGCTGGATAATAAGGCGTCCGCCGGCGGCAACCCCTGGCTCAACCCCTATTCCGACGAGGCCGTCCAGTTCATCGGCGACCTCATCGGCGAGGTGCAGAGCATGGGCTTTGACCATGTGCTGCTGGAGAACGTCCAGTTCCCCTCTGCCCAGAACGGCAAGCAGGACTTCGGCTCCACCGGCGGGCGCGACCGCAGCGCCCAGCTGGCTGCGGACATCGCCGCATGGGATGCCCGCTTTGAGGGCAGTGTGACCCTGTGGTACGGTTACTCGCTGGGTCAGGTAACGGACGGCGCTTCCACCGTGGGCGGCTCCGCGACGGCACTGGGCGTCAGGAACCTCGTGGTCGAAGTCCCCGCAAAGCAGACCATGGACGACACCGCCCGCAACGAGCTGCGGGACACCTTGTCGGCTTCCGGCGTGGAGCATGCCGTGTTCTGGGACGATGCAGCGGGCATTTTCCAGTGAGAGCGCTCCATTTGCTGTTGGTGATTTATGTGAGAGTGAGGAATGTGTTATGAAAACTGCATCCTGCTTTGGTCCGGCCCACATCCTGCTGCCCGGGGAGAATATCCCTCTGGAAAAGTGGGGCTGCGTGGCCTGTGACCAGTTTACCAGCGACCGCGCCTACTGGGAGCAGGCAGACGCCGCTGTGGGCGACTGCCCCAGCACCCTGCGGCTCATCCTGCCGGAAGTCTACCTCGAGGATGAAGACGCGGCCCGGCGGGTGGAGAACATCCACGCCGCGATGGACGAGTACAGCCGCGACGTGCTGACCCGCGCTGTGGACGGCTTTGTCTACGTCGAGCGCACCGAGCAGAGCGGCCGGGTGCGTCAGGGCCTCGTGGGCAAGATAGACCTCGAGGCTTACAGCTACGAGAAGGGCGCCCGCCCGGCCATCCGGCCCAGCGAGCGCACCGTCACCGAGCGCATCCCGCCCCGCATGGCCGTGCGCCGGGGTGCGGCGCTGGAAACGCCCCATGTTATGATGCTGGCCGACGACCCCGGCTGCACCCTCGTCGAGCCCATCGGCGCGCGCAAGAGCGAGCTGAAAAAGCTGTACGAGGGCGAGCTGATGCAGGGCGGCGGCCACATTGCAGGCTGGGCTGTGGAAGATCCTGCGATGCTGGCACAGATCGATGCTGCACTGGCTGCACTGGGCAGTCAGGAGGCTTTCGACGCCAAGTATCCCCAGGCCAGGGGCGCAAAGCCCCTGACGCTGGCTGTGGGCGACGGCAACCATTCGCTGGCCGCAGCCAAAGCCTGCTGGGAGGAGCTGAAAGCCACCCTGACCCCTGAGGAGCGGGAAAGCCATCCCGCCCGCTGGTGCCTGGCTGAGGTGTGCAACGTCCATTCGCCTGCGATCGAGATCGAGCCCATCCACCGCGTCCTCTTCAATGTGGACTGCGGCGCGGTGCTGCTGGCCCTCATCTCGTGGAGCGACTCCAACATGGCCGGCATCTGCTTCGGCGACTCGAAGCAGCAGGCCTTCACGCTGGCCGGCCCCCATGTGTCCAACGTCCTCAGCTTCGAGGACCCCGTCGCCCCGCTGACCGTCGGCACGGTGGACGAATTTATCGAATACTTTATGGCCCGCCACAGCGAGGCCCGGGTGGATTACGTCCACGACGAGCCCGCCGTCCGCGCCCTGACCAGACAGGGCGGCGTGGCCTTCCTGCTGCCGCCCTTCGAGAAGAGCGATCTGTTCAAAGGCATCGTGATGGGCGGCGTGCTGCCCCGCAAGACCTTCAGCATGGGCCATGCGGAGGAAAAGCGGTATTACATCGAGTGCCGCAGAATCAAAGAATGACCAAGGAGAACCATGACTTTTAACGATTTGAAACTGTCCGCCCCCCTGCTCAAGGCTGTAAGCGAGGCAGGCTATGAGACCCCCTCGCCCATTCAGGCTTCGGCCATCCCGCCGGTGCTGGAAGGGCGCGATCTGATGGGCTGCGCCCAGACCGGCACCGGCAAGACGGCGGCTTTTGCGCTGCCCATGCTGGACCGGCTCACCGCCAATGCGCCCCGCCGCAAGGGCGCTGTCCGTGCGCTGATCCTGACCCCCACCCGGGAGCTGGCCTTGCAGATCGGCGAAAGCTTTGAAGCCTACGGCAAGTACCTGAAATTGCGCAGCACCGTCATCTTTGGCGGCGTGGGGCAGGCTCCGCAGGTGGAAGCGCTGAAAAAGGGCGTGGACATCCTCATCGCCTGCCCGGGACGGCTGAACGATTTGATCGGGCAGGGCTTTATCGACCTGTCCGCACTGGAAATTTTTGTGCTGGACGAGGCCGACCGGATGCTGGACATGGGCTTTGTCCATGACGTGAAAAAGGTCATTGCAAAGCTGCCCGCCCAGCGCCAGAACCTGATGTTCAGTGCCACCATGCCCGCCGAGATCGAGCAGCTGGCTGCCGGCATCCTGCACGACCCCGCCTTTGTCAAGGTGGACCCGGTGTCCAGCACCGTGGACCGCATCCAACAGAGCCTGTACTATGTGGAAAAGGGCAACAAGAAGCTCTTGCTGCCGTGGCTCATCAAAAATCTGCAGCCGCCGGTGGTCAATGCGCTGGTGTTCAGCCGCACCAAGCACGGCGCGGATAAGATCGCAAAGGACCTGACAAAGCAGGGCATCCCCGCCGCCGCCATCCACGGCAACAAGAGCCAGACTGCCCGCGTCACCGCGCTGGAGGATTTCAAGTCCGGCAAGACCCGGGTGCTGGTGGCCACCGATATCGCTGCCCGCGGCATTGATATCAGCGAGCTTTCCCATGTGTTCAACTACGATCTGCCCGAGGTGCCGGAGACCTATGTGCACCGCATCGGGCGCACCGCCCGCGCCGGTGCGGACGGCACCGCCGTCAGCTTCTGCGCCCCGGAGGAGCAGGAGTATCTGGCAGGCATTGAAAAGCTGAACCGCCGCAAGATCCCGGTGGTATCCGGCCACCCGTGGGACGGCGTGCCCGCCCCGGTGCGCCCGGTGCTGCCCGTGCGCGGCAAAAAGCCCCGCCCCGAAGCGGAAAACTTGGCCGAAGCGCCGAAAAAACAGGCCGAAACTGCGCCCGCAAAGGCTGCAAAGGCAGCTGCGCCCGTGCCGAAGCAGGAGCCGAAGGCTGCAAAGAACGCGGTGCCTGCAAAACCGAAAAAAGAGGAAACACTGATGCAAGACAGCAACGCAAAGCGCGGGGTCCGCAACGACCGCCGCGCCAACAACCGGGGCGCAAACGCCCCCAAGGAAGCGGCAGCGCCCCGCGCCCGCCGCGAGAATGCCGCCCCCGCCCGGGGCAGCAACGCCCAGCCCAAGTTTGACCCCCATTTTGTCAGCGCCCCGGAGGCTACTCCGCTGCGCCCGGCACGCAAGACCCCTGCCGCTCCGGCAGCATCTGCCATCCGCAGCGCACAGGAGCTCCAGAATAACCAGAACGCAAACCGCAGCGGCAGCCGCCGCAACGACCGCAGCGACCGGGGTGAACAGCGCAATGCCCGCCCTGCGGCCCAGAGCAATAACGCCCGCCCTGCCCGCAGCGAGCGCGGCAATGCCGGTAGCCAGAGCCGCACCGGCAGCGCACCCCGTGCCCCCAAGGCCGAGCCTGCCCGCCGCGGCCGCAATGCCGCCGCCCGGGACGAGGACCCGGGGCTGATGCTCATCAGCCGCCGCCCGCCCCAGCAGAAGTATACCAGCTTTGAGGAGTATATGGACGCCCACGGCGGTGCCACCGCACCCATTGAGGATCACAGCGAAGAAGTATGAGCCGGAACGAAGCCTTTACCCCGTGGCGGTGCCCCCTGTGCGGCGGTGCGTTGCAAGGGGAGAACGATCTGAAATGTGAAAAAGGCCACTGTTTTGACCGCGCCCGGGAGGGCTACTGGCATCTTTTGCCGGTGCAGAGTATGCGAACCAAAGCCCCCGGGGACAGCAAGGAGATGGTAGCTGCCCGCCGCGCCTTCCTGAACGCCGGATATTACGGCATCTTCGGGCAGGCGCTGGGGGAGCTGTGCCTTGCCCACGGCGTGCCCGCCGCGAAGGACGCCCCGCTGCATCTGCTGGATGCAGGCTGCGGCGAGGGCTGGTACGACCGCTGCATCGCGCAGCAGTTCGCGGCGGCAGAAAAGCCGCTGCAGCTGGCCGGGTTCGATATCGCAAAGCCCGCGGTGCGGTTGGCGGCAAAGGCGCTGCCCGCCGCGCAGTACGCGGTGGCGTCCAGCTTCAGCCAGCCGGTGCGCACCGGCTGGGCAGACGTGCTGCTGAACTGCTTTTCGCCCTTTGCACAGGAGGAGTTCAGCCGGGTGCTGCGCCCGGGCGGGCGCATGATCTACGTTGTGCCGGGGGCAGAGCATCTGTACCAGATGAAGGCCGTGCTCTACGAAAAGCCCTACAAAAACCCGGTGCAGCAGGTGGAGTACCCGGGCTTCCGCGCCATTGATGAGCGGGAGGTGCAGGGAACCATCACCGTGCCCGCCGCCCAGCTGGAAGCCCTGTTTGCCATGACCCCCTACTACTGGAAAACGCCCCGCGACGGTGCTGCCCGCCTTGCGGCTCTGCCGCAGCTGACCACTACCATCGCTTTCCGCTTTCTGGTGTTTGAAAAGCTGTAATAAGATAAAAAGGACTGCCGTGCAGAGTGCATGGCAGTCCTTTTTTGTACCCATTCTCATGCTTGTTGATTTTCACAAGAACTGACATACTAATATATCAATTTCGCACAAAAACAATAAAATCTATTTACAAGTGCATTGTATTGTGGTACGATTTGTGCGGATTTCGATGGCGTGATACAACTGGAATGTCTATCGGGCCCGGCAGCAGGGCGTTTGCTGCACAGCTTTGGGCGGCTTTGTTCTGCACAAATGAGCCGTCTGCATTTAAAAGGAGAAATGATGATGAACAGAAGAGACTTTATGAAGCTTTCCGCCGCTTCTGCCGTGACCATGGGCGCAGTGGCTGGCATGGCACCTGCATCCTTTGCTGAAAACGCTGGCGTGCACACCGATGCCGAGGTGCAGGCCATGGTGGCAGAGGAACTCCGTCTCTCCCGCGAGGTAGCCTTTTATCCGGCTGCTTTCCGGGGCGATTTTGACAAGTTCTATGTGCTGTTCCACAAGCTGTCCCGCGCTCAGTACGAGAAGGTGGACGGTGCAGCTGTGCCCGGCATCAATGCTTCTCACTACGATATGTGTGTTGCCCTGACCAATGCCCGCAAGGCGCTGCGCCAGATCAAGGACCCCAAGAGCACCGTTTGGGAAATTTGGGGAGATCAGATGGCCGTGGAATCTCCGCTGCCCACCAACTGGGAAAATTGCTACGATAACGAGGGCTTCCGTCCCTTCCTGAACCCGTACCTGCTGCGAGATCAGGGCAAGGTGAAGGGCAACGTGATCATTATTGCAGGCGGCGGCAGCACCCACCGCAACAACGTGGTGGAAGGCTACCCGGTGGCCGAGTTCTTCAACAAGAACGGCTACAACGCCTTTGTGCTGCAGCGCCGCGTCAACCCTTATGCCGCTGTGGATCAGCAGCTGGATCTGGCCCGTGCTATCCGCTACATCCGCCACAACGCCTCTGAAAAACACATCGGCAAGACCGATATCATGATCGCTGTGGGCTTCTCTGCCGGCGGCATGAATGTGATGCAGGTGGTGGCCGACCAGTTCGGCACTACGAATACCCCGGATAAGGTCTACCCCAGCTACGTCTGCGATGCTGTGGACCATGAGAGCGCCGACCTGAATGTGGCGATTCCCATCTACGGCCTGTTCGTCACCGGTCTGAACTTCACGAAGAACCCCAACCTGCCTCCGGTCTTTGGTGTTGTGGGTCAGAAAGATGGCCTGAGTGCGATGATGCTGCCCTCTCTGCCGGAGTGCGCGGATATCTTCAAGGATTTCAGCTTCTATCTGGCACCCGATGCGCCCCACGGTGTGGGTCTGGGCACTGGCACCAAGGGCTATGTGGACTACTACACCCAGATCGCCCAGTGGCCGGATATGGCTGTCAACTTCATCGAGAGCCGTCTGGGGCTGATGGAAAAGAAGATCGACATGGACTCCGTGGGCTTTGCATGGTAAGCTGCCCCGACAGGAGTACCTGAAAAACAACGACCCGCCGCATCTCTTTCAGTGCGGCGGGTCGTTGTTTGTAAAAATGTTATGTATGATACTCCATCCATTTACCCTTCCACGCATACAGGATCATGAGCAATGCGCCCAGACCCCAGCTGACGGGGTAGAGGATGAATACGCCCTCGATGCCGGAGAAGAAGGGCAGCAGGAACTGGATCCATACCACACGGAACAGGCACAGCGAGACCAGCAGCACCACCATGGGCGGGATGCTGGCACCCGTGCCGCGCACGGCACCGGCAAGGCCGTGCAGGATGCTGAGCAGGAAGTAGAACGGACAGAACCACCGCATGGCCAGCTTGCCGTAGGTGACCACGGCCTCGTCGGCGGTGAACAGGTGCAGAATGGCGTCCTGTCCGGCCAATAGCGCCGCGCCGGTGCAAAGGGTGTAGATGACCCCAATAGCAAGGGTGACCCACACCGAGCGCTTTACCCGGTCCAGACGCCCCGCACCGTAGTTCTGCCCCACAAAGGTGGTGGCAGCCATGCTGATGCTGCTCACCGGCAGGATGTTGAAGCCGTCGATCTTCATGTAGGCCGCAAAGCCCGCCATGGCGGCGGCACCGTAGCTGTTCACGCTGGCCTGCACCAGCACGTTGGAAAAGGAGATGACCATGTTCTGGATACCGGTGGGCAGACCCACCCGGATAATGCGGCCTGCCATTTTGCGGTGCAGCCGGATGGCAGAAAGCTCCACCCGGCAGGCGTCCTCGCTTTTCATCAGAAAGCGCAGGCTCAGCACGCAGGAAACCAGCTGGCTTAAGTCGGTGGCGATGGCAGCGCCTGCCACCCCCATCCGCAGCCCCACGATGAACACAAGGTCCAGCACAATGTTGGTCACCGACGCCCATGCCAGATACACCAGCGAGCGCCGGGAGTTGCCGGCGGCGTTCAGGATGCCGGCGGTCATGTTATACACCACGCTGAACAGCACCCCGCCAAAGTAGATGCGGATATAGGTCACAGCGTCCGCCAGCACCTCGGCGGGGGTGTTCATGGCCACCAGCAAAGCGCGCCCGCAGGCAACGCCGCCCACGGTCAGCAAAAGCCCCATGACCACCGCAATGGCAAGGGCGGTGTGCACCGCCTCGCGGGTCTCCTTGTGGTCGCCCGCGCCCAGATACTGCGACACCACCACGCCCGCACCCACGGCCAGTCCCTGACTGAAGCCGATGAGCAGGTAGATGGGCGACCCGCTGGAGCCCACGGCGGCAAGGGCGTTGCTGCCCACAAAATTGCCCACGATGATACTGTCGGCAGTATTATACATCTGCTGCAGCAGGTTGCCGAGCAGCAAGGGCATAGTGAATTTGAAAATGAGCGGCATCGTGGCACCGCTTGTCATTTCATTGCATTTTGCCATACTTATACCTACAAAACCTAAAACTGGATGCAAAATTACTCAGAAATTTTCTATGGTTTTCTAAATGAAGTGCAATAAGTGCAAAAAAAATGGGCGCATCTTAGCGGATGCACCCATTATGCTTATAAACGAGTCGGTTTAGTCGTAGATAAACGCCACGTTGTCGACGTATAGATTCTGACCGACAGTGCCCTCATAAGCCGTGCCGCAGCCGGCAGAGAACATCATGATGATGTGGGTTGGAGTTGCCAGCGGGCTGTCCCAACCAACCTCATGGATAGGCACGATTTTGCCCTTGCTGTTGCGCGCATAGTATGGACGGCTGCTGTCGACAAGGTTCATGTAGCTTTTATAGTAAGGCTGTCCGACGATGTTTCCGTAGTAGATGCGCAGGCGGTGTCCGTTGACCCATCCGGTGCTTCTCGTGTAGCGTTCGCGTCCTGTTCCCACGCGCTTTGCGTAGATATTGCCGTTGGCGTCCTCCCATCGGCGTTGCAGCAACACGAATAC
>ENA-ORTI01003759-ORTI01003759.1-human-gut-metagenome-genome-assembly--contig:-NODE-3759-length-11375-cov-2.729240_pt1 | contig 11375 bp, 9 predicted proteins | sample MGYA00242071_ERZ509191 | MGnify/ENA primary metagenome ERZ509191 (study PRJEB26280, sample SAMEA2338832) | human gut metagenome | biome: human gut; feature: human-associated habitat; material: faeces...
GCGCACGCAGACATTCAGCCCCCTCCGGCGTGACGGGAGGCGGCAGCAGAGCCGGGCGGGCCAGAAAATAGCCCTGCACATAATCCACGCCCAACGCAGCCAGAGCCTCCAGCTCGGCACGCGTTTCCACACCCTCTCCTACCAGCGCTATGCCTCGCACATGGGCGTAGGACACCAGATTTTCTACCAGCTGGCGCTTGTCGTCGTCTTGGTCCACGCCGCGCACGATGGCAACATCGATTTTCACATAATCCGGCTGCACAGCCAGCAGCATGGCCTCGCCGTTATAGCCGCTGCCGTAATCGTCCAGCGCCAGCTTTCCGCCGCTGCGCCTCAATGCCTGCATTTTTACCGCCTGAAGATCGGCGTCTATGCGCGTGACCTCCGTCAGTTCCAGCACGACGCGGGACAGGTAGTCCCGGTATTCGCGATGAAACCGCGCCGTATCCTCGGGCAGCATGGCCTGGTTGGAAAGGGAGTTGATGAATACGCGGCAGCCCTCCGGGACGTGCCCTGCACGGCAGTGCGCCGCGAATGCGCCCATGGCCGTATGCCAGGTAAGAGTCTCCACCGCGCGCAGCTTGCCCTCCTGCCGCGCCAGTTCCAGCACGGCCAGCGGCGAGGACAGCTCCGGCGTGCGGGGGCGCATCAGCGCTTCGTAAGCAAAAATGCGGCCCGTGCTCACCTCTACGATGGGCTGGAAGTGGTAATCCACCAGCCGCTGCTCCAGCAAACGGTGCAGCACGCCGCGGCTCTGCACCAGATAGGCGTCACGCCGGTATGCCTCGCCGTCGAATTCCGCAAATTCGCCCTTGCCGCTGTTCTTCACCTGGTACATGGCGAAATCCGCATAGCGCACCAGCTCGTCGAACCGGTCGCTGTCCGCCGGATACCAAGCCACGCCGCCGGAAGCCCGCACCGGCTGGCGCACGCCGTCGGGCAGCGTAAGCGAAGCCCGCGTCATACGCTGGCGCAGCAGGGCGATCTGCCCGCGCACTTCTTCCTGTGTGTCATAACCGTGGAATAGCACGAAGAACTCATCGCCGGACATGCGTGCCACAAGGCAGCGTTCCCCGTCGGGGCTGGGAAGGCTCGCGGCCATACAGCGGATATAGGCGTCGCCCATATCGTGGCCGTAGGTATCGTTGATATACTTCAGGTTGTCCAGATCCAGCATCACCAGCGCACCCACGCACGCCGCCTGCGGCCCTCGGGCCAGCAACGCCAGCGCCATACGTTTGAATGCGCGGCGGTTATAAAGCTCGGTGAGCACGTCGTGGTCACGCTCGTATTCCATGCGTTCCAACGACATCCTGTCACTGGTGATGTCCTCGGCCAGGCCCGTCCAGCGGGAACTGCTGCGCAGCAGGCGCATACGCACCCAGCGCACGCCGTCCGGCTCCGGCATGCGGAAAATGTATTCCGTATGCTCGTCGTCGGTTTTTTCCCGTTCCGTCACATAGACGTGCAGGGCATCCATCGCTCTCTCGAAGGACTGTGGGCCGCGCACGGTGCTCGCCAGCTCCGGACGGCCGAATACGTCGAAAAACTGGTCGGTGAGGAACAGCGTGCCGTCCCGGCCGTCCACCTCAAAACCGCCCATGCGCACGCTGGCCATCTCCAGGATCTGGGTGAACTTGCCGCCCGCGCGCAGCACTTCGTCGCTGAGCGTCTCGATGGAGCCCGCCAGTGCGTCCAGCTCTGTGATATCCGTTTTTTGCAGGCGGGCGGGAGCCGCCGGGTCCGTCGCGCGCACTTCGGCCGCCAGCTTGACGATGGGCTGCGAAACCGAACGTACGGTGATCAGGATCGTCACCAGACTGGTGAGAACGATGGATGCCAGCAGCGCCAGCATAATCAGCAGCGTATCGTGCTTGAGCGCGAACAGCGTGCGGCCCGGCACCGCCCCCAGCAGAACCCACTGATCATCTGCAAAAGGCGTGTTCGTATTGTACAGGTTCAGCACGGCGGAGCAGACGTACATCTCCTCGCCGCCGCCCCGCTCCAGCGTGTAAAGGCCTGCGCTCTCCTTTTCCAGATACACGGTGCTGAACCCGGAAGCCGCCAGATAGACAGGACCGCTCACCACCTGCGGCCGGACGGATGCTTCCGGGTCGGCCGCGCCGCACACGCCCAAGATGTAAGCGCTGCCGTGATCCTCTGAAAGCTCGTCGTAAGGCAGCAACCGCAGCAGGTAGTCCTCGAGGATATCCACACCCAAAACACCGTACACCGTTCCGTCGGGCGCGATGAGCGGAACCGAATAAGAGATCAGACGGATGTTATCGCCGCTCAGCGTGTGCGGCGCAGCCCAATAGCCCGCATTTTCCCAGCCAAGGGACGGGTCCTCCACCGCCGCGTTGTAGGGTCTTATCAAGCAGGCATCGGCCCGCGCGGTGTCCCCCTCCAGCACGAACATCGGCTTCCAGTTGCTGTCCATGGCGATGCCGAGGCCGCGCACCAGTTCCAGCGGCGCGCGCTCCAGCAGCAGATCGCCGTTGCCGGCGCTGGTGTGGGCGGAGGGGTCTCTGTCGCGCAGGTAAAGCCCGGGCAATTGCAGGCTCTCGCTCAGTTCCTGCGGGAACGTCTGCGTGTTCAGTACGACAAAAGCCCCCGTCACGCTGTTTGTACGCATCAGAGAGACGAGTTCCGGCGCTGCCTGTTCCAGAAACGCGTTGTACTGGGCGGGGTCCGACGCCAGCTCTCCAGGCGTGACGGAGCCGTCCTGCACAAGGCCCTCGTACAGCTCGCCCAATACCTCCTGCGTCAGGCTGAGGTTGGACCAGCGGCGCACCATATCGTCTTCCAAATAGCCCGCCCGGCTCTGTACGCGCTGGTCCAGCACCGCGTATGCATTTTCGTCCATGCGTTCCAGCAGGCCTGAAAAATAAACTCCACCGATGAGCACGGCCACCTGGACCGTCAGCAGCAAGCATATGGGCACGAGCAGGCGGCGGCGGATCGACCGCCCATGCCTGCGCCTTTTTTCCCCATTCATCCGCTGTCCCGCCTTTCCAGCCATTATCTGTCTGTCAGCCCGCGATGCACATCTCCAGCGCCGTGCGCGTCTCCTCATACCACGCCTCGAAATTTTCATCCGTTACAAACTGCGCGGCAGCCTCTTCGTGCGGCATGCCCTCCGCCGTCAGCGCAAGGAACGCCTCGCGGTCCGCCCGTGCCTTTTCCACCATGGAATCGTTGAGGATGGCACGTGCCGCAGTGCCGTTCCTGAATGCTTTTGTAGTGTACATCTGGTTCTCGCTCGTCATGCCGATAGCGTTCGTGATGATGGCGCGCATTTTGGAACTGGCGCCTGCCGCGTCCATCGCCTGTTCCACAAACGTCATTTCATTGGCTTCTTTTTTCACCGGCACATAGCCGGAACCCAGCGAAAATTCCAGATTTCGCCCGGCTTCTGTGAACCACTTGAGAAATTCCACCGAAGCCTCAACTTCCTGCGGAGCGGCATTCGTCACAACAAGGCCCGCGCCCTGTTGCACGGCAAAATCTTCCCCGCCCTCGAATTTAGGGCATGGGTAGGCGCGCATCTCGATGGGATAACTCTCGGTATCGCTGAGGATGCATTCATCCGGGAAATAGGCAGCGCCCGAGGAGGATCCGACGCAGGCGATGATATTGCCCATTTTGATGTCGTCGCTGCGAAAGCGCCCGGACGCGCCGAACCAGCCGTTGATGAACGGCACATAGTAATTGTCCCACAGGCGGCGGACCACATCTTTATCGAAATCCAGCACCGGTGCGCCGTCCTCCACACGCAGAAGCTCCACGCCCAGTTGGCGCGCACCGATGATCATGTAATTGGCAAACGCGTCGCGGCCAAAAAACGCCTTTCCGTCGTCCGAAATATCCGGCGTTTGAGCGTCCGTCCACTCATAATATTGGCGCGCCGTCTCGGTAATGCCCTCCACAGTGGCAAAGGCGCTGTCATCCGCGCCCGTGGCAGCGGCGAATTTTTCCCAATCCGTCGCATTCAGCATCAGCAGCTCCACGGATTTTGCGATGGGGAATATCTTCAGCGTTCCCTCGCCCGAAAACGCGCCTTCCTCCAGATAGCCCGGCACATATTCAGCCAGCTCCTCGTCCGTCAGGTAGGGACGCAGGTCCGCCACAAGGCCAAGCCGGTCCACCGCATAGGCAGTGTCGGCGTAGGCGGCAAAAATATTGGGCACCTCCGGCGCGCCCACCTCCCGGTTGGCCGCAGCCAGCACGCTGGTCTCCAGATCCGTCACGGTGGCCTGGCTGGACTGCTGTACCGCGATGCCCTTTTCCCGGCCCACAGTCTCGTTGAATTCATTGACAAGATCCGCAAACGCCTGCTGCTGCGGGCCGTTGTAATAGTGCCAGACCGTCACGGTGACGGGGTTTTCCGGGCTGAACGCAGCGGAGCCGGACGCACCGGAGGCACACCCTGTTAAAAACAGCGCCGCCGCAAGGCACAGCGCCGCGATGCGTTTTGCATGCTTCATAAAAACTTCCTTTCCCGCACGCCGCGTCCGCCGCCGGCTGCGCGCAGCACGGGCCCGGCCCGCCGCTGCCTTCGTATATTCAATTATTCTACCATATGCGACACAAATAAACTACATCTATTTCCGTACGCGCATGCGAAAAAGAAATAAACCCGTGCAAAACCTGTACAATCGGGCCTTTGCGGTGTATAATATAGTGGATTCCATCGCGCGGAGGCCCCGCGCGTGCAGTAAAGGAGTGATCGGTTTTGATCAAGTTCTACAACCCCCTTGGCAAGGTCTGCATGACCAGCGACTATTTCGCGGGCCTGGTGGGCGCCGCCGCCCAGAGCTGCTACGGTGTGTGCGGCATGGCCACGGGCGGCACGTCCGACAGTCTCAAAACCATCGTGCTCGGCACCAATTATCCCGACAAGGGTGTGCGCGTCACGGAAGAGGACGGCAAGCTGGTGATCGAGCTGCATATCAAGGTGACCTACGGGCTGAACATTGCGGCCATCGTGCGCAGCATCACTCATAAAGTGAAGTACGCCGTGGAGGACGCCACCACTTTGAAGGTGGAGCGCATCGACGTTTACGTGGACGACATCGTCTGAAGCGTGCCCGTCCGGGCACCCGGCCGCCGGCCGAAACATTGTTTGAGGTGAAGAAACGAAATGATTACTGGTTTGACTTTGAAAAACAGCATCATCTCCGGCGCGAACAACCTTTCCAACCGCCGCGCCAAGGTCGACGAGCTGAACGTTTTCCCCGTGCCGGACGGCGATACCGGCACCAACATGGGCATGACCATCGGCGCCGCGCGGACAGAGCTTCTGAACCTGCCCGACGACTGCACCGTGGAAAAGGCCGCGCAGGTAACGGCCAGCGCCATGCTGCGCGGCGCGCGCGGCAACTCCGGCGTTATTTCCAGCCTGCTGTTCCGCGGCTTTTCCAAGGCGCTGCAGGGCAAAAAAACAGCCGATGCAAAGGACCTTGTGCAGGCGCTGGAAAAAGGCGTTGAGGGCGCATACAAGGCCGTGATGAAACCCACCGAGGGCACGATGCTGACGGTGGCCCGTGTGGCCAGCGAGGAAGCCGCGGCCAGCGGCATCGCGGACGCGGTGGAGCTGTGGCAGCTGGTGTGCACCGCCGCCCAGCGCGCGCTGGACAACACGCCCGAGCAGCTGCCGGTGCTGAAAAAGGCCGGCGTGGTGGACGCCGGCGGCAAGGGCTATCTCCTGATCCTGGACGGCATGCTGGCGGAACTGCGGGGCGAGCCCATGCCCGAGACGGAGGCTGGCGAGTCCAGAGAGGAGAAGGCAGACTTCGCCACCATGGCGGCGGAGGACATCACCTTCGCCTTCGACACGGTATTCATCGTCCGCAAGGCCATGGCCGATATCTCGCTGGAGCCGCTGCGGACATATCTCAACAGCATCGGTGACAGTCTGGTGATCGGCGAGGACGATGAGGCCTTTAAGGTCCACGTCCACACCAACATCCCCGGCAACGCCCTGAACGAGGCCCAGAAGTACGGCACTCTGGAGCTGGCCAAGATCGAGAACATGCGGACCCAGGCGGACGACCTGGCCGCGGGCAAACACGTCCAGAGCACCGATGACCTGGACGCGGTGGAGGCGGAGCTGGAGTCCGTCCCCGCGGAAGAAACGCCCGCCGTGGCGGCGCCGGAGAAGCCCTACGGCTTTCTGGCGGTGTGCGCCGGGGACGGCCTGGCCGCCGTGTTCCGGGACCTGGGGGCCGACGGTGTGGTGTCCGGTGGGCAGACCATGAACCCCTCCACCGAGAGTATTCTGGAGGGCGTGAACAAGATCCCGGCGGAGACGGTGTTCGTCCTGCCCAACAACGGCAACATTATTATGGCAGCCCAGCAGTGTGCCGCCCTGACGGAGAAGCAGGTGGTGGTGATCCCCACCAAGACCGTGCCCCAGGGCATCACCGCCATGATGAACGTGGATTTCGACGCGCCGGATGCCCAGACCATTACTGACGCCATGACGGGAAGCCTCAGCTCCGTCACCACGGCCCAGATCACATACGCCGCCCGGGACTCCGACTTCGACGGCTTCGCCATCAAGGAGGGCGATTATCTGGCCCTGGAGGAAGGCAAGCTCTTCGACACGGACGGTTCCCTTGACACGCTGCTCCACAAGCTGGCGGAGGACGCCGCCGGGCGGGAGGCCTCCTTCATCTCCCTGTACTTCGGCGAGGATGTGCAGGAGGCGGACGCTCAGAAGGCCGGGGCCCTGTTTGAAGAGGTGTGTCCCGGTGCGGAGGTGGCGGTCCTCTCCGGCGGACAGCCTGTGTACTATTATATTATCAGCATGGAATAAAGCATCAGGAGGTGTTTCTGTTTCTTTCAAGCAGAGACACCTCTTTCTTTTTGAAAAGGAGGCGCCCTATGAAGACCTGGAAGCTCCTGCTGCTGGCCCTGGTGCCCGGCCTGTGGGGCTGGCTGTGCAACTGGCTCACCGCCGTGTCCCTGAACGGCCCTGCCTTCCTGTTTACACTGGCATTTTATATCCAGGTGCCTGCAGCCATCGTGTTCTGCCTCTGGCTGGGGCATCTGCGCGGCCGCTCCGAAAGGAGCTACCCCGCCTGCCTGCTGCTGACCCAGTGGCCCAGCCTGGTGAGCTTTGCCCTGTACGTGTGGCAGTTCCACTTTGTCTCCAGTGAGGCCCGGAGCTTCCTGCTGGCGGGGCTGGGGCAGTACCCCGGCCTCCCGCTGTTTTCCCTGGCCTGCCGGCTGGTGATCCCCTTTTCCAATCACAGCTGGGGGCCGCCGGAAACCTTGGCGGCCAATGCGCTCTCCCTGCTGATGCTGGCGGTGCTGTTCTCCCTGGGCTTCCTATGGGGCCGGCGGAGGCGGTGACCCGGCCCCCTCTCCTGAAAAATGCCCCAGCCCGGGCCGTCAGGCCCGGGCTGGTTCTTTAATGCCTGTACCAGATCAGCATACTGAGTTGAGTCTCCTCCGTCCCCGGGTTCCGGTAGCGGTGGGGCTGGTCCGCCGGGAAGCGCAGGGAGTCGCCGGTCCGGAGCCGGTAGGTCTCCCCCGGCAGGCCGATCTCCGCCTCCCCGGCGAAGACGGTCACATACTCCTCCGTCCCCGGCAGATGGGGCTGGGCCTCCAGTGCGCCGCCGGGGAGCATCACGATCCGATAGGTCTCGAACCCCCGCTCCCCGTCAAAGGGGAAGGCCGGGCAGTTCCGGTACCTCCCCCCATCCTCCTCCAGAATCGGCGCGTCATCGCCCCGCAGCAGCACCGGCCGCTCCCGGGCCGGCTCCACCAGCGAGGTGAAAGACACCTTGTAACCGTTGGCGATCTTCCACACCATGGAGATGGTGGGGTTCACGTCCCCCTTCTCGATCTGGGCCAGCATACTGCGGGACACCCCCGTCAGCCGGGCGGCCTCGTCCAGCGTCAGCCGCTTCTCCTCCCGGAGCCGCCGGGCGTTCTCCGACACCACTGCGTTGATCTCCAAACGTTTCTCCCCTCTCTATTGACAAGATATTAGATGAATCATATAATATACAGGAAATCCAGTATCTTGAAAAAATTCCATTGGATATTGTACTGCACCCGGAAACGGTCCGTCAAGAGCGGTGCGGTAGTTTCCCGGCGCGGCACCAAAAGGAGGAGTCGTATGCGCAGACTGAGAGTCGCCGCACTTTCCGAGGTGGAGCTGGCTATGGACATCATCAACCAGGCCAAGGCCCACCTGCGGGCACAGGGGATCGACCAGTGGCAGACGGGCTATCCGGACCGGGACTGCCTGGAACGGGACGTCCGAACGGGAAAAGGGTATTTTCTGGAGGAGGACGGCATCCCTCTAGGCTACCTCTGCGTCGATTTCGACGGAGAACCGGCCTACGACCATCTGAACGGCACCTGGGCCCGGGAGGAGCCCTATGTAGTGGTGCACCGCCTGGCCCTATCCGACGCGGCCCGGGGCCGGGGCGCCGCCGGTACGGCCTTCCAGCTGGTGGAGGACCTGTGCCGGGATCGGGGGGTCCGGGAATTTCGGGTGGACACAGACGCGGGAAATCATAAAATGCAGCATATCCTGGCCAAGCAGGGGTTTCAGTACCGGGGCACCATCCGGTTCGACAACAGTGAGAAAATCGCCTATGAAAAGCGCCTCTGACCGCCCTCCCCCCCCGCTGAATCAGGAACAGCCGGCCCCCACCAGGGCCGGCTGTTCTCAGTTTTCCATACAGGGTTACAGGGCCGCCATCTGGGCCGCCACGCTCTCCTCGCAGCTCCGCTGAGCCTGGAGGGTTTTTTCCATCAGCTCTTCCAGCGTCCACCCCAGCCGCTCGGCCCCGGTCTTGATGACGTCCCGGGAGCAGCCGGCGGCGAACTTCTTGTCCTTGAACTTCTTCTTCAGGGAGCTGACCTCCATGTCCTGGCAGCTCTTGCTGGGGCGCATCAGCGCCGCCGCGCCGATGAGGCCCGTCAGCTCGTCCGCGGCAAAGAGGACCTTCTCCATCTCCTCCGTGGGCTCCACGTCAGAGCACAGGCCGTATCCGTGGCTGCATACGGCGTGGATGAACTCGTCGCTGCAGCCGATCTCCGCCAGCAGCTCCGGAGCCTTTTTGCAGTGCGCCTCCGGCCACTTCTCAAAGTCCACATCGTGGAGCAGGCCCACGGCGGCCCAGAAATCCGCGTCCTCGCCGTAACCCAGCTCCTGAGCGTACCAGCGCATGACGCCCTCCACCGTCAGGCCGTGCTGGATATGGAAGGGCTCGGCATTGTACTTGCGCAGCAGCGCCAGGGCCGCGCTTCTCTCGGGACATGCTTTCATCTTTGATCGCTCTCCTTTTGTAAAATCAGACCGGGGCGGCATCCCGGGGGTCCGGGTCGCCCTCCAGGGTGACGAAGTAGTCGTAATAGGGCAGCAGGAAGGTGAAGTCCTGTCTCAGGCGCTCCACGATGTCCCGGCTGAACAGCTCGTCCGTCAGCTTGTCATTGTGACAGATGGTGAAGCTCCTGGCCCGGTACCAGGGCTCCAGCAGTTTGGAAGGGGCCGGGGCCCTGGGGCGCTTGTAGTCCTCCGTCTCCAGGACAAGTTCCTTCTGGCGGTTCAGCTTCCGCATCAGCTTCTCCATGGCGGCGGGGTCCCGGTCGATCCGGGCCCGCAGCTTGGCCATCGTCAGCGGCTTGGGCATATAATACCCCATGCCGCAGGTCCACCCCTCCGGCATCAGCTCGAACCAGAAGGTGGGGTGGGCCGTCCACTCCTCCGAGGGCTGCTCGATAGAGAACCACAGGCTCTCCTTATAAGGCCCCCGGCCGTGGAGCCGCCGGACGTCCCGGTAGATCCGGGTCACCTTGCGGATGAGCCCCAGATCCGGCCGCTTGGCGGCGATGTAGTCATAGAGCTCGTCCCCCAGCTCCCGCATGGGCTGATAAAAGTGCGTCAGATAAATCTCCTTGTGAGCTTCAAACCAGGCCCGCTCGTTGTTGAAGCGGATGCCCCACATAAAGTCCACAGTCTCGTCTGTAAAGCCGGTAAACATCCCGTTCCTCCCGCTGGATTTCAAAATTTAAGATTTAGTATAACACATTTTCCGGCCATGGAAAAGAGGGGAACGGCGTTTTTTCGGCGCCCTTCCCCTCTTTCCACTCACAGCGCCCGCTCCAGCAGGGCCATCAGCTGGTCCGCCTGACGGTAGGATTCCTCTCCCAGCTCCTTCAGCAGCCGCCCCAGGCAGGGGTCTGTGGTCTCCTCCCCCGCCCGCAGGTAGTTCATGCCGTTGCAGGCCTCCACATGGTACCGCTCCCGCAGGGCGGGGCACCAGCTATCTATGGAAATCCGTCCGCTGGCCACCGCCGGGCGGTAGCAGTTCCCAGTGATGAGGTAGTAGGCCGTCATCAGCCGCCGGGCAGCTGCGCCCGACGCGTTTGCCAAATCCCGCATCGTCCCCCGGGCGAAAGCCGGTGCCCGCCGGGCGAATGCCTGATAGGTCCGCCTATCTGCCAACTCCACCTCGATGAACCCTTCGATCACTCCCAGTTCCTCCTGCGCCATGGTGCCCATGCAGCAGGGGTTCTCCTCCGCACCGGGCAGGTGCTCCAAGTCCTCACCGGCCGGCGGCTGGGAAGCCCGCGGTGCGGCACCAGAGGCCAGGGGCGCCATCGCGGGCACCGCCGGCTCCCGCAGGTCGGGATAGGGCTCCAGGTTGGGGGCCACCCGCCGCCAGATCTGGTCGTATTTCCGGAAGTCATAGGTCTCCGGAGTATGTATGGTCTGTTCCATCCAGGTCCCTCCTTTTCTCCCCAGTGTATGCGCTTGGGAAAAAACGGTTCCTGTTGCAAAAATCACACGTATGAAATTCGCCCCAGGGTTAAAATATCATAGGACGAGAGTTCCCTTTTTCATTGCTTTTTCCCGTTGTTTCTGTTAAAATAGGGAAACTGCGAGGATTGATGCCAGCAAAGGAGGTTCCGATTGTATGCTGGAATTGAAACATATCAGCTACGCCGTCCGGGAGGGCGACAGTGAGCTGGGGATCTTAAACGACATCTCCCTGACCATCGACGACCACCGACTGGTGGTGTTCACCGGTCCCAACGGCGGCGGCAAGACCACCCTGGCCAAGATCATCATGGGTCTGGTGAAGCCCACCGGCGGCCAGATTCTGTGGAACGGTCAGGATATCACGGACCTGGGAATCACGGAGCGGGCCCGTCTGGGCATCAGCTACGGCTTCCAGCAGCCCCCCCGGTTCAAGGGGCTGACGGTCCGCAACCTGCTGACCATCGCCTCCGGGAATGAGAAGCTGTCCAAGGACCAGTGCTGCCAGTACCTGACGAAGGTGGGCCTGTGCGCCAACGACTATCTGGACCGGGAGGTGGACGCCTCCCTCTCCGGCGGCGAGGTGAAG
>ENA-ORTI01003761-ORTI01003761.1-human-gut-metagenome-genome-assembly--contig:-NODE-3761-length-11371-cov-3.702899_pt1 | contig 11371 bp, 10 predicted proteins | sample MGYA00242071_ERZ509191 | MGnify/ENA primary metagenome ERZ509191 (study PRJEB26280, sample SAMEA2338832) | human gut metagenome | biome: human gut; feature: human-associated habitat; material: faeces...
CGGCGGACGATGTGGCAGGCGGCCTGCTGACCACCCACTTCGAGTTCAAGTACCTCCACGACACCCTGCTCAAGCTGGACGAACTGGGCCACGATATGCCCACTTTCTACAAGTATTTTGAGGAATACACCGGCATCCCGGTGGACAGTATCCCCATGAACGACCCCAAGGTGTACAGCCTGCTGACCAGTCCGGAAGCGCTTGGCGTGACCCCGGAGCAGATCGACAGCCAGACCGGCACCTTCGGCATCCCGGAGATGGGCACGAACTTCGTGCGCGGAATGCTGGTGGAGGCACGGCCTAAGAATTTCTCGGAGCTGATCCAGATCTCCGGTCTATCCCACGGCACGGACGTGTGGACGGGCAACGCGGACGAGCTGATCCGCAGCGGCACCTGCACCATTGCAGAGGTCATCGGCTGCCGTGACAGTATTATGCTGTACCTGCTGCGCAAGGGGTTGGAGCCCAAGATGGCTTTTGATATCATGGAGGCTGTGCGTAAGGGCAAGGTGGCCAAGGGCGGCTTCCAGCCGGGCTGGGAGGAAGCTATGCGGGAGCACGAGGTGCCGGACTGGTACATCGAGAGCTGCCGCAAGATCAAGTATATGTTCCCCAAGGCCCATGCCGTGGCCTACCTGATGAGCGCCATCCGGCTGATGTGGTACAAGATCTACAAGCCGCAGGCGTTTTATGCGGTGTACTTTACCGTGCGCGGTGATGATATCGACTACGAAGCCGCCATTGGCGGTGCTGCCGTGGCGCGCGCCCACATGGAAGCGGTCAAGCGTCGTCTGAAAGAGGAAAAGAACGCCAAGGACGAGGATGTGCTGGTCAGCTTGCAGCTGGTCAACGAGATGCTGAGCCGTGGGTACGAGTTTTTGCCCATCGAACTGGGCAAGAGCCTTGGTTCCAAGTATGTGGTAGAGGACGACAAGGTGCGTCTGCCCTTCAGCGCCCTGAAAGGATTGGGCGGTGCCGCCGCCGAGGCACTGGAGCGGGTGACTATCCACGGAGAGGAATATATCTCGGTGGAGGAGCTGCAGCAGGCCTCCGGTGTGGGCAGCAGCATTCTGGACCGTCTGCGTCAGGTGGGCGCACTGGGCGACCTGCCCGAGAGCAGTCAGGTAAGCTTTTTCTGAGAAACAAAGGCCGTTGCACAGATTTTGTGCAGCGGCCTTTTATCAGGTCTGGACGATTTTGAATACCCGCCGCGTGTGCTTTGGGCATTTTCAGCGGAAAGGTTTTTATAATTTCCAAGTCTGGAAGTTCTGCGGAACTTCCAGACTTGCTTTTTCACCAGAAAAAGAGGCTGCCGCACGGAATACCATGCAACAGCCTCTTTATATTTTGCGATAATATCAGATCAGAGCAGGGGAGTGCTTACTCCACGCTGATCATATAGTAGTAAACGGGCTGACCGCCGCGGATGTGGCTTACTTCCACATGGTTGGGGCACTTTGCCTTTACGATCTCGGTAACCTTCTCGGCGTCCTCGTCGCTCACGTCACAGCCGGAAATGATGGTGACGAAGCTGGAATCCTTCTTGCACATATTGCGTGCCAGACGGTAGGTGGCCTTGGCGATATCGGTGGAGGTGGAAACGATCTTGCCGTTCTCCAGCGCCATGATCTCGCCCTTGCGGATGCGCTTGCCATCGTACTCGCTGTCGCGGGCGGCGTAGGTGATCAGACCGGTGGATACCTTGTCGGCAGCAGCCATCATGTTGATGGTGTTGGTCTCGGCATTCACAGAGGGATCAAAGTTCAGCATGGCGGTAATGCCCATGGGCACGGTGCGGGTGGGCAGAACGACCACCTGACGGTCGGCCAGCTTCTGGGCCTGCTCAGCAGCCATGATGATGTTCTTGTTGTTGGGCAGCACGAACACGGTCTTTGCGGGCACGCTCTGGATGGCGGCGAGGATATCCTCAGTGGCAGGGTTCATGGTCTGACCACCGGAGACCACTGCGTCTGCAGCCAGATCGGTGAACACGGCCTTCAGGCCTTCACCGGCGGCAACGGCAACAAAGCCATAGTCACGGCTGGGGTCCACAGCAGCGTAGACGAACTCGCTGGACTGAGAAGGGGCCTTCTCAGCAGAAGCCTGCTTTTCCAGGCTCTTGCCCTGCTTCTGGCGGGCCAGGAACTGCTCGTGCATGTTCTCAATCTTGAAGTTGGTCAGGTAGCCATACTTGATGGCTTCGCTCAGGATCTTGCCGGGGTCAGCGGTGTGCACATGCAGGTTGATCACATCGTCATCCTCGATGCACACCACGCTGTCGCCGTTGGATTCTGCAAAGGCACGCATCTTTGCGGCGCTTGCACCCTCATACTTGTTGATCAGGAACTGGGTGCAGTAGCCGTTCTTGATGTCCTCCACCTTCATCAGGTCGTCGGTGAACACGCCCTTGCCGGCGTTCTCGGTGGAGAGCTTTGCCTTGTTGGGAGCAGCCTCGCCGCCTGCCACGATGCCTTCGCCATGGAACACCTTGCCCATGCCCTCAAAGATAATCATGATGCCCTGACCGCCGGCATCCACAACGCCGGCCTTCTTCAGAACAGGCAGCAGGTTGGGGGTGTCCTCCAGAGCCTTCTGGCCGGCGGTCATCACCACATCCCACAGAGCGGGCACATCCTCGGCACCGCAGGCAGCAGCTTCCTCAGAGGCAATGCGTGCAACCGTGAGGATGGTGCCCTCGGTGGGCTTCATAACGGCCTTATAAGCGCCCTCGACACCCTTCTTCAGAGCCTCGACAATGTCGGCAGCGGTGGCTTCCTTCTTGCCTTCCAGCGCCTTGGAGAAGCCGCGGAACAGCAGGCTGGTGATAACACCGGAGTTGCCGCGTGCGCCGCGCAGCATGGCGGAAGCAGCGGTCTTGGAAGCCTCACCCACGGTGCAGCTGTCGTCCAATGCTTCCAGCTCGCGCACAGAAGCACCCACGGTCATGCCCATGTTGGTGCCAGTGTCGCCATCAGGAACAGGGAAAACGTTCAGCTCGTCCACGCGGGAGCGCTGATTGTTGATGTTGTTGGCGCCAGAGATAATGGCGTCACGCAAAATCTTACCAGAAATCATTCTTTTTTACTCCTTGTACTTGCCGGAAAAGCCCGGCGCATTCGGATGAACCAACAAAAATCAGGCGATCACATCGTCTACCGAAACCACAACGCGGGCAACCTTCAGGCCGGTAGCCTGCTCCACCTCGTCCTTGACGCGGTGAGAGATGCTGCGTGCGGCGGTAGAAATGTTCAGGCCATAGCTCACTGCAATGTGCAGTTCGATCACCAGACGACCATCCTCCTGCGTGACACGGACACCCTTTTCCGGGTAATCAGAACCGTGCACCATGCTTCTGACGGCATCGGTCATATCACGGGGTGCCATTGCGGCAACACCGTAACACTGTTTGGCTGCTTCACCTACCAGAGTAGCAAAATACCCGGACGTAAAGCTGACATCCCCCAGAGGGAAACGGGAAGTGATCATAGTCGCTCTGCTCCTTTATGTTATTTTCATAAAACACATTCAAGGTCTGGGGCGCAGCGGCGGACAGATACACATACTGCGCCGAGAAACACCCACATTATTATACAACTTTGGGGCGCGCTTGTACAGCGCAAAATGCTGGTATATCAACTTTTTGCGCAGGTTTCTGCATTGGCGGCATGGTTCGGGCGGCTTCGCATCGGGAAGGTGATAGCATAACGGACGCTGGTTGCTTTTTATCAAAACCGAAAGTATGACGAAAGAAAGCAAACAATCTGTTAAAAAAATATAAAAGGTGGGTGATAACTCTTTATCCGACTATGAAAAAGTGCTAAAATAGAAACAAGGATAGGGACTGCGGCGCAGGGTCCCGCTTGTGCGGATGAACTGCGTTATTTTTTGCGCACGGCGCGTGGAACAATGTTTAGGAGCTGTTGTCATGAATATTCTGTTTTTCCTTTCACCCAAGCAGGATCTGATGTATGTTTACGACGATTTCACCCTTCGGCAGACGCTGGAAAAGTGGGAGAATAACCGCTACGCGTCCATTCCGGTGCTCAACCGGCAGGGAAAATATGTGGGCACCCTGACCGAGGGCGACATTCTCTGGGGGCTGAAAAAGTTCCATGGTCTGGATCTGGAAGCGGCTGAGGATGTCCCCATTTCGGCCTTCCCGCACAAGCGCGACTACAAGGCTGTCACCGTGACCACCAGCATGGATCAGCTGATCGAAGCGGCCATGAACCAGAACTTTGTGCCGGTTGTGGATGACCGCGGCATCTTCATTGGCATCGTGCGCAGGCAGGCGATCATCCGTTACTGCTATGAGAAGGCCCGCACAGAGCAGCAGGCCCATGAGCAGCGCATCCCGGAATATGCCGCTGTGCATTGAACGATATAAATAGGTGGCCAGCCGCCCGGTTCCGCATCTGAAGCCGGGCGGCTTTTTGTCTGCAAAATGCGTTGAAGATCCGATTTATGGTACCTGTTGTGTGCGATAATACAACCATGGAACAAAAACGTTCTGAAAAGCTGCAAAAAACGAGATACAGGAGGGAACACGGATGAAAGATTTTGAACTGCGTTATGTTGGAAGCCATGTGGAAGTATACACCGGCAGCGGAGTGTTCCTGTTTTCGGCCGATACGGTGCGGGAAGCAATGGAAGAACTGGCAGAGTAAGCGCCCGCAAACAGACAGGGACTTCGGTGCAAATGTAAAATTGATGTAAAATAATTGAAAAGGAAAGAGCACGAATTCATTAAGAGACGGAAAAATGTGTAGAAAAAGTGATTTTCTTGTAAAATAAACCTTGTTGTGACAGGATAAAAAATGATATAATAGATCCAAGCGCGGTCATTGTGCGCCGTTCTGCGCAGCAGAGCGGCAGGCCGCAGCATCTGCCGGATCAAGCAGGCCCGGTGTGCGGGCAGGGCAGATGTACAAGGATCAAAAGGAAGATCATTTTTAGGAGTATCGTTATGGATATCACACACATTACCTCTCTGTTGGGTGGAATTGCGCTGTTTCTGTACGGCATGTCCATTATGGGCGCTGGTCTGGAAAAACTGGCCGGCGGCAAAATGCAGGGCGTGCTGCAAAAGCTGACCTCCTCAACGCTCAAGGGCGTTATTTTTGGCACCCTCATCACGGGTGTCATCCAGTCCTCGGCCGGCACGGTCGTTATTTGTGTCGGTCTGGTAAACTCCGGCATCATGACCCTTACGCAGTCGGTAGGTGTCATTATGGGTGCAAACATTGGTACCACTGTTACCGGCCAACTGATCCGCATGGCGGATATCTCCGGTGACAGTCTCTGGCTGACACTGATCCAGCCCAAGACCTTTGCGCCCGTGGTGGCGTTTATCGGCTGCATTTTTTATGTGTTCCTGCGCAGCGCTAAAAGGAAGAACATCGGCCAGATCATGCTGGGCTTTGGCATCCTGTTTACCGGCATGAGCCTGATGGACACCGGTGTGGCTCCTCTGCGCGAGAGCGCCGTGTTCCAGAATCTGTTCGTTACCATGACGAATCCCGTTCTGGGCATTCTGGTGGGCGTGGTGGTCACGGTGATCATCCAGTCCTCCTCGGCATCGGTGGGTATCCTGCAGGCACTGTCCAGCACGGGTCTGGTCACCTTCAGCTCTGCCATCCCCATTATTCTGGGCGCACACATCGGCACGGCCTTTACGCCGCTGCTCACCATTGGCGGCTCCTCCAAGGACGGCAAGCGCGCTGCACTGATCCATCTGTACTTCAACATCATTGGCAGCGTGATCCTGCTGGCGCTGGTGTATGCGGTGCAGTTTACCGTTGGCATCCCCATGTGGAACGATGTGATGAACAAGAGCACCATCGCAAACATCCACACCCTTTCCAGCGTGTGCGCCATGCTGCTGTTCCTGCCCTGCAGCGGTGTGCTGTCCAAGCTGGCACTGCTCACTGTGCCGGACAGCGCCGAGGAAGCACAGGAGCTGAGCATGCCGGTGCTGGACGAGCGCCTGTTCAAAAGCCCGGCTGTGGCCCTGCAGCAGGCTAAGAGCGCTGTGATCAAGATGTCCCGCCGTGCTGCCCGCAATGTGAATCTGGCTGCACCGCTGCTGCTGAAGATGGACGAGGATACCGTCAGCGCCATCCGGGTGCGTGAAAACCTGATCGACCGCATGGAGGTGGCAATCTCCAACTATCTGATCAAGATGACCGATCAGGAGCTGGGCGACGATGAGAGCCACACTGTGACCGAACTGCTGAATTTTGTTACCGAGTTCGAGCGCATCGGCGACTATGCGGTGAACATTATGGAAAAGGCAGAAGAACTGCAGGAAAAGGAAGCGTCCTTCAGTGAAAACGCCACCAAGGAGCTGCAGCTGCTGGAGAATGCGCTGAACCGCATCCTGAACCTGACCAACGATGCCTTTGAAAACAGCGATATGCGTCTGGCGGCTCAGGTGGAACCGCTGGAGGAAGTGATCGATGTGATGGCAGAGCGCCTGCGCGACCAGCACATCCTGCGCCTGAAGGACGGCGTGTGCTCCATTGATACGGGTGTCGTGTTCCTGGATGTGCTGAACAATGCAGAGCGCATCTCGGATCACTGCTCCAACGTTGCTGCCCGCCTGATCGGCATGGATGCCGGCGAGGACTACGACTCCCACACCCTCAAGAGCATCATGCACCACAACCCCACCAAGGACTACATGCTGGAATACGAGGAGTGCCGCAAGGCCTACCTTGTTCCGCTGGAAGAAATGGAAGCCTGAAACTAAGAAAGACCTCCGGGACGCTTTTCCCGGAGGTCTTTTTTGCGTTAAAAATCAAGCACTTTTGGGCAAAGAGACAATGACCCAGCGGTGCGGCCCGTGAAAGCCGTCTACCTTGGCGGCTTTGCTGCAGGTGCCGGGGCTGGGCGGGCCGAGGTGGATACCGCGGTCCAGCTGCTTGCCGCAAAGACGGCACTGGTAATGGAGGGTGATCTGTTCTGACATGAGGAAGCACTTCCTTTTATGATCGCTGCAGGCTTTTAAGAAACTTTACTTCTATTATCATTATATAATTTTTACATCGGAATGTCAATAAAAATAATCCGTAAAAGTAGATAAAAATTGAGCATTCTGCACTCAACCGCCCAGATCTTCCAGCAGCAGGTCCAGCTCCCGTTCGCTGTACACGGTCACACCGCGCTTGATGCGCACGGCATCGTTCTCCGGCAGAAGATTGGTGTAGATGCCGGTGACGGTGACAAGCACATCCGGCTGGCCATTGGTGCCGCAGCGGTAAACGGCCACGCGCCCGCCTTTGTCGCACAGGCGGTAGCTCTGGGCAGCAAGCTCCGGCATGGCCTGTGCGGCAAGGTCTGCTGCGGAGGAAGGCGGTGCTTCGCTGCCGGGGTCGGGCACCGGAAGGCTGAGCTTGGGCAGGGCCATCCAGAACAGGCTGAACACGATGGTGAATACGCACAGCCCGTAGAACAGGCAGGTGCACAGTTTGCGCATGGAGAAACACGCTCCTTTCCGGCTGAAGTATGCCCCAAAACAGGGGAGAACAGTCAATTTTCACACGGGAATGCTGTACTTTGTCCGGCAGATTGTGTTATACTACAGATGATTAGACCTATCAGGGCCGAAGATTGGTTCTTGCCCGCGTTCTGTGCACGTGCTATAATATGGTATTGCGTGCAGTTCTGTGCGCTTTGATGGAAAAGTACCAGCGCATGGCGCTGAAAAAGCAGCCTGAATGTTAGGAGGCGATTTCTATCTCCGATATGAGAAAGATCAACCGTGCCGGTGAGGGGCATTCCCCGGCACCGGCGGGGCGGAAGGTAAATGTGAGCAACAGCCGCCGGGAGTCCCAGCCGGGACCCAAACGCGGCCGGGAACCCAAAGAACCAAAGGAACCCCATGAAAAGGGCAGACATCCCATTCTGCGCTTCATTGGCCGAACCATTGCTACACTGATTTGTCTGGGCATCATGGCAGGCAGTCTGGTGGCAGTGGGTGCTGTATATTACGTGGTGCAGGCTACCGCCAACGACGGCGACCTGCTGGATCTGGACAACATTGAGCTGAGCCAGTCCAGTGTGGTGATGGCTACCGACCCGGACACCGGTGCACAGGTGGAGTATGCCACGCTGCGCTCTTCCAACAGCCACCGCGTGTGGGCGGATCTGGAGCAGATCCCCACGAACCTGCAGTATGCGTTCATCTGCACCGAGGATAAGGACTTTTACAACGAGCCCGGCGTCAACTTCAAGCGCACCATCGGCGCAATGGTCAACGAATACCTGCTGCCCATCTACAGCTCCAAGCAGGGTGCATCCACGCTGGAGCAGCAGCTGATCAAGAACCTGACCGACGACAAGAGCGCCAGCGGCATTGAAGGCGCACTGCGCAAGCTGCGCGAGATCTACCGCGCCCTCTGCCTGAGCCGCAGCTATTCCAAGGAGACCATTCTGGAAGCGTACCTGAACACCATCAGCTTTACCGGCACCATTCAGGGCGTGCAGACTGCGGCCAACGAATACTTTAATAAGGATGTCAGCCAGCTGACCCTGTGGGAGTGTGCGACCATTGCGTCCATCACCAAAAACCCCACCAACTATAACCCCTACACCAACCCCGAAAACCTGATCAACCGCCGTAACTTCCTCATGTACAACATGTGGCAGCAGGGCGTGATCAGCGAAGAGGACTACCGCAACGCAGCGGCCCAGCCGCTGGTACTGGCCGAGGAAGAGGATACTAAGAAGAATTCTTCCGTTACCTCTTACTTTACCGATGCACTGTTCACCGAGCTGGTGCAGGACATTATGGACAAGGAAAACATTTCGGAATCCGAGGCACAGAAGCTGCTGTACACCGGCGGCTTTACCGTTGAGTCGACTGTGAACACCAAGGTGCAGTCCGCCATGGAAAACCTGATGCTCAACACGGATGATGCCTACTTCCCGGCCGGCTGGCATGAGGAAGAGGTGACCTCTATCTCGGATGACGATGTACAGGTGATGAACGAGGACGGTACGCCCAAGACCCGCACCGGCGACGACGGTACCGTTTACTATTACCGCAATGTGCGTACTCAGGCAGCCATGGTCACGCTGGACTATGACGGCAATGTGATCGCCATTGTGGGTGGTCTGGGCGAAAAGAACAAGAGCCTCTCGCTGAACCGTGCCTACAGTGTCACTCGTCAGACGGGTTCTACCATCAAGCCTATCGGTGCGTATGCACTGGGTGTAGAGTATGGTCTGGTGAACTGGTCCACCATGCTCAACAACTCGCCCTTGTATCAGAAGCAGGATATGGTGATCCGCGATGAGGATTACTGCCGCAAGAACGGCCTGATGGGCCTTTCCGACAAGCAGCTGCGCGCTTATCCCAACGCATGGCGCAGCTGGCCCCGCAACTATGGCGGCAACTACGGCGACAACAGTGATGTGCCGCTGTGGAACGGTCTGGCCCGCTCGCTGAACACCATTGCGGTGCGTGTGGGTGATCTGGTGGGCGCAAGCAACATCTTCAATTTTGTGTACAACACCCTGCAGCTGAACACGCTGGACCCGGTAAACGATGTGGGTCTGGCGCAGATGGTCATGGGCAGTCAGACCCATGGCGTTACGCCCACGGCGCTGGCAGCTGCGTTCCAGATCTTCTACGATGGCCAGTACACCACCCCGCACCTGTATACCCGCGTGCTGGACCGTGACGGCAATATCTATCTGGAGAACAACTCCACCAGCTATCAGGCCCTGACCCCGGATACCGCTTATGTGATGAACCGCCTGCTGAAGAACGTGCTGTACTCCAGCGTGGGCACCGCCGGCGGCCGCTACCCCAACTCCAACGGCATGGAAGCCTTTGGCAAGACCGGTACCGCCAGCGACGAAAAGGATCTGTGGTTCGTGGGCGGCACGCCGTACTACGTTACCGCCGTGTGGTGGGGCTACGATGCACCCTATGATATGACCAAGACGCTGGGTAAGCAGCAGGCCAAGACCCGTACCTGTGTTATGGCGTGGAAGGCGCTGATGGAACAGGTGCAGGCAGACCTGCCGTATAAGGCATTCCCGACCTCTGCCGGTGTGGTGGAGCGCCGCTACTGCACCCAGAGCGGCCTGCTGGCAGGCGGCTCCTGCCCCAGCACCGCCGTGGGCTACTACCGCGCCGATGATCTGCCTGGTACCTGCAACTACTCCCATGCAGCAGCTCCTGCAGCGGCTGCACCTGCGGAGACTGCGGCACCGGAGCAGGCTGTCATTCCTGCGGATACAGGTAATCAGGATACAGACTGATCTGTAGCCACATGAAGGACAAAAGGCGTACTATCGGCACCGGCGCGGGGTGAATCCGGCAAGGAAATACCGCGCTTGCCGCAGCAAAACTGGATAATCTGACAAAAACGCATCCGACCTCTTGCATTGCAGGGGGCCGGATGCTATTATATTCACTGCAAGAACACTTGTGTTTGTGAGGTGAACAAGTTGGAACGCCGCTTTTATCTGGTAGATGCGCAGGTGCTGCCTGAGGTTTTTCTCAAGGTGGTACGCGCCAAGGAACTTCTGGCCAGCGGGGAGGCACGCAGCATTTCCGCAGCCACCCGCGCAGTCGATCTTTCGCGCAGCGCTTTTTATAAGTATAAGGATTGCATTTTTGACTCCGAGAATGGCCGTGAGGTGATCACCGTCATGGCTACTCTGCGGGACGAGACCGGTGCGCTGCAAAGCCTTCTGGCCGGTATCAGCGCCGCAGGCGCCAGTATTGTGACCATCAACCAGTCCACCCCGGAGAATGGGGCTGCGCTGGTGGCGGTCACCATCCGCACTGATACCATGCAGATGTCCCCGGAGGAACTGACCGAAAAACTTTCGCGCCAGCGCATGGTGGTGAGTGTGCGCTGTGGGTATAACCTGTAACAAAACAGGAAACGAGGGAAAGAGAGTATGGCTAAAATTGCAATTCTGGGCTTTGGCACGGTGGGCAGCGGCAGCTCGAACGGCGGCCTGTTCGGCTGGCTGTGGAGCCTGCTGGGGCTGTAATAAATTTTGCACCGGAAAGCGCAGGAAATGCGGAAAAGCGCTTCTCAAACGGGACGAAATCTGGTATACTATTGTAGTTTGTAAAAATGTATCTGGGCGGCGGAATGGCCCAGTGAAGTGGAGAAGTCGGAATGCAGTTGGAGAAAGCAAAGGAAACAAAGCAGGACATGGAGCGCTGCCGCCTGCTGGCACAGCGCATTGCGGAGGAGCTGGCCCCGGCAACAGCTGCGGTGCTGAACGCCGAGACCCCGGCACTGGAAAAGGCCCTGCACCGGGCGGGCGTGGATGCCAACCCCTTTACAGTGGCTGCCCGGCAGGCAGACCTGCTGGTGGTGGAGGACCCGGAATGGGTGGA
>ENA-ORTI01003765-ORTI01003765.1-human-gut-metagenome-genome-assembly--contig:-NODE-3765-length-11350-cov-3.381762_pt1 | contig 11350 bp, 6 predicted proteins | sample MGYA00242071_ERZ509191 | MGnify/ENA primary metagenome ERZ509191 (study PRJEB26280, sample SAMEA2338832) | human gut metagenome | biome: human gut; feature: human-associated habitat; material: faeces...
CACGAGCCGAAGACCACTTAATGTGGTCTTCGAGCGAGCCCAGGACTTGACCGAGCGAAAACCTTGCGCCTGGCCTTCGGCGACGCGTGCCGGATGGTGGAATTGTGTGCAGCCCGGTTTTCCGTTGACCGACGCCGGGGTCCCCGCCATAATACTTTCGGTTCACGCACGAATCCGCTGCCAGAGACAGCCGGTGCAAACGGGCATCGCCCGCGAGCTTAATGGGATATCCCGCCAGCCGAGGTGGTCGAGTAGATATGTCTTCTCGCCCCCGTCGCTCATGCAGCGCGGGGGCTTTCTTTTTGGACATGCCCCCGTCACGTCCTTGTGGCGGACCGTGCCCGGAAAGAATTCGAGGAGGTGTAATTCATGCCCCAGCAGTACAAAATCGACAAGGTTGCAGAGATCGAGTCCCGTATCGCCGAGAACGCCGGTCTGTTCGTCGTCAACTACAACGGTCTGACGGTTAAGCAGGCTCAGGAGCTGCGTCACCAGCTTCGCGAGTGCGGCGCCGAGATGAAGGTCTACAAGAACAACCTGGTCAAGATCGCCCTCAAGAACCAGGAGCAGCCCGAGCTCGACGAGATCCTCGCCGGCCCCGTCGCTTATGTGTTCTACGAGTCCGAGCCGGTCGAGGCCGCTAAGGCCCTTAAGGACTTCTCCGCTAAGTCCAAGGGCGTCCTTGAGATCAAGGGCGGTATCTCCGACGGCAAGGCCGTTTCCGCTGATGATGTTAAGGCTATCGCCGAGCTGCCCACCAAGGATCAGCTTCTCGGCCAGATCGCCGGTCTCATCTCCGGTTTCGCTCGCGACATCGCTGTCTGCGTCAACGGCGTTTCCTCTGGTCTCGCTCGTTCGATCCAGCAGGTCTCCGAGCAGAAGGCAGCCTAGTCGCTGTTTTCACCCGCGGCGGCAACGCCGCACCCCTGGCGCATTCGCGCCGTGTTTTAACTGATCTCCGTGCACAGACACGGAAACCGAAAGGACTTAGAAATGGCTAAGCTTACCACCGATGAGATCATCGATGCTCTTAAGGAAATGACCCTTCTCGAGGCTTCCGAGCTCGTTAAGGCTATCGAGGACACCTTCGGCGTTTCCGCCGCTGCTCCTGCCGCTGTTGTCGCCGCTCCCGCTGCTGGCGCTGCTGAGGCCGAGGAGAAGACCGAGTTTGACGTCGTGCTCGAGGGCTTCGGCGACAACAAGATCCAGGTCATCAAGGCCGTCCGTGAGCTCACCAACCTTGGCCTGAAGGAGGCCAAGGAGGTCGTCGAGGGCGCTCCCAAGGCTGTTCTCGAGGGTGCCAAGAAGGAGGACGCCGAGGCCGCCAAGGAGAAGCTCGAGGCTGCTGGCGCTGCTGTCACCCTCAAGTAATCAGGCTTTCTCGCCAGATTTCTTTGCAGACGGGGTTCGCATTGCGAGCCCCGTCTTTTTTGTTATGGCCACTCTATTTTGCTGGCTCGGCATGCAAATTGCTTCCGCTTGCGGTGCTTTGGGGTCGCTACCGTTGGGCGATAAAGTTGCACCATTCGAGCAATAATTTGCGTTGACCTGCTGAAGAATGGCGCTTGCCTGCATTAACGTTAATTAGCAGCGGTAAGATACTTCAGTATCGCAATTTGGTCTGCGGCCGCCGTGCCGCACGCACAGGGCGCATCCTGCGCCTGCGAAAGGATCCTTGAATAATATGAAGGCAATCATCCCCGCCGCCGGTCTTGGCACGCGTTTTCTGCCTGGCACCAAGTGCACGCCCAAAGAGATGCTGCCGGTGCTCGACAAGCCGGTCATCCAGTATGTCGTTGAGGAGGCGCTCGACCCCGAGGAGGTCGACGATGCCATTATCGTCACCTCGCCCGGCAAGCCCGAGCTGCTGAACTACTTCCAGCCCGACCGTTCGCTCGAGAACCTGCTGCGCGAGCGCGGTAAGGACGCCTACGCCGACGCTGTCGCCCATGCGGGCGGTATGCCGGTCGACTTCCGTTATCAGTACGAGCCCAAGGGCCTCGGTCACGCCATTCGCTCTGCCGCCGACGCTGTGGCAGGGGAGAACTTCCTGGTTCTTCTGGGCGACTACGTTGTGCCCAACCGCGACATCTGCGACAAGATGCTGGCCGTCTCCAAGGAGCACGGTGGCGCTTCGGTTATCGCCGTTGCCGCGTGCGCTCCCGAGGAGGTTAGCCGCTACGGCGTTATTGCCGGTGAGCGCGTGGGCTCGCTCGAGGGCGCCGAGGATGTTGCTGATGGCGAGCCGGGTGCCGTGTGGCGCATCGGCGGCTTGGTGGAGAAGCCTGCTCCCGAGGCGGCTCCGTCCAACCTGTACATCGTCGGCCGCTACCTGCTGAGCCCGCTGGTCATGGACCTGCTGGCCGATCAGCAGGCCGGTAAGGGCGGCGAGATCCAGCTGACCGACGCCATGGCCCGTTCGCTCGATCGCGAGGCCATGTATGCCGTCGTCATCGACCCGCTGTCGGGCTACGACACCGGTACCCCGTCTGGCTGGATGGTCACCAACGCCCTCATGGCTGCAAGCGATCCTCGTTTTGCAGACGCCTTCTGGGATGCCATCGACGAGCGCGGCGGCTTGATGCGCAAGTAGGCCTTCGGGCAACGATATTTACGGGCGCGGACCTCGGTTCGCGCCCGTTTTTTATAAGAGCTGCGATTGCCGACCCTCTGTTCACAGAAAATATATGAACATATGTTCGATGCACATACATTTACCTGCATGTTTTCTGTCGAAAAACTTTGCTACTCCAAAAACTCAATCACGTCAAGGCTTTTCTTGCCCAACGGTCGGTACCTGATAAACTATTAGGTTGCGATAACTGGCGAAGCTATGCCTCGCCAATCCACCGAGCATTTCCGTGAAGGAGGAAAAACCTGGTGACCTACGCATACACTGCCACTGAGCGCAAGCGCGTCAGCTTCGGGAAAATCCCGGAGGCCATGGAGCTCCCCAACCTTATCTCTGTTCAAAGGGAATCCTTTGAGCGTTTTAAGGACGAGGGCCTTCGTGAGGCGTTCAAGGAATCCAGCCCCATCCAGAGCCAGAACCATGTTCTCGAGGTTACCTTCGGCGAGCATCAGTTTGGCGATCCCGCGCACACCGTCGAGGAGTGCCGCGAGAAGGACATGACCTATCAGGCCCCGCTTTTGACCGACGTCCGTCTCACCAACAAGGAGACCGGCGAGATCAAGGAGCAGCTCGTCTTCATGGGCGACTTCCCCATGATGACTGATCAGGGCACCTTCATCATCAACGGTACCGAGCGTATCGTCGTCTCGCAGCTCGTCCGCTCCCCGGGCGTGTACTACAGCTCCGAGATGGATTCGGGCAAGCAGATCTACAAGGCCCAGATCATCCCGTCCCGCGGTGCCTGGCTTGAGTTTGAGGTCGACAAGCGCGACCAGCTCATGGTCTCCATCGACCGTAAGCGCAAGCAGAGCGCCACGATGTTCCTGCGCGCCCTTGGCATCGCCGTCACCAACGACGACATCATCGAGCTGCTCGGCAACTCCGATGTGATCAAGCGCACCCTCGAGCGCGATACCGCCCTCACCCGCGAGGACGCCCTCATCGAGATCTACCGTCGCCTGCGCCCGGGCGAGCCTCCCACCGTGGATGCTTCCCGCAGCCTGCTCGAGGGCCTGCTCTTCAATCCGCAGCGCTACGATCTGGCGCGCGTCGGTCGTTACAAGGTCAACAAGAAGCTCAACCTCACCACCGAGGAAGAGGTCACGGTGCTCACCGACGAGGATATCGTCGCTACGCTGCGCTACCTCCTGTCCCTCGCCGCCGGCGAGCAGGGCTTCAAGGTCGACGACATCGACCACTTTGGCAACCGCCGCATCCGTACCGTCGGCGAGCTCGTCGCCAACCAGTTCCGTATCGGCATGAGCCGTATGGAGCGCGTCGTCCGTGAGCGCATGAGCTCCCAGGACATCGACGAGATCACCCCGCAGTCGCTCATCAACATCCGTCCGATCGTGGCCTCCATCAAGGAGTTCTTCGGTTCCTCGCAGCTCTCGCAGTTCATGGACCAGGCGAACCCCCTGACCGGTCTGACCCACAAGCGCCGTCTGTCCGCACTCGGCCCTGGTGGTCTTGCCGGCCACAAGTCCGGCTCCAGCCGCCGCACCAACGTGCCGACGGCCGTCCGCGACGTTCACAACTCGCACTACAGCCGCATGTGCCCGATCGAGACCCCCGAAGGCCCCAACATCGGCCTGATCGGCTCGCTCGCCCTCTACGCCCGCGTCAACGAGTACGGCTTCATCGAGGCTCCGTTCCGCCGCGTCGAGAACGGCGTTGCCACCGACCAGATCGACTGGATGACCGCTGACGAGGAAGAGAAGCACGTCATCGCGCCGGCCAACACGCCGCTCGATCCCAAGACCAACGAGTTCATCACGACCGATGCCGAGGGCAAGATCGTTCGTCCGCATACCGTGATCGCCCGTACCCGCGACTTCGACGGCTCCTTCGGCGCTCCCGCCGACGTGCCTGTCGAGGACGTCGACTACATGGACGTCTCGCCGCGTCAGATGCTCTCCGTCGCAGCCACGCTGATTCCGTTCCTTGAGCACGACGACGCTAAGCGTACGCTCATGGGCGCCAACATGCAGCGTCAGGCCGTGCCGCTGGTTCACCCCGCCGCTCCCTATGTCGGTACCGGCATGGAGCGTCGTGCCGCTCTGGACTCCGGCGAGGTCACCCTGGCCAAGAACGCCGGCGAGGTCATCTTTGCCGACGCCTCCAAGATTATCGTCAAGCATGCCGGCGGCATGGACGAGTATCACCTGGCCAAGTACCAGCGCTCCAACCAGTCCACCTGCATCAACCACCGTCCGCTCGTGCGCGTCGGTGACACCGTTGAGCAGGGCGAGCCTCTGGCCGACGGTCCTTCGACCGATCATGGCGAGCTCGCACTGGGCCAGAACCTCACCGTGGCATACATGCCGTGGGAAGGCTTTAACTACGAGGACGGTATCGTCGTGTCCGAGCGCCTGGTGGCCGAGGACCTGCTGACGACCATCAATATCACCCGTCACGAGATCGACGCCCGCGACACCAAGCTCGGCCCCGAGGAGATCACTCGCGAGATCCCGAACCTCTCCGAGGACATGCTTGCCAACCTCGACGAGGACGGCATCATCCGCATCGGCGCCGAGGTCGGCCCTGGCGACATCCTGGTCGGCAAGGTCACGCCTAAGGGCGAGAGCGCTCTGACCGCCGAGGAGCGCCTGCTGCGTGCCATCTTCGGTGCCAAGGCTCACGACGTTCGCGACACCTCCCTTAAGATGCCTCACGGCGCTTACGGCCGCGTCATCGACGTCGTCCGCTTTAGCCGCGAGAACGGCGACGACCTGGCCCCCGGCGTCAACGAGCAGGTGCGCGTCTACGTCGCCCAGCGTCGTAAGATCCAGCAGGGCGATAAGATCGCCGGCCGCCACGGCAACAAGGGTGTTATCTGCAACGTTCTGCCGGTCGAGGACATGCCCTACATGGCAGACGGTACCCCGATCGACGTTATCCTCAACCCGCTGGGCGTTCCTTCGCGTATGAACGTCGGCCAGCTGCTCGAGTGCCACCTTGGCTGGGCTGCTGCCTGCGGTTGGGATACCGAGGATGCCGATTCCGACAAGTATGTCCCCGGTCCGTTCTTCACCGCGACGCCCGTCTTCGACGGCGCCAAGGAGGACGAGATCGCCGAGGTCATCCGTCGCGCCAACAAGAACATGCTCAACAAAGCTACCGCTGCCTTTGGCGATCACATGCGCCCCGAGTTTGTCACCCAGCTTGACGAGCGCGGCAAGACCCGTCTGTTCGACGGCCGCACCGGCGAGGAGTTCCGCGAGCCCATTACCGTGGGCACGTCCTACATCCTCAAGCTCGGCCACATGGTCGACGACAAGATCCACGCCCGTTCGACCGGCCCTTACAGCCTGGTTACCCAGCAGCCGCTGGGCGGCAAGGCTCAGTTCGGCGGCCAGCGCTTCGGCGAGATGGAGGTCTGGGCGCTCTATGCGTACGGCGCCTCCAACGTGCTGCAGGAGATCCTCACCGTTAAGTCCGACGATACCGTGGGCCGCGTGAAGGCCTACGAGTCCATCGTCAAGGGCGAGAACATCCCCACGGCCGGCATCCCCGAGTCGTTCAAGGTGCTCGTCAAGGAGATCCGCTCGCTCGCGCTCGACATCGAGCCGCTGCATGAGGCGGAGCCCGCTGCGAAGGCGCAGGTCGCGGATAAGGCCGATGAGGCCCTGCCCGTCGACCCCCTCGCCGACGAGGCCGTGCTCGGTGACGACGATCTGATCGCCGATGCCGCCGAGGTCTCGCTTCCCGACCTCGCCGCCACGACCACAGATAAGGAGTAGTTGACTGTGGCAGATTTCGAAGCTACTGATTTTGACTCGGTAAAGATCTCCCTTGCCTCCGCCGACCAGATCCGTTCCTGGTCGCACGGTGAGGTCAAGAAGCCGGAGACCATCAATTACCGTACCCTCAAGCCCGAGAAGGACGGCCTGTTCTGCGAGAAGATCTTCGGTCCCGCCAAGGACTGGGAGTGCTCCTGCGGCAAGTACAAGGGCATCCGCTTTAAGGGCATCGTCTGCGAGCGCTGCGGCGTCGAGGTCACCTCGGCCAAGGTGCGTCGCGACCGCATGGGCCACATCGAGCTCGCCGCTCCCGTGTCCCACATCTGGTACTTCAAGAGCCCCACGAGCTTCCCGATGAGCCGTATGCTCGACATCAAGTCCAAGGACCTCGAGAAGGTTCTGTACTTTGCCAGCTACATCATCACCGAGGTCGACTACGAGGCTCGCGAGGCTGACGTTGACGACCTGCGCGAGGAGCTCGCCGCCGATCTGGAAGAGATCGATGCCGAGTGCGCCCGCCAGATCGAGTCCCTCAAGGAGCAGGGCGACCCCGAGAACTTTGACGAGTTCTCCGACGAGGAGCCGCTGACCCCCGAGGAGATTGCCTCTGGCATCGTCGACATCGAGGAAGAGTGCAAGGACGAGAAGCAGCTCCGCACGGACGCCTTCAATGCCTTCATGAAGCTCACCGAGCGCGACCTCATCTCCGATGAGCCGCTGTTCCGCGAGATGACCCGTTACTACTCCATGTACTTCAAGGGTGGTATGGGTGCCGAGGCCGTTCGCGACCTGCTCGCTGCTATCGACCTCCCCTCCGAGGCCGAGAAGCTCAAGGCCATCATCGCCGACGAGGACTCCCAGAAGCAGAAGCGCGAGAAGGCCGTCAAGCGCCTCGAGGTCGTTGACGCCTTCCTGAAGGGCGGCAACAGCCCCGCGAACATGATCCTGGACGTCATCCCGGTCATTCCGCCCGATCTGCGCCCGATGGTCCAGCTCGACGGCGGCCGCTTCGCCGCGTCCGACCTCAACGACCTGTATCGTCGCGTGATCAACCGTAACAACCGACTCAAGCGCCTGCTCGACCTGGACGCCCCTGCGATCATCGTGAACAACGAGAAGCGCATGCTCCAGGAGTCCGTGGACGCCCTGTTCGACAACGGCCGTCGTGGTCGCCCGGTCTCTGGCCGTGGCGGTCGCCCGCTCAAGTCGCTCGCCGAGGCCCTCAAGGGCAAGCAGGGTCGTTTCCGTCAGAACCTGCTGGGCAAGCGTGTCGACTACTCCGGCCGTTCGGTTATCGTTACCGACCCCAAGCTGCTGCTGCACCAGTGCGGTCTGCCCAAGACCATGGCGCTGGAGCTCTTCAAGCCCTTTGTCATGAAGCGCCTGGTCGAGCTTGGCAAGGTCGAGAACATCAAGGGCGCCAAGCGCGCTATCGACCGCGGTGCCACCTTTGTGTGGGACATCCTCGAAGAGGTCATCGACGGCCGCGTCGTGCTGCTCAACCGTGCACCGACCCTGCACCGTCTGTCCATCCAGGCCTTTGAGCCGGTGCTGGTCGAGGGCAAGGCTATCCACCTGCACCCGCTGGTCTGCTCGCCCTTCAACGCCGACTTCGACGGCGACCAGATGTCTGTCCACGTGCCGCTGTCCAGCCAGGCTCAGGCCGAGGCTCGCGTGCTCATGCTCTCTGCGAACAACCTGCGCTCGCCGGCATCCGGCAAGCCGGTCAACATCCCCTCGCAGGACATGATCATCGGTGTGTACTACCTCACCCAGGTCCGCGACGGTCTGCCGGGCGAGAACCACGTGTTCGCCAGCTTCGACGACGCGCTGCACGCCTATGACTGCCGCTCCGAGGTCGACATGCAGGCCAAGATTCAGGTCCGCGTGTCCGCTGCCGACGCCAACGTCATCAACGAGGACGGCACCCGTATCTTCCGCGTCAAGAACGGCAAGAACGAGTTTGTCGACTACGACGTCACCGGCAACAAGACCGCGCGCTTCGAGACCTCCATCGGCCGCATCATCTTCAACCGCCAGTGCCTGCCCGAAGACTACGAGTTCATGAACTACAAGATGGTCAAGGGCGACGTGGCCAAGCTGGTTGCGGACTGCTGCGATCGTTACCCCGAGGCCAAGGTCGGTCCGATCCTCGACGCCATCAAGTACTCCGGCTTCCACTACGCTACCCGCGCCGGCCTCACCATCTCGGTGTGGGACGCTCTCATCCCTGCCGAGAAGCAGGAGCTGCTCGATCGCGCCCAGGCCAACGTCGACCAGATCAACGAGTACTTCGAGGAGGGCTTCATCAACGAGACGGAGCGCCACATCGAAGTCGTTAACGAGTGGACTGCTTGTACCGACAAGGTCGCAGCGCTCATGCTCGACATGTTCGACGAGGAGAACCCACTCTACATGATGGCCGATTCCGGCGCCCGTGGTTCCAAGACCCAGCTGCGTCAGCTCGGTGGCATGCGCGGCCTCATGGCCGACATGTCCGGTGAGACGATCGACCTTCCCATTAAGGCGAACTTCCGCGAGGGCCTGCTGCCGCTCGAGTACTTCATTTCGACGCACGGCGCCCGTAAAGGTTTGGCCGATACGGCCTTGAAAACGGCCGACGCCGGTTATCTGACACGCCGTCTGGTGGACGTGGCTCAGGACGTAATCATTACCGAGGAGGACTGCGGCACGCTGCGCGGACTGACCGCCACGGCGATCAAGCGTAACGAGGACGTCGTGCAGACGCTCAAGGAACGTATTCTGGGCCGGACGACGGTACACGACGTGTACAATCCGCACACGGGCGAGATGATCGTCGCCGCCGGGGAGGAGATCACCGAATCGGTGGCCGACGCGATCGACGCGGCCGGGATCGAGTCGGTCGAAATCCGCTCGGTACTGACCTGCGAGTCTCGCAACGGCGTCTGCGCCAAGTGCTACGGCCGCAATCTGGCGACCGGCCGCATGGTGCAGAAGGGCGAGGTGGTCGGCGTGATCGCCGCCCAGTCGATCGGCGAGCCGGGTACTCAGCTGACGCTGCGTACTTTCCACGTCGGCGGTGTGGCCGGCGGCGTAGCGACCGACAACAGCATCGTGTCACGCTACGAGGGCCGTATCGAGATCGACGAGCTGCGCGTCGTCAAGAGCAAAAGCGACGACGGCAAGGAGATCAACATGGTCATCAGCCGTCTGGCCGAGTTGCGCATCGTCGACGAGCGTACCGGCATCGTGCTTTATACGCATAACCTGCCTTACGGCTCGATGCTCTACATGAACGACGGCGACACGGTCAAGAAAGGCGATCTGATCTGCGAGTGGGATCCGTACAATGCCGTGATCATTTCGGAGTACGACGGTAAGGTGGCTTTCGAGAACGTGATCGAAGGCGTGACCTACCGTGACGAGTTCGACGAGCAGACCGGTTTCCGCGAAATCGTGATCACCGAGTCGAGGGACAAGACCAAGAACCCGGTCATCAGGATTCTGAACAAACAGGGCGAGGAGCAGAAGCAATACAATCTGCCTGTAGGAGCGCATATCGTCGTGAAGGAGAACGCATCGGTCAAGGCCGGAGAAATTCTGATCAAGATTCCTCGGGCCGTCGGCAAAGCCGGCGACATCACGGGCGGTCTGCCGCGCGTGACGGAGCTGTTCGAGGCGCGCAACCCGTCGAATCCGGCCGTCGTATCGGAAATCGACGGAGAGGTCTCCTTCGGCAAGATCAAGCGCGGTAACCGCGAAATCGTCATCACCTCCAAGCTGGGCGACGTGAAGCGTTATCTGGTTCCGCTGTCGCGCCAGATTCTGGTGCAGGAGAACGACTATGTCCGTGCGGGCATGCCGCTGTCGGACGGCGCCGTGACTCCGAGCGATATTCTGGCTATTCAGGGTCCGACGAAGGTGCAGGAGTACATCGTCAACGAGGTTCAGGAAGTGTACCGCATGCAGGGCGTGAAGATCAACGACAAGCACTTCGAGGTGATCGTCCGTCAGATGATGAACAAGGTGCAGATCGAGGACCCGGGCGACACCCGTTTCTTGGAGGAGCAGATCGTCGACAAATGGGACTTCATGGCCGTCAACGACGAGCTGTACGACAAGGTGGTCGTGACCGACGCCGGCGATTCGGAGACGATGAAACCGGGTATGATGATCACGCTGCGCAAGCTGCGCGACGAGAACTCGATGCTCAAGCGCAAGGACCTGAAGCCCGTCGAGGTACGCGATGTGATTCCGGCTACGTCGAATCAGGTGCTGCAAGGTATTACGCGCGCCGCATTGCAGACGAGCAGCTTCATGTCGGCCGCTTCGTTCCAAGAGACGACCAAGGTACTCAACGAGGCCGCCATTCTGGGCAAGGTCGATCCGTTGGAGAAGCTGAAGGAGAACGTGATCTGCGGCCATCTGATTCCGGCCGGTACGGGATTGCGCGACTACGACGACATCGTCGTCGGTTCTCAGGCGGAATACGACAGCTTGGTGGCAGGAGCCGAAAAATAGCGATAGCTGACAATAAGATTTTTGAGCGAGAAAAGCGGGAATCTGATTCCCGCTTTTCTCGTATTGTTTTTCGTCGTATATCGGCCTAGCGGCGACGAGCAGAAGAATCGGCAGAACAACCCGGTATGTATGGGCGGAGTATCATGCCGGTAATTCGGCCAACAAAACCGTTGTTTCCGTACATGTTGACTTGCGAGGCAAGCGGGAGACTCCGTATCGGTGATATAGCGCTTCGGCAGAATGGATTCTTTCGATACTTTTCCTCGGTAGGAGACAATTCTATGATCCAGACAAGAAAGTCCGAATATTTGTGAGGGCGTTCATATGAGAGGCGTTCGTATCGGTGCGGATTTTTGGAATCGCGAGGGACAGGCTGATATTCAGTCTCTGTGGATAAAGCGAGAAGCACATATATTATATTTTAGTAAAATATAAATATTTATATTGTTAAAATAATATGATATTCCATACA
>ENA-ORTI01003766-ORTI01003766.1-human-gut-metagenome-genome-assembly--contig:-NODE-3766-length-11348-cov-2.634729_pt1 | contig 11348 bp, 10 predicted proteins | sample MGYA00242071_ERZ509191 | MGnify/ENA primary metagenome ERZ509191 (study PRJEB26280, sample SAMEA2338832) | human gut metagenome | biome: human gut; feature: human-associated habitat; material: faeces...
CCACCACCGCATCCATATAGGCCCGCACCCCGGCATAATGGACAAAATACTTATCCATATATTCCTTGGCCTCAGCGACTGTAACCCCAATGTCCTGGGACAGGGAGAAGGGAGAGATGCCGTACACAATGCCGAAGTTCACAGCCTTGGCGCTGCGCCGCATGAGAGGGGTAACTTCCGACCGCGCCACGCCAAACACCTGGGCCGCAGTGATGGTATGAATGTCCTCCCCGCTTTGGAATCCATCGATCATCGCCTGGTCCCCAGCGATATGAGCCAGCAGCCGCAGTTCGATCTGGGAATAGTCTGCATCCACCAGCACTTTCCCCGCCGGCGCTACGAACATCTTCCGCAGCTCCGCCCCCAGTTCTGTGCGGACAGGAATATTTTGAAGGTTCGGCTCCGTGGAACTGAGCCGCCCAGTGGCGGTAACGGTATTCTGAAATGAGGTGTGGATCCGTCCGTCGGGGGCGATCACCTTACCCAAGCCATCAGCATAGGTGGATTTCAGCTTGGTGAGCTGGCGGTACTCCAGGATTTCTTCAATAATAGGGTGCTGTCCCCGCAGCTTCTCAAGCACCTCCGCATTGGTAGACCATCCCGTCTTTGTCTTTTTCACCGGCGGCAGGCCCAGGCGCTCAAAGAGGATCTGCCCCAGCTGCTGGGTGGAATTGATGTTGAAGGTGTCCTCTCCGGCCAGAGCATAGATCCTGGCCTGGACCTGTCCGATCCGTTCAGACAGCATTTCTCCAAACTGCACCAGAGCGCCCCGGTCCACCAGAACCCCTTCCCGCTCCATCTCCGCCAGCACAGAGCAGAGGGGAAGTTCGATCTGCTGGTACAATTCAAGCAGATCCAGTTCCTCCAGCCGCTTTGCAAGGGCGGCACGTAGCGCTCCGATCAGAACGGCATGGGCTGTCAGAGCAGCAGCAGGAACCGTCGGATCAGCCAGAGGGCCAAAAGCCCCCTCATCCAGATAATCGGCCGCTCTTGGAGGCTGAAAGTTGAAATAGGTGAGTCCCAACTTCTCCAATTCATAGCTTCCGTCCGTGGGAGCCAACAGATAAGCGGCCACCTCGGTGTCAAACTCGAAGCCCTCAGGGGCGATTCCCTCCGCCAGCAGGGTCCTCCACAGGACCTTCAGTCCGTGCACAGCCTTGCGGATGCGTGTGTCAGAAAACAGAGCCCGCAGAAAATCATTGTGGCAGTCCCACTTGTCGGCAAAAAACAGGGCGGCGCGGCGTTCTGCTTCCGGCTCCTCCCATGCCACACACACCACATCCAAGGAGGGCAGGGCCAGCACGCTCACCCAATCCCGTTTCCGCCAAAGATCCAGAAGTTCCTCCATCCGTTCCCGTCTGTCCACAGCCTCGCTGACGCAAGAGCAGTCGAGCGTCTCCCCACTGCTCTGCTTCTCTCCCCGGGGCGCGGTGAGGCCGTATTTGTCGATGAGTTTGGCAAACTCCAGATCCAGAAACAGCTGATACAAGGCGTCGTTGTCCACCTCCTTGCGCAGGTTCTGTTCCGGTACAAAGTCGATTGGGGCGTCGGTGTGGATGGTGGCCAGGTCATAGGACATCCTGGCCATTTCCTCCCCCTCTGACAGCTTTTTCACAACTCCAGGCTTGGCCGGAGTTCCAGGCGCCATCTCCGGGGCCGGCATGGCGGCATACAATGCGTCGATGGAACAATATCGCTGGACCAAAGCCATTGCGGTCTTTTCTCCTACCCCCTTCACTCCGGGAATATTGTCGGAACTGTCCCCCATCAGGGCCTTCAGGTCCACAATATGAATGGGATCGAAACCGTACTGTTCCCGGAAAGCATCCGGAGTCATATCCTTGGTTGTCGTACGGCCCATACGGGTGGACACCAGCTTGACTGTGGTGGCGTCAGTGACCAGCTGGAGGGAGTCCTTGTCTCCAGTAACGATCACTGTTGCCCAGCCGGCGGCAGCATCCTTCACCGAGATGGTCCCGATGAGATCGTCCGCCTCCCAGCCGTCCAGTTCATACATGGGGATATTCATAGCCGCCAAAACCTTTTTCAGCAGAGGCATCTGGCTGGCCAGCTCATCTGGCATCCCCTTCCGCTGGGCCTTATAGCCCTCATAGGCCAGGTGCCGGAAGGTGGGGGCCTTTCGGTCAAAGGTAACGCATAGAGCGTCCGGCCGTTCTTCGTCCAGCAGCTTATTCAAAATATTCAAAAACCCAAGGATCGCATTGGTGGGCTGTCCTGTACGGGTAGTAAGATTCTGGCTCACCCCATAAAAAGCCCGGTTGACAATGGAGTTGCCATCCAGGACCATCAGCTTTTTCATGTGGGTTTCCTCCCATTCTGCCGCATGCGGCAAAGTCATATCGAGCATAGTATACCAGCTTTCCCATGGCTGGGCAAGGAAAACCGGGGGCCGCGGCTCTGCGCAGCTCCCGGTCCGGAGCACAGGTCATTTAAGCTGTCGCTCAGTCTTTCAGCCTTTTCGCCAGCGCCGCAGCCCGTTCCTCTGCCGCCCGCAGGATAGCCTCCGGATCATTTTCCCGGATGTCCAGCCCCTCAGCGGACAAGCAGTGGGCAGCAGGGATGCCAAACATCCTCCCCAGCCCCCTCACGTAGTCGAAGCCGAAGTTTTTTCCCTCCAGAGGGCCTCCGGCAGTGGTGATATAGACCAGTTCCTTCGCCCGGCACAGCCCCTCCTGCACCCCCGTTCGGGTATAGTGGAAGGTGATCCCCAGGGTACAGGTCCACTCCAGATAGATCTTCAACGCCGCGGGGAAGGTCATATCCCAGTCCGGGGCTGCGATCACCACCAAATCAGCCTGAGCCATCTCCCGGGCCGGCTCGAACATGGGGCCGCCAGTGTCCACCTGTGCCTGTCGGTCCCGCTCTTGGGCCAGCGCCCCGGTGAGCACCGGCAGCTCACAGCCCGTCAGATCCCGCTCCTTGACTGCGGCCTCTGGCCATCGGGTCCGGCAGGCCGCCAGAAATGCCTGGCTCAGCCGCCATGTGCGGGACCGCTCCGGCCCCCGCATACATGCGTTGACAAATAAGATCTGCTTCATCCTATCGCTCCTCTCAAACTGCGCCCCCATCCCTTAGTGCGCTCCCAGCCGTTTTCACCAGATATTCCATCGCCTGTACCGGATAGCCACCCACCGCGGTCTCCCCGGTGAGCATCAGGGCATCCGAGCCATCCAGCACTGCATTGTAGATGTCACACACCTCCGCCCGGGTAGGCACTGCCCTCCGCTCCATGGACCACAGCAGCTGGGTCACTACAAAGAAGGAGCGCCCTGCCGCCCGGCAGCGGGCGGCAATGTGCTTCTGTGCAGCAGGCAGCTCCCACAATGGCATACTGTTCCCCAGATCACCCCGGGCAATACAAATCACGTCGGATGCATCCATAATCTCGTCCAGCTTCTCCATGCCCTGCCGGTTCTCGATCTTGGCCATCACCCGCACCTGCTCCAGGCCGCGCTCCGCCAGAGCCCCACGCAGAACCGTCAGATCCTCCGCCCCCCGCACGAAGGGCTGGAGCACATCGGTCACTCCGCACCGGGCCGCCCAGTCCAGGTTCCGCCGATCCTCCTCCGTCAGGGCAGGAGTGTCCGGCTGGACCCCCAAAATAGCCAGGCTCTTCCGGCTCTTGAGCAGTCCGCCCCGTTCCACCCGGCACAGCAGGGCGTCCGTGCGCCGCTCGACCACTGTCAGCAACAGGGCGCTGTCATCCAGAGAGATCTCATCCCCCACCTGGGCGGCCGCCACCGCAGCGGCAGGCACAGGGATCCCCCCCGCCCCCAGCAGAATATCTGTCCCCTCTTCCATAGCGACCGGATCTTTCAGAGTCCCCACCCGCAGCTCCGGGCCCTGGAGATCCACGATCAGCCGGGCTTCCACCCCCGCCTGCCTGGCCGCGGGCCAAAACCGTTCCTCCAGCAGAGGGGCGCACGCCTCCAGCGTGGTGTGGGACAGGTTCAGCCGTGCACCTGTCATCCCCGTCCGGAATAACTCTTCCAGTGTCTCCCGCTCCCAGCAAGCATCTCCCAGTGTACCGTAAAATTCCATGCAATCTTCCTCCTGCCAGCTTGGCTTTTTCTCTATTATGGCCCACTTTCCAGCTGCCGTCAACGGTCACACAGACAGAACGGGCGGAGCCCCCGGCTCCGCCCGTTTCATGACGCTTTTCTGTTTAGGCTAGGACTGCTTCCAGTGCGGCCCAACCGTTCCGTTCCCGCTTGCGGGTCACCCGCAGGCCGCTGCGGGCCAGAGCCTCCTCCACCTCGTGAGCCCGGCTGTCGATGATCCCAGAACAGAGGAACACCCCGCCCTCGGCCAGCAGACCGGGCACCTGGGGCGCCAGGGGAATGATCACATCGGCCACAATGTTGGCCAGCACAAGCTGATAGCGCTCTTGTGCCAGTTCTGCCGCCAGGGCCCGGTCGGTCAGTACATCCCCCGCCCGGACGGTATAACGATCCCGACCAATCCCGTTGAGGGCGGCGTTCTCATAGGCCACATCCACCGCTTTAGGGTCGATATCCACCGCCGTGGCCTGTTCCGCACCCAGCACCAAGGCCGCAATGGACAGGATCCCGCTGCCGCAGCCCAGGTCCAGCACCAGGTCTCCTTCTTTGGTATGAGCCTCTACACCTTCCAGGCACAGCTGAGTAGAGGCGTGGGAACCCGTCCCGAAGGTGAGTCCCGGGTTTAGATAGAAGGGGACCCGGCCCTGGGGAACCGGCTCCTCCCGCTCCCACTGAGGGACCACATAGAGGCGTTCCCCGATGGGCAAAGGCTTATAGTACTTCTGCCAGCTGTACGCCCAATCGTTGTCCGTCAGGGGGGTGACGGTGTACTCCGCGTCCAGGCCACGTGTGTACTGCTCCAGCTGGACCCGGCCGGCCCCGTCGTCGGTGACGTAGAACTTCACCCGGGTGACGCCCCGCATCCGGTCCATCAGCTCCTGGTCCACATAGTCCCAGTACTGCCGGTTCTGCTCCAGAAACTGCTGGAACTCTGCCTCGTCCTCAATGACCAGCCCGGTCATCCCCGCCGCAGTCAGCTTGGCCGTGATCTCATCCAGCCGCTCCGGAGTGGTGTTGATGGCCACCTCCAGCCATTTGATCTCATCCATAGTATGATTCCTTCCCCATATCATGATAGTGTCAGACGGAGACATTCAGCGCTCCGTCCCCAGATAGAACAGGGCCAGTGTCCCCGGCCCAGAGTGGGCCCCAATGACCGGTCCAATGTAATTGATGTGAATGTACTGCGTTCCAAAACGTTCCCGCACCATCTCCGCCACTTTTTCCGCATCCCCGTAGCAATCACCATGGCTGATGAACACAGTCTCCCGGCCCTCGTCCGTCACTGTCTTTTCCATCCGGTCTACCAGGGCCTTCAGCGACGCATGACGCCCCCTGGCTTTTCCCACGGCGGTCAGCTTGCCCTCCTGATCCACATGGAGCAGCGGCTTGATCTGAAGCATGGACCCCAGCACAGCAGTGGTGGCTGTGATCCGTCCGCCCCGCTTCAAAAACTTCAGATCCTGCACGGTAAATTGGTGGCATACTGCCCGCTTATGGGTCTCCACCCAGTCCCGGACCTCCTCGATGGTGCGTCCCTTCTTTTGCTCCCGGGCAGCCAGGCAGGCCAGCAGTCCCTGCCCCAGAGAGGCGCACAGCGTATCCACCACATAGAGTTTCCTCTGGGGATACCGCTCCCGCAGTTCCTCTACGGCTACTTCCGCAGAATTACAAGTCGTGGACAGCCCTGAGGAGAATGCCAAAATCAGCACATCCTTCCCTGCCTGGAGCAAAGGCTCCACCGTCTCGGTATACTCTGCTACATTGATGGCGGAGGTAGTGGCCAACTCTCCTGCCCGGAGCATATCGTAAAACAGTGCCGGGTCCATTTCCCGATTATCCGGGGTATTTTGATAAGTCTCACCCTGGATAGTAAAACTTAGCGGCAAAACATTCAGGCCAGTCTCGCCAACCATCTCCGCACTCAGATCCGCGGCCGAGTCGGTCAGGATCACATAATCAGGCATTGCACAACCTCCTTGATCGTATCGGTCATATCACAAGCTTCCTTTTTCACCCAAAGCGAAGCGCTTTTCATCACTTCTTTCCCTTAGGCTTGTGTTCCTCTCCTGGTGGTTGGAGAATGTCCAGCAGACGGGCACAGGCCAGCTGGTCAGCATAACTCCGCAAAGCCAGATCCAGCGCCATCCTGGCCAGATCTTCCCGCTGGGCATTCGGATCAATAGAGGCTGCCGTATCTGTGAGCGCCCGGTCCATGGCCGCACAGAAGTACTGATACAACTCCTCCGGTGTCTTACCCCGCTCCTCTCCTGCCGCGATCAAGATCCCTGTATCCCGGACAGACAGCACCTTTTTCAGGGCGCACACCGCTGTCAAATACGCCAAATGGATGGGTCCGTACCGTTTCCCAGCCGCTCGGGGCACCAGCCCTTCCTTAATATAGTTATTCACCATAGCAGAGGTCAGGGCCTCGCTGTCATCAAAGTGGATCAGCTGGCGGGGCAAATAGGAAATGATCTGATCCATATACAGAGCAATGTCCGGCAATTCCCGCCAGTCGGCCGGGCGCTCCTGCTCCAGACGCCGTTTCAGATCCAGCAACTCTTCCATACCTTCTCCCCTTTTCTTCGATCCTTCTCCTGCTTTTTTGAGCCGTCCGCAATGCAGGCAGGATAATCTGATCCTTATTATGCTATCATGTCATAATGAAAAATGCAATTCTCAATTTCCGCGGTGCTCCAATCGGCGGCGCAGACGCTCCAGGGCCGGCTGATGGGCAATGGAGCGCATTCCAGGGAAGGCTCTCAGCAGACGCCGCTGCCCAAAAATACGGCACTGCCTGGCTTCATTCAGACGGATTCTCAGATCCCGCAGATCCTGCTCCCGCTTCTCCAGCCACTCCGCCTGATCCATCTGGAACTGAAATCTGTGCTGCGCCAAGGAGTCCTTCGCTTCATCCAGTGCCTCCCGCATCCCTTCCAAACCATCTTGAAGTTCCGCTCTGCGGACGGCCAGTACGTTCCGCAGGTCATCCAATTCCTCCTGGAGGTCCGCCCGCAGGCCATCCCCGATCTCTGCTGCATCCAGCACCCGATCAGCCAAGTTCGTCCCCAATTCGTTGGACATCCGCTTGATACCGGCCGCCAACTCGTCCAACTGGCTCAGCTGGCGGTTCATCCGAACAATGGTACATACGGTGGCAGACAGATCCACCGCCATCATCACAGAAAAGAGCGCCAGTAACCCCACTCCTACAGGATGAGGGATCATTCGGATCCACCACAGGACAGAAGGGTGCACCAGCTTGACCACAAACAGACAGGCCAGCCCCCAGGCAGCGGAAAATCGCAGGCAGATATACCCACCCAAGTTAAAAGGCTCTTGTGAGTAGTCCCACCACCGCTGATGAAACAGCCGCTCGAGTGCAAAGCCAGTCAGCCATTCCAACAGAGACGTCAGAGCCACCGATCCAAGAAAGAGCAGCAGCAGATTCCCTCTCAGAGGCTCCAATACCCACAGCACAATGACCACACCGAAGCCGTAAACCGGACAAACCGGCCCATTGAGAAATCCCCGGTTCACAAACCGCCCTGTCTTGAGTGCAGCATAGCTCACTTCAGTACACCACCCAAGAAAGGCATAGATAAAAAAGATCCAAAGCAACTGATACATGTGGCCTCCCTACTGTGCCGAACATATCCAATGCCATTCAATTCGTCACAGTATAACGCTGACTGGGAGAAAAGTCCAGCATTTTATGGCGAATCCACTGGAACAGGCATGAAAAAAGACCGCTGTGCAGCACAGCAGTCTTTCTTCCCGCAAATCACTGGGCCTCAACCTGGCCGAAGGAACGGCCGTTGTAGGTCAGGCAATTTTTGCACATCCGGTGAGGCAGCCGATAGGCACCGCACTTGGGGCAGGTCACGATACCGGGAGTCTCCAGCTTCCAGTGGGAGCTGCGCCGCTTATCGCGCCGGGCCTTGGACACTTTTCTCTTAGGAACCGCCATTGGTGACACCTCCTTCGGTTAATGTGCTGTCATCAGCACGTTTGGACTACTCAGTTTCATCATCCAACAGCTGCGCAAGCGCCGCCAATCGTGGATCCACTTCAGGTCTGCACCCGCAGGGGCCGAGGTTCAGATCGGCACCGCACTTGGCACACAGCCCTTTGCAGTCTTCTGAGCAAAGGTTCGTTGTATCCATCGCGAGGACGAAGGCCGTGGTGACCACCTCGTCCAGATCCAGCTCGTTTCCGTCCAGCAGAAAAATCTCGTCCTCACTGTCCTCGTTCTCCAGCTCTGCAGCCAGCAGACTATCCAGTGGGACGACCTTCTCTCGGGAAAATTCTTTCCCACAGCGGTCACAGACCAAATCCAACTCCGAGCGGGCCGTTCCGTTCAGCACCAAGGCGCCCGCATGATTGCTCACGCTGCCCTCTGCCACAACAGGCCGGGTAATCGGCTTTCTCCCATAAAAGTCCAGCTGGGACAGATCCAACTGGTACCGGAAGGGCTTCTCCGCGTCCGGCCTATGGATGACGTCTCGCAGATCCAGCCGCATCGCTTACCCTCCTCCGGGGATACAGACCCCTTACTCGCATAATGGTACGGAAGATATTATACTGATTCTCCACAGAAATGTCAAACCTTTTTTTGTGGTTGACAAATATATTTTTTTATGCTGGAATTGCAGTAGAATGCTCAAATCAGACAAAAGGATCGGTGCTCCATGAAAGAATTCACCATTGGAAAGAACGACGCCGGTCAGCGGCTGGACCGCTGGCTCGCCAAGACCCTGCCTCTTCTCCCCGCCCCTCTGGCCCAGAAGTACATCCGGCTCAAGCGGGTCAAGGTCAACGGGAAGGGGGCTAAACGGGACGTACGTCTTGCTGTTGGCGACCTTCTTCAATTATATATCAATGACGAGTTTTTTGACCGCCCCACACCGGAGAACGCATTTCTCTCCCTCTATCAGCCCAAGCTGAATATTTTATATGAGGATGAGCACATCCTTTTGGTGGACAAACGCCCTGGGCTGGTAGTTCATCCCGATGAGAGCGAGCGGGTCAACACCCTGCTCACCCACATCCAGGCCTACCTCTATCAAAAGAAAGAGTGGTCCCCCTATTGGGAGAATTCCTTTGCCCCCGCCCTGTGCAACCGCATTGACCGTAATACCGGCGGCATCGTCATCGCTGCTAAAACCGCCGAAGGCCTGCGTATCATGAACCAGAAGATCAAGGATCGAGAACTGGAAAAGCGATACCTCTGTGTCATCCACGGAACAATGCCACAGCGGGAGGGCAAGCTGGAGGGATATCTCTGGAAAGATGAAGTAAAAAAGCAGGTCTATGTCCGCTCCAAGCCCGTCCCGGGCGCCAAGACCGCCATCACCCTTTACCGCACCCTAGCTGTCCGGAATGGTCTCTCCCTGGTGGAGTGCGAACTGATCACCGGCCGCACCCATCAGATCCGCGCACAGTTCTCTGCCGCCGGTCACCCGCTGCTTGGAGACGGAAAGTACGGCAGTGAGCGGGACAACCGGAAGTACGGACGCCACGGGCAGGCCCTGTACTCCTACCGTCTCTCCTTCCATTTCACCACAGATGCCGGTCCCCTGGAGCCCCTCAACGGCCACAGCTGGCAGGTGGATGAGGTGGATTTTGTGCAGGAGTATTTTCCCGATTTCTCCCTTCCGCAAACAGAGGGATGACACCTCGGTGTTTTCCCCTGTCCTATCAGGCGTTTTTCCCTGTTTTCTCCGCAAAATTCCCCCTATATTTTCGACAAAATCCATTGACATTTCTAAGGTAAACAGATATAGTTGATTGCGCTATCCGTGAATCCCCGCGCAGGTAGTCCTCTGTCCCTCCAGGGCGGACTCCGGCGGGAACTAAACCGAGGGAGCTGACATTTTTTAATTCATAGAAATGGGGGAGGATCTATGCCGAAAGAGCTGATCCGTCTGGCCAACTGTACCATGGCGTTTGACGGCGAGGTCGTGCTGGACAACATCAATCTATACATCAACGATCAGGAATTCCTCACGCTGCTGGGTCCCAGTGGGTGCGGCAAAACCACCACTCTTCGTATCATCGGCGGTTTTCAGACGCCCACTCAGGGGGACATTTTTTTTGACGGCGTGAGGATCAATGATATTCCGCCCCATAAGCGGGCTATCAATACTGTATTCCAGCGGTACGCCCTTTTTCCCCATCTGAATGTGTTTGAAAATATCGCCTTTGGCCTTCGCATTCCAAAGACCGACCCGGATACCCATCGCAAGGTCAAACTTCCGGAGTCCGAGATCCAAGAGCGGGTCACAGAAATGCTGAATGTAGTGAACCTGCGGGGCTTTGAGAAGCGGGCCGTCTCCTCGTTGTCTGGCGGCCAGCAGCAGCGCGTGGCCATTGCCCGTGCGCTGGCATCTGACCCGGAGATCATCTATTTTGACGAGCCGACTTCGGCCCTTGACCCGGAGCTGACTGGCGAAGTGCTGGCCGTGATGCGGCAGCTGGCCGAAGAGGGCATGACCATGCTGGTGGTCACCCACGAGATGGGCTTTGCCCGCAATGTTTCCTCCAAGACCGTTTTCATGGAGAACGGCGTGGTAGTGGAGCAGGCTCCCTCGCATGAGTTTTTCGCCAACCCCAAAGAGGAGCGCACCCGCGAATTTTTGCGGAAGATCGCTCACACCGAGTAAAGTTTAACCAACTCCCCCAGTCTGCTTCGCAGACAGCCCCCTCCGGGATGGGGCCTTTGGCAAAACCAGAAAGTCTCCCTCTTTGCCTGAAGGAGTTTATTTCACAAATATTTTTATAGAGGAAAGGGAATCCAACTATGAAACGCAGAACCTTTATTTCTCTTATGAGCGTTATGGCCGCTGCCGGCGTGCTGACTCTGTCCGGCTGCTCCAATTCTTCCGGCAGCACCGCTGCTTCCGGCACGGCCGCCTCTGTGGCTCCTGCTGCCGGCGACCAGCTGTCCAACATCCAGTCCAGCGGCAAGCTGATCGTTGCCCTGGAAGGCGCATGGCAGCCCTGGAGCTACCACGACGAATCCGATACTCTGGTGGGCTACGATGTGGAAGTCTCCCGCGCCATTGCCGAAAAGCTGGGCGTGGAGCCGGAGTACGTCGAAAGCGACTGGGACAGCCTGTTTGCCGGTCTGGACGCAGGCCGCTACGACATCGTGTGCAACGGCGTGGAAGCGACCGACGAGCGCGCCAAGACCTATGATTTCACCACTCCTTATGGCTACATCCACACTGCCCTTGCCGTCCGCAAGGATAACGACGAGAT
>ENA-ORTI01003773-ORTI01003773.1-human-gut-metagenome-genome-assembly--contig:-NODE-3773-length-11336-cov-2.225689_pt1 | contig 11336 bp, 10 predicted proteins | sample MGYA00242071_ERZ509191 | MGnify/ENA primary metagenome ERZ509191 (study PRJEB26280, sample SAMEA2338832) | human gut metagenome | biome: human gut; feature: human-associated habitat; material: faeces...
ATCTCCCGCAAATTGTGATGCACATCTTGCAGAAAGCATTTTTCAAACACGCTCTGGGATACAAACATACTCTAAGTAATGTCTTAATAATTATAAAATATTGAAACTGGAGAAACATATGAATTGTCAGAACGCACAGTCCATGGTACTGAATTTTATTAATAATAAGTTAGATAAAGAAGAGACAAGGGCTTTTATCGAGCATGTCCGAGATTGTAAAGATTGCTGGGAAGAATTAGAAATATATTATGTGATGCTTGTTGGATTAAAGCAGCTCGATGAAGGAGAAGAACTGGCTGCGGATTTTAGGAAGAAGCTTCAGAATGAAGTAGAAAGTCGTTATGTAGAGATTGAAAGAGAAGCAAAGCGTAAACATATAGCGAAAATCATAACAATTCTTGTCACGGCGGCGATTTTAATATGGATGTTTGCGTATCTGATTTCTGCAATGTTGCTGTGATGTTTTATCCATTGCATTGTATCATTAGGGAAAAGAAATAAGAATGATACGATACATCAGCCTGCACTGAAGAAAGAAATGTCTGTATTCAGTTGTGGGCTGTTGTATTATTTTGCTGAATAATTATAAAGAAATTGAAAAATATGTTTATGTTATAATTGTTAAATTATGTATTTTCAGAACTTTTCAGCATTTGATTGTGTGATAAAATTCCGAGAGTACATAAATAAAGTTTAGGAGGAAAGAATGGCAGATAAAATTATGCTGTTGGACGGACACAGCCTGTTAAACAGGGCGTTTTATGGGCTGCCGGATTTGACGAATGCCGAGGGAAAGCATACGAATGCGATTCTTGGCTTTTTAAATATCATGCTTCGCTATGTCGAAGAGGAGAAGCCAACGCATCTTCTTGTGGCATTTGACCGGAAAGAACCGACCTTCCGTCATATAAAATATAAAGAATATAAAGGGACGAGAAAGCCAATGCCAGCGGAATTACATGAGCAGGTTCCGTTGATGAAGGAAGTTTTAAAGACAATGGAAATCCCGATTATCACGCAGGCAGGCATTGAGGCAGATGATATTTTGGGAACAATCGGAAAAGAAGCCGAGGAAGCTGGATTTGATGTGGCTATTGTATCTGGAGACCGGGATTTATTACAGCTTGCGACAAAAAAAGTAAAAATTAAGATTCCAAAGACCAAGGCATCTGGTACGGTAACAGAGGACTATTATGAGGAAGATGTCCGCGAACTTTACGGCGTGAGCCCAACAGAATTCATTGATATGAAAGGGCTTATGGGAGATACTTCTGATAATATTCCTGGAGTTCCTGGAATCGGGGAAAAGACAGCCGCAAAGATTATTAAGGAATATCATTCTATTGAGAATGCTCATGAGCATATCGAAGAAATCAAGCCTGCCCGCGCAAAAAATAATCTGCAGGAATACTATGAGCAGGCAATTATGAGCAAAGATCTTGCGACAATTAAAAAAGACTGCGATATTTCTTATGATTTTAAAGATGCAAAGATTGGAACACTTTTTACAAAGGATGCATACCAGTTATTTAAAGAGTTGGAATTAAAGAGCCTTTTTAAATATTTTGGGGAGGAAGAAAAGAAAGAAGAGACTTTAGAAGTTGTAAGTACTTTTGACCTGGGCGAAATAGAGAATGCATTTGCTTCTATTAAAGAAGAGGGACAGGCAGCGCTTGGAATTATCGGTGTGAGTGGAAATTGTAAGGGGATTTCTCTTACATGGAGGGATAATACAGTACTTGCCTTAGTGGGCGGCTTTGTGACAGAGGACTATTTAAAAGAAAAGATTACAGAGCTTTTAAAAGAAGGAACAGAGCTGATTGTCCTTGATTATAAAGCACTGTTACATTTTTCAGAAGAAGTGCGAGAGTATGAAAGCCAGATTCAGGATGTAGGTATACAGGCATATTTGTTAAATCCATTACAGTCTGCGTATGACTATGAGGATATTGCAAGAGATTACCTTCGTCAGATGCTTCCGTCAAGAAAGGAAGTCTGTGGAAAAAAAGCGTTAGAAGAAGTCTTTTCACAGGAAGAAGAGAAGACAGTGCAGATGGCAGCCTATCTTTCCTATGTGCCATTCCATGCGTATCCACTTGTACTTGAAAAGTTGAGAGAAGCCGAAATGGAAGAACTCTATCTTACGATTGAGCGTCCAACGGTTGCCACGCTTTACGATATGGAAAAGTACGGAATCACAGTAGAAAAGGATGCCTTAAAAGAATATGGCGACCAGCTTGTAGGACGTATTGAAGAGCTGGAAAAAAATATTTATGAGCAGGCAGGCAAGACATTTAATATCAATTCACCAAAACAGCTTGGTGTCATCTTATTTGAAGATTTAAAGATGCCGTTTGCGAAAAAGACAAAAACAGGCTACTCCACGAGTGCGGATATTTTAGAGAAGCTGGCACCAGATTATCCGATTGTTTCTAACATTTTAGAATATCGTCAGCTTACAAAATTAAAGTCTACCTATGCGGATGGTCTGGCAGCCTTTATTCAGGAGGATGGAAAGATTCACAGTATTTTTCATCAGAAAGTAACGGCAACGGGAAGATTATCAAGTTCTGATCCAAACTTACAGAATATCCCGATTCGTATGCCACTTGGCAGGGCGATTCGAAAAGTATTTGTGCCAGATTCAGGTTATGTATTTGTCAGTGCAGATTACTCTCAGATCGAGCTTCGTGTGCTTGCACATATGGCAGGAGATGAACACCTGATCGATGCGTACCGACATGGAGAAGACATTCACCGTATGACTGCATCTCAGGTATTTGGTGTACCATTTGAAGAAGTCACTCCGCTGCTTAGAAGAAGTGCAAAGGCAGTAAACTTTGGTATTGTTTACGGTATCAGTGCGTTTGGTTTAAGTCAGGATTTAAAGATTTCGAGAAAAGAAGCGAGCGAATATATTGATAAATATTTTGCAACATATCCGGGAATTAAGACGTATCTTGACGGCAATGTAGCATTTGCCAAAAAGGAAGGCTATGTTAAGACGTTATATGGCCGTGTCCGTCCAATTCCAGAACTTTCTTCGAGTAACTTTATGCAGAGAAGTTTTGGCGAACGTGTGGCGATGAATTCTTCCATTCAGGGAACGGCTGCGGATATTATTAAGATCGCGATGATTCGTGTGAGTAAACGTCTGCAGGAAGAAAAGCTTGCTTCAAGACTTATTTTACAGATTCACGATGAACTTTTAATCGAGACAAAAGAGGATGAAGTAGAAGAAGTACGCAAGATATTAAAAGAAGAAATGATGGGAGCGGCAGACCTTAAAGTTCCGCTGTCTATTGATATTGAAGAAGGAAAGACCTGGTATGAAGCAAAATAAAGAGCAAAATAATATGAAAGTTGTCGGGATTACTGGCGGAGTTGGTTCCGGAAAAAGTGTGGTCATGAACATTTTAAAAGAAAAATACGGTGCGGAAGTGATTCTTGCCGATTTAGTGGCACATGATTTAATGGAGCCAGGCCAGCAGAATTATTTAGACATCGTGGAGGCATTTGGTGAGGGAATCCTTGCCCAAGATAAAACGATTGACCGGCCGGCATTGGCAAAAGTTGTTTTTGGAAATCAGGAACGACTCGCCCGTTTAAATGCGATTACACATCCGAATGTAAAAAAAGAGATTTTCCATCGGATCGATGGGATAAAGGAAAAAGGAGAGGCTTCTTTCATTGCGGTGGAGGCGGCTCTCCTTTTAGAAGAAGGCTATCAGAATGATTTTGATATGATGTGGTATGTCTATGTAGATGAGGCAACTCGTATTGAGCGTCTAAAAGAAGGCCGGGGATATACCGAAGAAAAGTGCCGTGAAATTATGGCAAAACAGCTTCCAGAAGAAGTATTTCGGAAGGAATGTTCCACAGTAATTGATAACCATTTAGGAATCTCTGAAACGGAAAATCAGATAAAAACGGCAGTAGAGAGCCTGCTTTCTCTTTACTAACTCTTTACTAATAAGATAATTTAGTATATAATGGTTGGTAAATTTGAGCCAAAAGGATGGTAAATAGATGAATTTAGCGAGCATCGCCAGCGGTAGCAGCGGTAATTGTATATATGTAGGTAATGAAAAGTCCCATTTTCTTATTGATGCGGGAATCAGCAGAAAGAGAATTGTGGAGGGACTGACACAGATGGAAGTAGCACCGGAAACCATTCAGGGAATCTTCGTGACACATGAACATATGGATCATATCAGTGGTCTTGGCGTGTTTCTTAGAAAGTATCCCGTTCCGGTATTTGCTACAGCAAAAACCATTGATGAGATTTTAAGTACATCCTCTCTTGGAAAGGTCGATAAAAATCTTTTTGAGAGTATCACACCGGACAATCCGATTTACATGGATGGAATTAAAATAGAAGCATCCCGTATTCTTCACGATGCGGCAGACCCGGTCTGTTATACGGTAAGTGATACGGAATCAAAAGTCGGAGTAGCAACCGATTTTGGAACATATGATGAATATCTTGTAGAGAAGTTACAGGGCTGTGAGTCCTTACTGGTTGAGTCCAATCATGACTTAAACATGCTTATGGTTGGCCCGTATCCATATCCTCTCAAGAAGCGAATTATGGGGAATAAAGGGCATCTTTCAAACGAGAGAGCCGGACAGTTTTTGTCAAAAGTAATTGGAGAAGAGTGTAAACATATTTTTCTGGGGCATCTTAGTAAAGAGAATAACTATGGTGAACTGGCCTATGAGACGGTAAAGGTGGAGCTTTTATTACATAATATTGATCTTGATAAAGCGAACTTTACTTTGCAGGTAGCGAGCAGAACCGCACCTACTTGTATAATCTAGGGAAAAAAGAAAAAGAACTTGAGCAGTTAAATCGTAATTATATCTAGTAATTGCTTTGTATAATTACCTTAAATAATTTACACACATAAGGAGTATTAACCATGGAAGGAAAAAAGCTTAAGAAATCAATTATCACTGTACTCGGAAAAGATTCTGTTGGAATCATTGCAAAGGTTTGTACGTATCTTGCAAACAATAATGTAAACATTCTTGATATTAATCAGACCATTACCGGCGGTTTCTTCAACATGATGATGATTGTTGAGTCAGAAGAAGTAGTTAAGACTTTCCCTGTTATGGCAAGCGAGCTTGAACAGATTGGAGAGGAACTTGGTGTTAAGATTCAGGCGCAGCACCAGGAAATCTTTGAAATGATGCACCGTATCTAGGAGGCCTGCTATGTTAAACATAAATGAAGTAATTGAAACTAATAAGATGATTCATGAGATGAACCTTGATGTTCGTACTATTACAATGGGTATCAGCCTGTTAGACTGCGTCAGTGATTCTCTTGATGAAGTATGTGAGAATATTTACAACAAGATTACAACAAAAGCAAAGAATCTTGTAAAAGTAGGAAAGGAAATCGAGCAGGAGTTTGGTATCCCTATCGTAAATAAGCGTATTTCTATCACACCGATTGCTTTAGTAGGTGGTGCCTGCTGCAAAGGGCCAGAAGACTTTGTACGCATTGCAAAAGAGTTAGACCGCTGTGCAAAAGAAGTAGGCGTGAATTTTATCGGTGGATATTCTGCATTAGTTAACAAAGGAATGACAAAAGCAGATGAATTATTGATCCGAATGGGGCTCCGGCATGCTGCCGGAGCCCATTTTAATGAACAGGAGGAAGAAAAAATGCTATTTATCTGTTATCCCAAGTGCACCACATGCCAGAAGGCCAAACGGTGGCTAGACCAGCAGGGAGCGTCCTACACGCTTCGGGATATTAAGGAGGATCGCCCTACTCAGGAGGAGCTGCGCATGTGGTGGAAGGATAGCGGGCTGCCGTTGAAGAAGTTTTTCAATACCTCTGGGCAGCGGTATAAGTCCCTGGGTCTTAAGGACCGTTTGAAGGATATGACGGAGGAGGAGCAGCTAGCGCTGCTGGCCACAGATGGGATGCTGGTAAAGCGCCCAATTTTAGTGGATGGGAAGCAGGTGCTGGTAGGATTCCGGCCAGAAGAATGGGAACAAAGACAAAAAAGTTGACTGTTAAATTAGAGAGAAAATTGGATGATATGAATAAAAAGAGCGCGGCTCCTGCAAAAGCAGAGCTGCGCTCTTTTTCATTCTGAACAGTGAAAATGTTTTCTAGCAAATGGGTGGGATAAGGGCGGATATTTAGCAGTCACCTGAGAGTGCAGGCTTAGCGACAAGAGTTTAGTGGGCCAAGAGAGGATGGGTGACGGAGAATGTAACAGTCTGCCAAAGAAAGTGAAAATGAATAATTATGCTAAAATTATAAATAATATTGCGGTAAAATTTTTTGCAATTTCCCCTTTCTTTTTTTGCATTTTTATGGTATGATTGGTTAAACGAAACAAAGAAGAAAAGAGCGAATCTTTATAGTTCAGACAGGATGCTCAAAGATTGGTGCTGTTCACCATGCTGCATGGAAGGTTTTCTCTGACCCACTGCTTTGCGTGTTCAACGAATAACCGTGTAATAGTAGAGGGAGGAACATCTTTCTTGACAGCGATTCCAATATCCCGCATCTGCGGGATGTCAAACTTTTTGGGACAAATGTGATAACGGTTAGGATGGAGCATCAGCTCATGAACTACGCTGATTCCAAGGCCGCACTCCACCATGGATAAGATGGCATAATCGTTGCTGACCTCATATCGAATGTTAGGTTTCTGCTGCAGGTGTTCCAGAAATTTGGTGATTTCATAGTCCTGTTCTTCCTTCAGGTTGATGAAATCCTCGCTGGACAGACGCTCAATGGGATAGACCGGAGCATCGGCCAGAGGATGATCTTCCGGCAGGATGGCCACCAATGTGTCTTGAAGCAGAAAAGAGGCGTCCAAGTCGTTGGCGGCCGGCAAACTGACAAAACCACAGTCTACCAGTCCCCGTCTGAGCCAGTTGGTGATCTGGTTGTATTCTCCGTTGATGAGCTGAAAGTCGATGTGGGGGTACTGCTCGTGGAAGTCCTTGATCATCTGTGGCAGGCGTCCGCTGGAGATACTGGAAAAGGCCCCTACCCGGATGGAGCCGGAGCTGAGCCCGTGTAGCTCCGAAATGGCGTAGTTGAGATCCTCGTAGTCCTTGCAGATGGCTTGGATTTTGGGGAGAAGGGTGAGCCCCTCAGAGCTGATTTCGATTCCGGATCGGTTTCGAGTGAGCAGTGTGACCCCCCAGGCATCCTCCAGATCGGCAATCATTCGGCTGATGGCAGACTGGGTATATCCCAGTTGTGAGGCTGCATGAGTGATGCTTCCGGTTTCGATGGTTTTGAGATAGGCGATATATTTTCGGATACTCATAATACAACAAATCTCCTTGCGTAATGGAATGGGCAGAGGAACAATATTCCAGAATGGAATGTGAAGCAGAAAAAAGAATTTCTTGTACAATCTGCCTACCGATTATATAATGTAGATCAAGAAAATTCAACAGAATCTATACCGGATATTCAAAAAAGTTTAAGAACATCAATATAGATTTCTGGAATGGAATCTTGCAAAAGTAGTATAGGCCAATTACAAAAAGGAGGAATCGTGTCATGATCCGTTTTTCCATCTGTGGTGCTGCCAGCTATGCTTGTGGTGAACTGCTTCGTCTTATGGTGAACCATCCCGAAACCCAGGTCGCTCACTTGGCCGATAGCTTTGCTGCCGGTCGCAGAATTCAGGATGAGCATCCCGCTCTGATGGGGTTCTATGATCAGGAGATCCTGCCGCTCAACGACGAGACTCTTGCCCAGATCGTAGAGGACAGTGACGTAGTCTTTACCGCCGTTGATGCCGGCACCGTTTGCGGCATTGCGGAGAAGGTTCTGGCTGGCGGTAAGAAGTTCATCGACTTCGGTGCTGATATCCGCTTCCGTGACGCGAAGGTGTGGGAGAAGTGGTATCACCTGGATCACCCCAACTACGAGATGACCAAAGAGGCTGTCTATTGTATCCCTGAGATCCAGCGTGATCTGGCCAAGGGTAAGAGCCTGATTTCTAACCCCGGTTGCTATCCCACTGCCACCACTTTGGGCCTGTACCCCGCCCTGAAGGAGGGCCTGGTGGTGGAGAACACCATCGTTGTGGACGCCAAGAGCGGCTATACTGGCGCTGGACGCCGTCCCGCCCCCAACAAGCTCCTGGCTGAGGCCAGCAACAGCTTCTGCGCCTATGCTCTGGGCGGCGGCCATCGTCACACCCCCGAGATCGAGCAGAACATCGCTTATCTGACTGGCAAAGACCTGATGAAGCCTGAGACTTGGCAGTTCATCAACTTCCAGCCCCATCTGACTCCCCAGATCCGCGGCATCGAGGTTACCATCTATGCTACTCTGAACAAGGATGTTACCAACGACGAGCTGTACGAGATCTATCAGCGTTATTACAAGGATGAGTATTTTGTCCGTGTGTTCCCTGCCAGCAAGCCCGTCCAGACCAAATGGACCGCTGGTACCAATATGTGCTGCATGACTCCCACCTATGATGCCCGTACCAAGCGTCTGCTGGTCAGTTCCGTGATCGACAACATTGGTAAGGGCGCCGCAGGTCAGGCCATCCAGAACATGAATATCATCTTCGGTTTGGATGAGACCACCGGCCTGAAGATCGCCCCCATGTATCCCTGATCATTTCAGGAAGGGTCCAGTCACCCTTTGAGAACTGCTCGTCCGGTCTGGACGGAAGAAAGGAAGGACATTTATGGCATATAAATTGATCGAGGGCGGCGGCGTTACTACACCCAAGGGTTTTCTGGCTGGCGCCTGCTATGTTGGCGTGAAGAGCCGGAAGAGTGAGAAGCCCGATGTGGCAATCATCTATTCTGAACAGCCCGCTTCCTGTGCGGCTCTGTTCACTACAAATAAATTCTGTGCCGCTCCGGTCATTCTGGACCGTGAGATCCTGAAGAAGGGCAAGGCCCGCGCTGTGGTCATCAACAGCGGCAACGCCAATGCCGCCACCGGCCCCCAGGGCATCGAGGATGCTAAGCGGGTAGAGACCGAGGCGGAGAAGCTGCTGAATCTGGGCGAGGATGAGGTCTTTGTCTGCTCCACCGGCGTGATCGGACAGATCCTGCCAATCGAGCCAATCGAAACGCATATAGAGGAGCTTGCAAAAGGGCTGACAGCAGATGGTAATGAAAAGGCAGCAACAGCGATCATGACAACGGATACTGTTAAAAAGGAAGTTGCCGTTTCTTTTGCGATAGATGGAAAGACTTGCCATGTCGGCGGTATGGCAAAGGGAAGCGGTATGATCCATCCGAATATGGCAACGACACTGAATTTCGTAACAACGGATGTATGTGTTGCACCGCAGCTTGTGCAGAAAGCACTTTCCGAGATCGTAAAAGTGACCTACAACTGTCTGAGTGTGGACGGTGATACATCAACGAACGATATGGTATGCGTGCTGGCAAACGGACAGGCAGGTAATGCCATGATCACGGAAGAGGGAGAAGCATATCAGCAGTTTTATGAAGCGTTATATCTGGTTCTCATGAATATGACAAGAATGCTTGCAGCAGACGGAGAGGGCGCAAGCAAGCTTCTGGAATGTACTGTTTCCGAAGCAAGAGATCTGGATACTGCCATTATCGTGGCAAAGAGCGTGATCTGTTCTCCACTGTTTAAATGCGCAATGTTTGGAGAGGATGCAAACTGGGGACGTGTGCTATGCGCGATCGGATATGCAAAAGCGGATTTCCCGATCGAGAAGGTCGACGTGGATCTGGCATCTGAAACAGGTGTGCTTGCGGTCTGCAGAAACGGTTCCGGTATCCCGTTTTCGGAGGAATTTGCCAAGGAAGTGCTGCATGCGGATACGATCCGGATTCTGGTCAACCTGCATGATGGTGGTGCAAAAGCAACAGCCTGGGGCTGCGATCTGACGTATGATTACGTCAAGATCAACGGAGATTACCGTTCCTGATATACCGGTCTGCATTTATATAAATTTTTTATATAGAACTTAAACAAGCTCCTGTATTCTGATTTACTGCAGCCGGCTGCATATGCAGCGCGTGGCAGATCAGAGTGCAGGAGCTGTTTGTGTGAAGAAGAAATGTGTCGCAGGCGGCCGCGATTAACCTATTGACGCACCGGAGTGCAGATGTTATGCTGAGTGTATTAGTGGAATTAGTACACTCGCATTTGGAGGAGACTATATGATTTTAGTTGACAGTCAGGATGCCAGTCCGATTTATGAACAGGTATACAGGCGCATTCGTACGCTGATCATGACAGAGGCGTTAAAAGAAGGAGAACAGCTTCCTTCTGTCAGATCGCTTGCCATGGAGTTATCGATCAATCCAAATACAATTCAGAGAGCATACAGTCTGTTAGAACAGGAAAAGCTAGTGTATGTTGTCAAGGGAAGAGGGAATTTTGTGGCACACAACGATGAAATTCCGACAATGAAGCGGAAGCAGTTTATTGAGAAGTGCCAGAAGATAATCCGGGAAGCAAGACAGATGGGGCTGACCGGCGAGGAAATCACAGAGATGCTGCGCCAGTGTATGGAGGAAGAAAATGATAGAGATTAAACATATCACGAAGTCATTCGACGGCTGTAAGGCTGTGGAGGATGTCAGTGTGACGATAAAGGAAGGTCAGGTTTTCGGACTGATCGGAACAAACGGAGCCGGGAAAAGTACGACGCTGCGTATTATGACAGGTATCATGAAACCGGATGCGGGTGAAGCACTGGTAGATGAAGAGCCGGTTTATCGGAATGTGGGAAGGAAGGAACGTATTACGTTCATACCGGATGAGCCATACTTTTTTTCAAGTGCCACGCCTGTGACAATGGCGCAGTATTATGCCAGCATTTATCCGGCGTTTGAAATGGCACAGTTTTATGAGTGGCTGGATAAATTCGGTCTGGAAAAAACAAGAAGGATCGCGACTTTTTCAAAGGGAATGAAAAAGCAACTGATCATGTTATTGTCTATTTGTACGCATACCAAATATCTGATCTGTGATGAAACCTTTGACGGGCTGGATCCGGTCATGCGCCAGAGTGTAAAAAGTATGATCGCAAGCCAGATGGAAGAGCGGGGGCTGACCTGCGTGATCGCATCCCATAATCTGCGTGAACTGGAGGATATCTGCGATCATGTGGGACTTCTGTACAAAGGGGGGATTCTGCTTTCCAGAGATCTGGAGGACATGAAATTTCATATCCATAAAATCCAGTGTGTCCTGAAAGACAAAGACCAGGAACGTCAGCTTCAGAAAGAAATGGATGTATTAAAGACAGAGCATCAGGGTTCTCTGCTGCTTCTGACTGTACGGGGAACACGGGAGCAGATCATGGAGAAGATACAGGCAAAAAATCCTC